>Ga0041059_1003582_pt1 | contig 10475 bp, 4 predicted proteins | sample AraColnosormetaG_FD_56232 | JGI IMG/M metagenome (GOLD analysis project Ga0041059, IMG submission 56232) | Arabidopsis roots microbial communities from North Carolina, USA - Col MF nosort | ecosystem: Host-associated > Plants > Roots > Unclassified | place: USA: North Carolina | collected 2013-09-02 | reverse complement strand
CAAATGCAAGGTGTAACAATAGGAAGAGCTGTGGATTTAAGTGTTCTTAATGGATATGATCAGCTAATACTAGAATTGGAGAAGCTCTTTGATATCAAAGGCCAATTACAAACTCGCAACCAATGGAAAATAGCTTTCACAGATAGTGACGGGTATGAGATGCTTGTTGGAGACGATCCATGGCCGTGAGTTTCCTTTTTATTTCTATTGATTGAAAGATTAGTTAAAATCTTGAGAGACATTGATATTTCATTTTTGTGTTGTTTGCATGGAGTGAATTCTGCAAAATGGTGAAGAAGATATTGATATATTCAAAAGAGGAGGTCAAAAACCTGAAGTCCAGTAAGAGTCTCTCAAGTTGAATTAAGAATCAAAACATATTTAATAAAAAGGGGTCAAAAATGTTACCGGTGTCTCGTTCTATTTTTATTTTTCTCTTATTTGTTGTTGCATGCATTTGTATTATGCACTTTTGTTTCCATCGTCCATAAATAAAATAAAATCCCCTTGTTGTCGTGATATTAAGCTTTCTTTCTAATTTATACAATCTACATATCACATCTACATTCTAAAAATTTGAGTGTAATATTTATTTTATGATATTTTGAAAAGAAAATTGTGTAACAAGAAGTATATAGTCATTCAATAAATTAAAGATTATCTTCTACCTATTATTATACTTGCAAAACCGGATATTTTGGAGACATAAACAAATGATACTGTTAAATATGTTATACTTTTAGTAAATATTTCCTTAAATCTATCACTACAATTGTGTCACCACTCATAACTAGTTAATATATAATGATGGAAAACTAGGGAGTTTGGCCAATTCATATTCAAATAAAACTACTAAGTCGAAATTATACATAAACTAAAGTATTGTGTGAATAAATACTTCAACTATCATGATTGGGGAAAAATTCATAAATAAATAAGTAGAGGCAGAAAAAGATATAAAAGTTATCATAGATCGGGTGTAACGGCATCACGAGTATTCAAATTTTGGTAAAGAGTTTTTTCTTCATTTCACATGCTTGAATTGTATTAAAACAATCAATGTAGATTGTTTTTTGGGAGATTAAGGAATAAGATACTACTATGTGATTGTTTTTAAAACAGCATCGTCATCTAATTTTACATATTTTTTCCATATATTAATTTATTTTCCAGTAACGTTTTGATAACCGTAGATAATATGAGCATTTACCATTTGACTAAACTGTTTACGGTGAGTATAGCTGTCGAGTAGTCTATTCACCAAGTTTTATGAAAGATCTAAAACAAGGATAAGACTATTTCGTTTATACTATCAATTTCTTTTATAGTGGTATTTCTGATTCATCAAGCAACCATCGAGCAGTTCTAGCCCTCAACAGTAGTCATCTACTACGAAGACATCAATGAGTTAACTACCACCTTAATCATATGTTTACATTAGGCCTGGGAGTTCGGAAATAACCGAGAAAACCGAACCGATCAAACCGAAATTTTCGGTTATCGGCGTAAACCGAACAGAATCCACGTAACCGATCGGCAAAATTAATTTGGGTAATCGGATTTCGGTTCGGGTCGGTTCGGTAACCGGAAGCGATCGGTTTTACCTAAACCGAGAATCTGCAGCCATATATAAAGATTATGGGTCATTAACCCTAATTTAGTCTCAATTTTTTGGATCTGCGCTGCCTCTTACGAAACTCAAATAGAGAGTTCTTCTTCTTCCTTTACCAAATCCATAATCAGTCCATAACCAGCCTAACGTTTCTTCTCCATCATGAATTCATCATCTTCAACTTGCTCTTTCATTCTCTCAAATCTCAATCTTTGTTAGCTCTTCTCTATTCTCGTTAATCGTATCTTCGTCTGATTCTTTGATGATTGCTCGCTAAGCTTTCCTTATCACCAAAATCATGGATTCATTGGTAATTCTCTAGATCCTATTGATTTTCATCGGATTTTCAATTTTTATAGTTTTATTTTTCTAATTTTCTCAATTTAAATGATAGATTGCATGTGGTTATGATTATGATCTCGTTGGTGGTAGTTTTTTTTGAGGTTAGAGAGATTGGCCGTCGCCGTCCGTCGCTGCCTCACCGTCAACAAATGTATCGAAAACCCTAATTGTTAATGGGTTTGGGCTTTGTAAACTTTTTATTGGGTATGTAAATGTTAATGGGTTTGGGCTTTGTAAATGTTTTGTTGGGTATGTAAATGCAGTTTAATAATAATGAGTTTGGGCTTTATTTAAGCCTATTATCCATATTTTATTTGTAATTCGGGTCAAATTACCCGAAATAGAAAAAATAAACAATTTAATTCGGAATTAATTTTATACCCTTAAACCGAACCGAATTACCCGAGTACCGATTGACCCGAACCGAAGTTAATTTCGGTTCAATTCAGGAGAATTTTTCAAAAACCGAATTTTCTCAAAACCGATTAACCCGACCCGAATAACCCGACTCTACCGAACTCCCAGGGCTAGTTTACATCCGTGAAAATACCCCAACCCATATGATTACGTAAATTGCTGATTTACTCATCTAACACTCTACCACAAACCAATGTATGAACATTCACGAACTCCATAGCAAGAATTCGAGAATCATTGGAGGTGGTTCAGTGTCCCTCTTACCTTCTTCTTTGTCGGCTTCCTTCTTTGTAACAATGAGGGCTCTCAGCAGCTTACTCTCATTTCTCTCCCTCTTCCCCCCTCCTCCCCCCAAAAAAAAATTTTCATTCATATCTATTTATAGGGTCGAGTCTTACTCGTCCATCAACTCTGATTTGCATTTTCTCATCACACTTTCAGTATCGTTTTCTTTCTTGATTATGCATTAGTTATTAATTCTTTTTCTTTTCATATACCAACATAACAGTTTATAAGTTATCGGCGTTCATCTCAAAATTTCATCTTGTGCTTAAACAATTATTTATATTTTTTAACTGATAATTGAAAACACATGTAACAAAACGTCACAAGGTATGGTGACTATCTACTTACCCAGTTGGTGATTATTTGTTTAATGTGTGTTTTTATCATATATTTGCTCGTGTTAGTTTGTTTTCGTCATTTCTTTTGATGCTCTATCTAGTTTCACTGAGCTTGTGTTTCTATTTTTTATTTATATATCTTCATGTACTTTATTTTCCAAGCTTGCTATTTGGGTTTCTTCGAATATAAACTATCTTCTTGTATCTTTCTAGTTTAAATCAAAAAGTTAGTGCACAAAAACATATATATTTAAAAACTATATATTAGTTGGAAAGTAGAAAATGTTAGTAATTGAAGTGTCTTTTTAGTTTTTTTTCATTTTCTTTACATAAGAAACAATCTTTTCATCTTTTAAGTCTTTCTTATCTTCAGTTTTGAGAATATTATATGATTTCAAATATTTCTTCAATTGTTAGTGGTGATATTGAATCATTTTTATGCTCTTTTTCAATATCATGGTTTTCAAGTATTTCATAAGCCACGAAACGTATCAATTAGTTATGTTATAGATAAAGAACATATCACATATACTCGTTTTTTTTATTTTAAGGATACGTGAGTATTACATATTTTTTACTTCAAACAAATACCAGTAGGTTTATTTCTAGAAAATACTACTAATAACTAAACTTGCATGATTAGTCAATATAATATATTTTCTGAAACATGCTTGACAATTTTTTTATATCTCTAGCCTTTAAAACTCCTAAAATTTATATATTATAATCAATAAGAATTATTTAAACATTTTCTTTGAAATTTCCAAGGCTTATTTTTTCATTTTTTCTGAACAATTGAATGATTAGAGAGACTTTAGAGTTCTCCATGATTTTCTTTCTATATAGAGAACAAAACAAAACTTGTATTATGGTCAACAAAAGAGAACCCACTTTTATTATTAAAAAAAAAGGATGGAAAAAAAAGAGTTAAAAACAAAGAGTGATGACGTGGCAGAACAGAAAATCTCAAAACACATGAAAAACGTATCAGTCAAGTCAACTCCTTCGACCCAATCAACACGACACACTATTCACTGTAGTAATTTCTCTTCACTTTCCGTGACCTCTCTTTTTCCATTTTCTCAGCACTCTCTACTCGTTAAGCTTTTCATCTTTTTTGCTTGAAAGCAATGTTCACTGGGGTCAAAAAGATGAAGAAGATACATGTTCCTCCAGAAACAGGCAAGTTCATGTTCTGTCTCTTCTTCAGCTTCTTATCTTGTTGCCATGTATGTTTCTCTGAGTTGTCGTTGAACCAGACAAACACAATGATCGAACTCTCTAGTTTCCTTAATATCTCGGATTGGAATCTTCCTGGTTCTGAGAGGAATCCATGTTCATGGAACGGTGTTCTCTGCAGCTTACCAGACAATAGCTCTGTGATTAGCCTGTCTCTCTCTAACTTTGATCTCTCCAATTCTTCCTTCTTACCACTTGTCTGCAATCTCCAGACTTTGGAGTCTCTTGATGTCTCCAACAACAGATTGAGCTCAATCCCAGAAGGGTTCGTTACAAATTGCGAAAGACTCATTGCTCTGAAGCATCTGAACTTCAGCACGAACAAGTTTTCTACTTCCCCTGGTTTCCGCGGTTTCTCCAAATTGGCGGTTCTTGATTTCTCTCACAACGTGTTGAGTGGGAACGTTGGAGACTATGGTTTTGATGGGTTGGTTCAGTTGAGGAGTTTGAATCTTAGCTTCAACAGATTAACTGGTTCTGTTCCGGTTCATTTGACCAAAAGTCTAGAGAAGCTTGAGGTTTCAGATAATAGTTTGAGCGGTACTATTCCCGAAGGCATCAAAGATTATCAAGAACTAACGCTGATAGATCTCAGTGATAATCAGCTTAACGGCTCTATCCCGAGTTCGTTGGGAAACCTCTCCAAGTTAGAAAGTTTACTTCTCTCCAACAACTATCTTAGTGGACTAATCCCAGAATCACTTTCAAGCATCCAGACATTGCGTCGGTTTGCAGCGAACCGTAACCGATTCACGGGAGAAATTCCATCAGGGCTCACAAAACACCTCGAGAACTTAGATCTCAGTTTCAACAGTTTAGCGGGGTCGATTCCAGGTGACCTTTTGTCGCAGCTTAAACTCGTCTCTGTGGATCTGTCATCTAATCAACTTGTTGGATGGATACCACAAAGCATTTCGTCTAGCCTGGTTAGGCTAAGACTAGGAAGCAATAAGCTAACAGGGTCAGTACCCTCTGTTGCGTTTGAATCGCTGCAGCTCCTAACGTATCTGGAGATGGACAACAACAGTTTAACTGGCTTCATACCTCCTTCATTTGGAAATCTTGTGAGCTTGAATCTCCTGAACTTGGCTATGAACGAGTTCACCGGGATCTTACCTCCTGCATTTGGAAACCTTAGCAGGCTTCAAGTGATAAAACTACAGCAAAACAAGCTTACGGGAGAAATACCAGATACAATCGCATTTTTGAGTAACCTCTTGATTCTTAACATCAGCTGCAATTCTCTAAGTGGATCCATACCGCCTTCGCTTTCTCAGCTAAAGAGGCTTTCCAACATGAACTTGCAAGGCAACAATCTGAATGGTACCATACCTGATAACATTCAAAATCTGGAGGATTTGATAGAACTTCAGCTGGGACAAAACCAGCTACGAGGGAGGATCCCAGTAATGCCACGAAAGTTGCAAATTTCCTTAAATCTCAGCTACAACTTGTTTGAAGGATCTATCCCTACTACATTGTCTGAACTTGACCGCTTGGAAGTTCTTGATCTGTCAAATAACAACTTCTCCGGCGAAATACCTAATTTCCTGAGCAGATTAATGTCCCTTACACAGCTCATACTCTCCAACAATCAGCTTACCGGAAATATTCCAAGGTTCACCCATAATGTTTCAGTCGATGTCAGAGGAAACCCTGGGGTTAAGTTGAAAACTGAGAACGAAGTCTCTATCCAGAGAAATCCATCAGGGAAAAGCAAACTAGTTATGATTGTAATATTTGTCTCCCTTGGAGTTCTTGCTCTGCTTACAGGGATCATAACTGTCACCGTGCTGAAATTTTCAAGGCGCTGCAAGGGGATTAACAACATGCAGGTCGACCCAGATGAAGAAGGGTCAACTGTTCTCCCTGAGGTAATTCATGGAAAGCTTCTCACTTCAAACGCTCTACATAGATCAAACATCAACTTCGCCAAAGCTGTGGAAGCTGTTGCGCATCCAGAACATGGTCTGCATCAGACAATGTTCTGGAGTTACTACAGAGTTGTCATGCCCTCTGGTTCGAGTTACTTCATCAAAAAACTTAACACAAGAGACAGGGTTTTCCAGCAAGCGAGTAGTGAGCAACTAGAGGTAGAGCTAGAGATGTTGGGCAAGCTACATCACACAAACGTAATGGTTCCACTAGCTTATGTCCTCTATTCAGAAGGATGCTTACTCATCTATGACTTTTCTCACACATGTACACTTTACGAGATTCTACACAACCATAGCAGTGGTGTGGTTGATTGGACAAGCAGGTATAGTATTGCGGTTGGCATAGCTCAGGGAATCTCTTACTTGCATGGATCCGAATCCAGCGGTCGTGATCCAATCCTTCTACCAGATCTGTCTAGTAAAAAAATACTACTCAAGTCGCTCACTGAGCCTCTAGTAGGGGACATTGAACTGTTCAAGGTAATCGATCCTTCCAAAAGCAACAGCAGCCTCTCAGCAGTTGCAGGCACCATCGGCTACATTCCACCAGGTGAACACATTATACAAAACTTATATGGGCTTGTCTGAGAAACAACAGCTCTCTTAATCTTTCACTTTTGATCACTTCATCAGAGTATGCTTACACGATGAGGGTGACAATGGCTGGGAACGTCTACAGCTTTGGGGTGATTCTTTTAGAGTTGTTAACTGGAAGGCCAGCTGTAAGTGAAGGAAGAGATTTGGCTAAGTGGGTGCAGAGCCATTCGAGCCATCAAGAGCAGCAGAACAACATTCTTGATCTCAGAGTGAGCAAAACATCAACTGTAGCAACAAAGCAGATGCTCCGTGCCCTCGGTGTTGCTCTTGCCTGCATAAACATCTCTCCTGGGGCAAGACCAAAGATGAAGACTGTTCTACGGATGCTCACAAGACTCTAATTAAAAGTGTCAGATGCATGATATGTAAATTTTTGCTTGTTACTGTATCTGTATGTATAAGCAGCATAGAGATTAGAGAGGTTTCTTTCCTCTGACAGACTATCATCTGCATCTCCATTTTTGAGATGCTGAGAGAAACAGGAAAGATGTAATGCATTCACAGTTGTAGTTTGAAAATTATCAGTCCATATAAGATTCATGTTATTAATCATGCTAAAGTTATCAGTTCATATAAGATTCATCGCATGAAGTGGATATATATGAAGTCAGTAGCAAAATCATGTGGGACGGCCTTTCCATGCAGAAAATGTTGCAGAAGATATATCTCAAACAAAGAAATGATTATGTTTAATCTTAAAAGGTTTGTTCTATCAAAGAAACTGATTACCGCAGAAATACAAGCTCCCATGGAATCAAAAGCAGAGAAGACTGGGATGCGAAAAGCAGTAATTTGGCCTAGAATGTAAGGTCCTTTGGGTCCTCAATAATGCTTGCCAATGTTTGCAAGAACTGTGCAAGATCAGCACCATAGATGACACGATGATCTGCCGTCACATTCACCTGTGGGTTTGCAAGTGACCAGTCATCATTAACAAGTTCCCAGGAAAACTCGAGACGTTTTCATGAAGACAAAAAGGAGAAGAGGAACAAGTTCTAACGATGGTTGATAATAACATTTACCTGCATCTGGTTTTTCATGCCAATGCGGCCGTCTTTAGTTGCAACCACTGAAGGTTGAGATGCTCCGACAGCCATAATCGCTCCCTTCATTGATCAAAGACAAGAAAACCAATGAGCTGTTATCCTTAGCATAATTATTAGGCTAAAAGACATAACCAAGATACAAACTAAAATACACGCATAAAGGTAAAAGCACTAACTGTTCCAGGGGGTAGAATAGCATCAAACCGATCAACGCCAAACATTCCTAGGTTAGAGAGAGTGAAGGTACCTGCAATTACCCGGAAGGGAAATAAAAACAACAAGACTCAAACAATCTAGTTGAAGGATTACTCAAACTCAAATCACTTCAATATTCTAGTAGTAGGATTACCAGTGTTGTACTCCTGAGGCTGCAGCTGCTTGGCTCGAGCCTTATCAACCAATTCTTTCCATTTTCTAGATAACGAATAAATGTCAACCTGTTTACAAAAGATAGAACAACCCACTGATACCGGTTTTGAATACAGAGTAAACTCAAAATCTCTTATAAAGCATACAAAAGAAAAGAACCTTATCAGCGTTCTGAAGCACCGGAGTGATCAAACCACCATCAATAGCAACAGCAACAGCAACGTTGATGCTACTATTATACACAAAACTGTTACCATCTCTACAAGACGAGTTTACAACTGGATGTTTCGCCAGTGCAAGTGCAGTTGCCTTTGCTAAAAGTGCCGTCATTGTCACACCTTTCGACTTAATCTAAACAAACCAAACACAAAATGTGAACCAAATCAACATTTACACTTACAGTTTGTAACTAGTGTATGCTTCTGATGCACATCATAAGATACTATCATTTATAATTCAACTAGCTATCTCTCATAATCTCATCCCAAAGTTCAAAACTTCATCAAGCAACTATTATCACAATCAATGGAATCTCCAGTCTACTCTATCATACCAACCAAACGGATTTCAAAACACACTCACCTTCTTGTAGAGAGCATCAAGAGCATCCGTACTAATCGTGTAACCGACTCTAAAAGTAGGAACACCAAGACTCTCCACCATATTCCTACTCACAGCCCCCTGCATTGTCGTAAAAGGAACCACCGATCCCAACTCCACACCAGGAGCTGCCACTACCTCCTTAACAGCAACAGCAGCTTGAACTCCTCCTCCAGCAGCAACCGCCTCAACATCTTTAGCCACAATCCTTCCCATCGGTCCACTTCCAACTAAACCAGCCAATTCAACCTTCAACTCCTTAGCTAACTTCTTAGCATAAGGAGACGCCACAATCCTCTTCCCTCCTTCAGACGCCGGATGCACCGCAGACGCCGCCACCGCCTTAATGGACACCGGAGCAGCTGCAACCTTCTTCTCAACACTCACAGGTGCTTCAACTGCAGCCGTGGGAGGAGAAGCCGGAGGAGCCTTAGAATCACCACCACCACCACCACCAGAAGCTTTAGCTTTAGCATCAGCAATCTCATCTTCAGTTTCAGCTAACAAAGCAATAGCAGAACCAACAGGAGCAACACCACCTTCTTCAACCATGATTGCAGCTAGATAACCATCATAGAAAGTCTCAACATCCATATCAGCTTTATCAGATTCAACAACAACAACACTCTCTCCTTTGTTGAGTTTATCGCCTTCTGATTTAACCCAAGAGACGATTTTGCCTTCGGTCATCGTGGAACTTAGTGCAGGCATGAAGATTTCTCGGATCTTTGCTTGAATTGGGATGATTCTGGGCTTTACCCGGAAACCCGTAACGGAAGATCGTGTTTTTGTGGGGAGGGAAACTGAAGGTAAGAAGGGTGTTTGGAGAAGACGAGACATTTTTCGAATTTCGTTAATCGCAATGCGAGAGAGAGAGAGAGATAGAGAGAAATGAGATATAAGAAGAGTGAAGAAGCTCCTCGGAATTATCGAAGAGCAGGCGGAGTTTGCCAACTAATTTACCGGTGACGATCACTGTGTGACTCTTACTAGTGTATTGAAGGTGTGATACACGCGCGTTTTTGTTGTTGGGTATTGGGCTTTTTTCGAAGGCCCAATAGAGAACTATTCTGTAATCTTTTTAAAACCTTTAACCACATGTTAAGTTTTTTTACCATACACATTTTTCGCCCTGATTTTATAGTTTTTTACAGTTTTCATATAAGATTATCTCCAATGTAAATCTCTATTTTTCTCTGTAAAATAAAGCATGATTTCTCTCTTATGTATTATTTTATATGTTATTCTATTTTTAGAAGAAAATTTCATAAAAGAAAATTAAGGAGAAACTTATATTTTGTGTTTTAAAAAAATTTCGGTATACAAATTTGTTTGATGTTTGATCCATTATAAATATTGAATTTAAAGATAAATATAATTTTTAATATATTTCTTTGGTAAATGATAAATAATCTGGACAGTTGCAGAATATTAGTGTATAATACTTATAATATTATTTAGGGGTTATTGTCAAAAGAGGATGTTTTTTGATAAAAATTTTGATTTTGAGGCTTTTGTGTATGATCTTTGAAAAAGAGTAGTTTTGATAGGGCGATTTGATCATTTTACCCCTGAATAATCTCATCATCTTCTCTCATCATCTTCTTGCACGCTCCTCTTCTTTTAAATCCAATTTTTTTTCCAAATCTCATATTCTTAAAATCTATTCTAACTAAAAACATTCATTGATTCA
>Ga0041059_1003581_pt1 | contig 10477 bp, 13 predicted proteins | sample AraColnosormetaG_FD_56232 | JGI IMG/M metagenome (GOLD analysis project Ga0041059, IMG submission 56232) | Arabidopsis roots microbial communities from North Carolina, USA - Col MF nosort | ecosystem: Host-associated > Plants > Roots > Unclassified | place: USA: North Carolina | collected... | reverse complement strand
TTTTTTTTTTTTTTTGGAATTTACATTTTCTAAAGAGGAAGTAGAACATTTTTGCTGAGATGGTTGAAAAGAATCAAATTTCGTCAACCTCATCATACTTGAAGACATTTTTTTTTCTTTGATTTGACACTAATAAAACATATTGCTCAGATGAAGCCAAATTAGATGTCAGTTTTGTCTATAGTTTAAGTAGTCTGATCATCCCCACTAACCAAATCTCTTTTTGGTTTGTATGAAAAAGGTGTGTTAAAATTAGTTTCTGTTATTGGTGTAATTTAAAACACTCAAATTAGTTTATAAACCGAAAACACATACTTGAGCAAATTTTAATTAACATGGCCCATGCTTTATTTTGTCTTATGTGTTGTGGGCACATAGATGCTTTAGCTTGAAGTTAATTATGATCAAATTTAAAGTAACAATAATGCCTTATCATTAACCTATAAAATTCCATAACATTTTCAAAGCTGTTAAGCAGATTAGATGATAGAATCAATGAAAGAACCAAACAAAAATTATTATATCAAAACTTGTAATCATTTTGTTCATGAAAAATTAGATGTTACACTTTTTGTGTGTAATAGATGAGTATTCATTCATTCCCATGGGATCCTAAATCAACAATACTAATCATCATTTTCTCATTTCAAAATCTTGTCCTTTCCTTTATCTATATTTCCCATTTGAAAATAAAATAAAGTTATGATTGCATGTGGGATTAAAACGGGGGAAAATTGGAGGACAGCCCATATACTATTTACCCCTTTTTTATACATATATATAAATCTTTTCTATAATCACAGTCGATTTTTATTCTTGATATATTTTATGTCTATAAACGTTATATATATTGAATGGGTCTTAAACCAATTAATCTGAATAATCTGGTACAAGATGACAGTATGTTAGTGTTTTGCTTTGTCATAGCTGATTGTTGGATGACTGCTGAAATGTTGAATCCTCATTTAGAAAGAAACAAAATCAATATTGAATAGCCCACTTGAACCTTATTCTAGCAAAGGAAGTTTCCCAATGCTGGAAAAAGTGAATGTTGGAGATCTGTTACCTCCAATCCAAGTCTTTTTAATCATGAATGTATATATCCGGTTTGCTATATCAGTCAACTTTCCCGAAACAACCAGGGCCTTAAACCGGATTTTTGATTCTTCATTGGTGCATGATCTTGGAAATCATTTTAGATGGTAGATTGATAGAAAAAGAAGACCATGCTGGAAAGAGTGAATGTTGAATATCTGTACTTCAAGTCTTTAACCATGTATACTCAGTTTGGTATATTAGTCAACCGGAAACAACCGGAAGCCATAAACCGGATTCTTGATTATCGGATTCAAAAACAAAACTAAAAAGGCTTGAGAAAGCAATTCAAAGTATTTTACCATCAGAACTAGTGGGCTTTGGAACTGCTAAGATTCAAGCTTATTGGCAAATTGGAATGGGCTTTAAATGTACAATGGGTTTGTTGATTTCCAATTGCATAAGTAGACGGCTGATTTAGAAAAACGTAAAAGTATGAGGTCTAAAAGAAGAAATAACGTAAAATAAGAAATAGAAAAACGTAACTAAAGCACCGTTTCCTTCTTCCACAGCAAGAAAAGTTCAACCAAATGGGAATCAGAATCGGCGACGGTGACGGCGACAAATACGGCGGCACAGAGGAGCTAGAACTTTTCGGAAAATCTGATACTGTTACAGTAAACAGTATACCGCATATGTCTCCGTCAGTTTCTTCGTCATCCGCATCCGCGAAGATGAGTTATGGATTCAACGAGGAAGAGTTTGAATGGGTGGCTGTAGATAAAGAGATTGATCTTGTTACGGATAAAGCTCCGGAACTTGACGAAGTTGATGATGCTTTCTCTGCACTTCAATTGTGAGTTTTCCAAAGTCGGTTTTTAGTGAGAATTTGAGTAAGGTTTTTGTATTGAAAGAAGTTATCGTTATCGTTTAGGATGTTCAATGATGATGATGACGAAGAATCAGGAGACCAACTTTCAGAGTCAGAGTTTGTGGATTGGATTGAGCCTTCGTTGCAGCTTTGCAATACTAGCCTTCTACAGCCTTTTATGCTGGACAGACTCTATGACGCCTTTCATGTGTTTCAGACCGACCCATCTGTTCAGGTTCTCTCTTTTCTCGCAGTCTTGAGATCCATGGTTTGAGAAACAAATAACTGAGACTCTGAGACATACATTGGTGTCTAATGTTGCAGAGAATGGTTATGTCATTGACTTCAGACAAGGCTGTTTGGGATGCGGTGATGAACAATGAGGTTGTCCGGGAGCTTATAAGCAACGGTAAGAATATAAGATACAATGGGCTATGGTTCTAAACGATGATTATGTAAGAGTTTTACTTGTTGTATAATGCAGCTGAGAGGTCAGAAGAAGACTCTGGTTCAGCCGCAAATTTCTTAAGAAGGTTGTTTGAGAGAAGTGCCGTCAAAATCATGGACGCAATGGAGAGAGTCACAAAGTATGTCACTGACCTTTTCAACGTTGTTCCTGGAGATGAGACGGTTGTGTTAGCCTCAGGTGCTGCGCCTAAGATGGAGAAGCTTCAAATGACGGTTCTGCTCGCCATTGTTGTCCTGCTTATCGTGTTAGTTACACGAGTAACAAGGTGTAGATAGTATACTACACCCAGCCAAACTATGATCTCACATTTCAGGGTCTGCTGTACAATTGTAATTGCGACCTTTGGCTAAAATCGCAGCAGGAAAACTGTAATACTTGTGCTTACTCTTGTTTAATAAGAATATAGTGATTTGTCATTTTAAATATTAAGCCCAACTTCTCCAAAGCAAGAGTGTATTAAACACACTAAATCACATTCTGTTTTTTGAACCACACCGAATCAGTTTTGATCAAATACCCGTTTTCAGAGTTTTGTCACAAATTACTATTCATCAGCGTAAACTTTAGATAAACGAGTGATTAAACCACAACACCTTAAAGTTTATCTTGGAGAGAAATGAAAGTGAGGACTCTGTTTTATGTACAGTGCAGAGCCATCCAGCCATCCATGAGACCATACTTGTTTCCCGGATTCACGAGCACATACTTGTTTAAATCTGGTAAAACACAAAAAGCAAAAGTGTGTCCAAGTTTAAGATAAAAGCTTTACCAATTAATTGTGTATATGAAGATAATAGACAGTGAGAAGGGGATCTCACCTGATATTAGGTGCTTGAGCTACCGAGATCAAAGTCCATTGTGTAATCGTACTCAATTGTTGGAATAACTGATGCCATGAACTTCAAGAACAGGAAGAGGTACCTGGCAAAATAGCAACGGTGTAACCAGCAAGCCCAATGAACTATAAGCGTTATTTGCAATTAAAACACATACTTGTCGACTTCAGGTTCTACTCCACGCGACATTAATACATCAATGATTTTCTTCATAACAGCTCCATGCCGACATGGATGAACTGAAGCATGTTTACCAGGCAAGTGTGGATGATCTTCGATTGTGACCTGTGCATTTTTGAAAGACGATCACAAAAATACTCTACATTGGTCAGATTCAGAAGACATAAGTCAGGAAAACTTTGGTGGAATAACAAAAAGGGTAATTGATGCAGTTGAGATTGTCTTCCTTTTACCGTTTTACGAGCATGGTCTTGGCTAACATCCTCCATTACAAGTTCAGGTTGCAGCAGCATCCTTGACTACAAGATACATCGTAGCTTTTAAGTAGATAACAGGAAATATAAACAAGCAACAAAACAAAACCCATGAATTTTAATGAAAAACAAAACGAAACAAGACATAAGTCAGGAAAGACGATCACAAAAATACTCTACATTGGTCAGATTCAGAAGACATAAGTCAGGAAAACTTTGGTGGTCAGATTCAGAAACTTTGGTCAGATTCAGACGATCACAAAAATACTCTACAAGATACATCGTAGCTTTTAAGTAGATAACAGGAAATATAAACAAGCAACAAAACAAAACCCATGAATTTTAATGAAAAACAAAACGAAACAAGTATGAAAGAGATGCAAACCTCATCATAACCGGTCAGCCAAACACGAGGAGTTTGGTAATACTTATCATACCTGAACCAAAGTGAGAATTATAAGTTTGCTTACTACTGGACCAAATGTAAGAAAGCTATATCTAAAAGTCAAAACGCAGTACTACACTTTGAAGAAACCCGGGATGCTTACGTTATGCTGAGATCATATGTCCGAGTTCGGAGAATGTTATCGTCATCAGGTTCATGAGCCACAAGATAAGTTGACTGAAGAGTTGCCTGAGTCAAGCATGTAAAAAGTTTAAAACTACTGGTAGAACCAAAAATTGGGAAAATGGAAATATGCTTTAAAGGCAAAATACACACACAGCCAAATCATAACTGATGTGATAAACCCAAGATCATATCAATAACCCTTTACAAACTTTGCAATTTCCTAGAAACTTGCAAATTCATGTGCATAATTCAGAAGTATTTTTCAAAGAGAAATGACAAAAAGCTGAGTGCAACTGCAAAGACAAATGGGATAGTGAGAGAGAGTAAAGAAAATAAAACTCACCGGATCATTTTCTACCACATTGTCAGCCTCATCGAACTCCTCCATGTCTGGAATATCATCATCCTCCTCACCTCCAAAATACGTAGGTATTGATTGGATAGTATTTTTCTCGTTTATATCCAAGGCATCCATGGATGGTAAGTTATCCTCTTCCTTGCCTTTATCTATGGCCAAAAATCAAGACACAAGTTGAATAAGAGATAAGTGAATTTCAGAGGCACAAATCTCTAAATACAAAATGTACCTTTCGGTTTCCCATGTGTAGCCAGCCAACCATCATTATCTTCATCATCAACCAACACTTCACCTCCAGCAGCTTCATAATCCTCTGCCACAGAAGCAGCTCTCCGTAGACAAGGTACTGTCAACCCGTAAAAAGTCCACAACATAATGTGCAATCAGAACTACAAAGCCAACAGAAATAAGCTTTAAAGATTTCAAATTTACCATTTCTAGTAATCAAAAACTGTTTGTCCGAGGGCAAGTATGGCTTCCTTTTGCTTGCGTCACCAGATTCCCTAATCAAAAGTAAAAGCCATTGTGTCAAGCTTACCCATTCAAGCAAAGATATAGATATCGCCAATTAGCTTGAACTAGCAGTCATATACTAAAGCGTGAAAACTAATATGTTATAGACATATAGTATTGAGCAGCAAGATACCAAAGATCACACTTGTTGGTCTACTCAACTAATCGAATATCATAAAAGTTATTAAGATCAAACTTGTTGGTCCATTCAAGGAAGTTGTGACCTTAATGCCACCAGAAAAGTAACAATTTGATTGATCCCATCACAATCTCACATAATTTGTATAAAAGTCAATAACTTTCGCCAACAGAGAGAGACCCATTCACCCATAATCATCAAGGATCAATTTCACATATCATAGATCACAAAATTCACAAACACAAAATTGTACAATTGGCCATTGCTGTGTATTCAAACTCCAATAAAAACTCAAAATTCAAACTAACCAAGACCAGGTGGGACACTTGGAGACGAGATTATCTCCGGCAAGTACGAACTCGCTGACGCTGAGAACTCCCTTCTCCTTGAACGCCGAGATCGTACGAGGACCTGTGATCCTCTCAACTGTTCCTTTAAATGCTTCATGAAGCTTTTGCGAAAGCACCATCTTTTGAGCTAGGCGACGAATTAGGATCTAATCAGTGGTTTCTATATCGAGGAAGAATTTATCGTATCGAAGAATCAGAGATTTGAGATTGTGAGCCCTAATCCCTAGGGAGAAAATTATCTTATAGATTCCGTCAAATTTTAGGAAGATGATTTGGCTCTTTGTAATATTTTAAGAAAAATCTCCAATAGTACTCATACTTCTGTATATTTACGTTTTTACCCCATCTATTTTAGATGTTTCATTAACGGGTCCCGTTTCCTTGTATTCTCAAATTGTCATTCAGGTCCAAAAGGTACATTTAATATTCTTTCCATCACAAAGGAATCTCATTGCCCTTATTGAAAGATACTAACATCATTGTATATGTTTTCATGGCAAGAGCACAACGGAGCCAGAGGTGATCCTATTCTCAAGATCTGCGTGGGCGTCAGCGACTCGAGACAACGGGTACTTGTGATTCACACGAGCCTTTAAGATGCCGGAGGTAACATTAGCGAAAACCTCTCCTGCACATTCCAAGAGCTCATCTCGAGTTTCATTGTAATGCATCATGGAAGGTCTTGTCAAGAAGAGCGACTTTGGAGCAAGATCAGATAATGGAATCGGATCTGGAGATCCTGAGGATTGTCCAAAGCTCACCATGTATCCTCGGCTCTTCAAACATGCTAACGATCCCTGGAAATTTATAAAAAATTCATTATAAGAAATCCGAAAAACCAGCTAAAGAACATAAACAGTCTGGCTCTTTGTGACAATACCTTAAAGGTGTCTTTTCCCACAGAGTCATAAACAACATTTACTCCTTTACCCGATGTAATGTCATTGACTCGGGAAACAAAATCCTCGTTCTTGTACATAATAACATGGTGGCATCCATCTTCTTTGGCTTGAGCCGCTTTCTCATTGGTCGAGACAGTTCCAATCACAGTGGCTCCAAGCGCATTTGCCCATTGACACAACAGAGACCCAACTCCACCAGCTGCAGCATGAACAAGGATTGTGTGCCCAGGTTCGACCTTTCCAAATACAAATAGGACTTGAGTCATATAGTGAATAGATCTTTGAAAAACGCGACCAATATAACAAAACTCTACTCTGTTCAACAGGCAAGAAGACACAAATCCTGCTCTTGGTCTTCTTATTAATAACTTCCTAGAAATAGGAATGAAAACTAACCTTGAAGCAACGGCGAAGGAGAAACTGTGCAGTCATACCCTTGAGCATGATTGATGCTGCAACGATAGGATCAATAGATGAAGGAACAGGAACCACTTTATCCGCTGGAAGGATTTGTTCCTCAGCATACGCACCCATCGGATTTCCAGCATAAGCAACGAGATCACCGATCATTCTGCCAGTCAATCCCGACCCAACAGCTACCACCTCTCCAACAGCCTCCATACCTATGATCAGAAATGGACCATTAGTTCAGAAAAGAAAAAAAAATCTTTTCCGTTCTCTCATTAGGTTCTAGTAATGTCCATACCTGGTGTGAAGGGCATAGAAGCTGGCTTGTAAACACCTTTCCTGAAGTAAACATCAATAAAGTTAAGCCCGATAGCCTTGTTCTTCACACGTATCTCACCCTCCTTTGGTTCCCCTACTTCCACATCTTCCCATTTCAGAACCTTCCAATTAAATAAACAAAACCGCTATAAATACTGAAAAACACTGATCAAACAGAATGCGAGAAACTATCACAAGTCTCTAAATCAAAGATATCAAAGTAACCAAAGCTACGTTTGAAATACACATCAGTGATTCTGTATATAACCATCAATTTCGACTCAAGCTCAAATCCAAAACCTTTCACCTGGAAAACTAGCCATTGAAAAAAGCTGAAGCTTATAGGGAATCTCAAATCATTTGAACTATAATCACACGAGCACATAGAAACAGACACAATCGCAATCTAATTTGATTTCAATGATCCAAATCCGACCCGGAACTTCAAAATCGAATCTTTTACTCACCTCAGGACCGCCATGCTCATAAACCCTAATCCCTTTCACCATCTTCTTCTCGGACGACTCTTCTACCGCGACTGTACTCAGAGCTCTTACAGCAAACACAGTGCCACGTGTAGATAAAGAAAAACTCGAGAAATCGGCAAGACTTAGACGAAAGTTGAGATCTTTGACGGGATTTCGTGGAAAGCTCGAGAATATTCGGTGATATAGACGACGTGACAGATGTCCAGACGCTTGAAGACACGAGTGATGACGATGATGATGATGATGATGAAGAGTCAATGCTGCCATTTTCTTATGGCCCCCATTTCTTCTCTGCCTCCTAACTTTATTTTCTATTTCCCATCTTTGTCCTTTAACGTTCAATATATTACATTATCACTATCCTAGTTTTACTATATTTATAAAACACCCCTAATTTTAATTCCAAACACAAATCGTTATTTCACAAACATATAAGTGAAAAAATGAAACTATGGCTAAATTTACAAAATAATTTGAACAATAATCGAATCTTGGATCATGTGATTTGATTATTGTTACGTGAATAGTAAAAAAATATCCTTAATTTAGTTTGAACTTTGAAAATTTTAAAACTTATATGCAATAATTTTTTTGGCAACAAAAGATGCGTCTCATCTCAAATCATGAGGTGCTGGTTTTTTTATTGTTTTCAATGGCTAAGAATGGTGGTTTCTTGGATATCACGCTTGCTCGTCATTCTCCTCCAAAACCAATGCTTCTCCCAAAGTCCAACCACCTTCTCGATTGGAACATTCTTAGTCTCCGGCAAAAACAGCTGCACCGCTACCGTCATTACCACCAACCACCCTCCATAAAAGAAGAAAATCCCAGCTCGAAACTTACACAACATCGGTGGTGCACTTTGAGCCACCGCAAAAGTAAACACAAAACTCACTGCCACAGTTACACTCTGCGCCACCGATCTTATCTCCAACGGAAAAATCTCACTCGGTACAAGCCATCCTAATGGACCCCAAGACCAACCAAACCCGGCCACGTAGACACACACCAAAACCACAACCGCGTAACCATACCCTTCCTTGATCACACCGTCGTGAACATCAGCCACCATAACGATCACACCAATGGTAACTTGCGACACGAGCATCTGTAACCCTCCAATCAAAAACAGAGTCTTTCTACCGATTCTGTCAACGACAAGCATCGACAACAACGTCGACGAGGTTCCCACGATTCCAGTCACGAGGGTCGACATCAACGAACCACTCTCTCCAAACCCAACGGTTCTATACAAAACCGGTGCGTAGAAAGCAACAACATTGATTCCAGTAACTTGCTGAAAGAAAGGTATCACCAAAGCCATCACTAACTCAGGCCTATATTTTCTTTGAAGCAGTTTCAAAAACGCGTTTGAATCTGTATCAGAACCAGAACTCGCTTCAACGAGATCAGTAAGCTCATCTTGAACGTCGTTAGTTCCACGGACACGGCGAAGCATAAGCTCGGTCTTGTGAACATCTCCGGTGGTCTGGATGATACTATTCGGCGTTTCCGGGAGAAACAGTGATCCTAAAGTGAGGATTGAAGCAGGTATTGCAGCTGTGGCTAAAGAGATTCTCCAACCATGTTTGATATTTTGGGTTTCGTAGTTTATTACATTTGCAGATAGAAATCCAATTCCGATACAGAGCTGGAAACCATTGCTGATTGCTCCTCTGTATTTTGCCGGCGCCATCTCGGAGAGATACAGAGGAACCGACTAAAATATAAAACAACAAACCAGTCAACATACAGAGAAAATTGAAACATCATTAATCAACTTGTCTTTTGTTACCTGGTTAGCGAATCCAACTCCTACGCCGAGCAAGAGACGCGCAATAATGAGCATAGCAACGTTTTGAGCAGAGCCACCAAGAGCAGCGCCGGCGAGAAAGGACACACCGCCAAGAAATATAGAGGGCTTGCGACCCCATGAACGAGTCACGGACGAAGCTAACAGAGTAGCGATGAGACCGGAAACGTATAGAGAAGATGTGAAGGATGTAAGAAGTTGGCTATTGAAAAGGCAGTAGTGGTTATTGCTATTGCCTCTTCTTCTTCTATCTTCTTCTTGGAGCTTATACACTTTTGGGAAAAATCTTTTTAGAAATGGCCCCATTGACATCACTCCACCTACATATTTATATAGTTACATGTTTGCATTTATGTTTAGGTTTAGAGAACCACAACATTTCATTTAAATATTATGAAAAACTAAAATGTTTTCTACTTCAAAAATATGATTTATTCTTTTTGCAAACGCAAACACAAACACAAACAAAAAAAAGAAAGAACATATATATCCTAATTAGCAAGAATATATATGTGAACCTGAAACCCCGATGTCGTAGCCGAAGATGACACCGCCCATGGCGGCCATGACACATGAAGCCACCACAAAATAAGTAATCTTCCCGCCAGATACTGATTTAGCCATGGCTTCTTTTCTTGCTTCTTCTGCTACCATGTTTACCTAGAGAGACACTCAAACACAACACACCTACTATTCAAGTTCGGTAGGTGTTTTTAGATCCTGTATTTTTGTATATCAATCATCCAAAGGTTGAGTTTCAAGGTAGACGACGAAACTTGTTGGACCATTGGAGTGCTTTAATTGACTTGAGTGTGGGACTTATAGTTTTTGTTTGTTTCGGTTCTGGCTGATGAGATATCGAAAGTGGACAATAAAAGACATGTGAAGAAAGACTTTTCACTGCCTACCTTCATTATCTTCCTCTTTTTTTTTTTTTTTTTTTTTTTTTTTTTTTTTTTTTTTTTTTTTTTT
>Ga0041059_1003580_pt1 | contig 10478 bp, 6 predicted proteins | sample AraColnosormetaG_FD_56232 | JGI IMG/M metagenome (GOLD analysis project Ga0041059, IMG submission 56232) | Arabidopsis roots microbial communities from North Carolina, USA - Col MF nosort | ecosystem: Host-associated > Plants > Roots > Unclassified | place: USA: North Carolina | collected 2013-09-02 | reverse complement strand
ATTTCTTAAAATTCTTTTTTTTTTTTCATTACACATTTCTTAAAATTCTAAGCTTCATAAAATTAAAATTTTCAGATTTTTCTTAAAAGAAAATTGCATAAAAACCCTAGAATATTTATAGCTTACACCAAAAAAATCTAATAATCAGAGAAAAACAAACGGAACCTCATGATTATCTTGTTCACTTCTATTCTCCACGGTGGTTTCTCCGACCGTCGTCACCGACGGTAAAACAACGTGGAAGTCATGATCTCCGACGAGGCACCGGCGCGTGAGTTTCTGACAAGAAGTGCATAGCACGCGCCTTACGTGTCTCCAAGCTAGAAAATTCGCTCCATGAACCCACCGGTCACATTTTCTACAGAGGAACGCCGAGTCCGCTTCACAGAACACGGAGGCGTCTCCGTCGCAAAGCTCACACCTTACCGGAACACTCGGTCTCGTGCAGAGACTCCGGCAACCTCCTCCGTCACTTCTTCTGCTCTCTTCATTATTCAAGCCTCTACACATTTTTCTCAATCTCTTTCTTGATCTGTTTCACTTTCTCTTTCTTCTGGGTGATATTGAGGAAAGAAGATTTGGGAATAGGAGAAACGTTTATACATTTATATAGGAATCTTATTTCTTTAAAACTAATGATGTGTTTGTGTTGTGTTGTTGTTGGACACGTGGATGAATCTTGCCCTGTTATTTTGACGTAAATGCCCTTATGAGGGCAAAATCGTTAATTTCAAAATTAAAAACGCTTCTCCTCCAAGCGATCTCTCGACCTCATATTGGACGCACAACTTTAAAATTTTCGAAACAAACTCCGTTTTTTTTTTTTTGCAAATCGAAACAAACCTCTAGTACGACTTCTTTTGGTTTATATCACCCACCACTTCAATGTGAATCATTGTTTTTTTTGTTTTTTGTACGATATGATGTTATATGTATCTTATTGTAATGTGATTACGGTGTACGATAAACCAAACTATTGAGAATTTAAAATTTTAATAGATGCACCGAAAGGTTAACAAACAATCGATTCTATAAACAAATATGAATGATTGCGAATTTAGTTAATTACGATGGAGTTTCCTTGTCCAAAGCGAAAACATATATAGTCGTGTAGTTTATCTCTTTTTTTCCAAGGTATAAATTTTGAGACATTTACATGATATTTAAGGTTCTAGAACTAGTTGGATAAAAAAAACCGGCATATATTATCATTCGTTTCTTAGCACACCTTCATTTTCCTATTGAAATTTGTGACAGAATTTTCTAAAATAATTAAGGGATTGTTTAGAGAAAAAAATTAAAGATACTACAAGTGATTAGTGGAGGATAGGGGGTACGCATAAGAAACGGCTAGAATTTAGGGTGATATCAAGTATCGTTGTTATTGGTTGTCTTTGGGACATTGTGTGGTTGTTAGTCAGTCAACTCTTAATTAATTATATAAGCTTACTATCAGAACAAGCAAAGAGGACTTCACTTGTATGGTTCACATTTAAAGATTTTTTTTTGGGTTGATTTATTAGTCATTTATTTGTTTAATATTAGTGAAAGCTACCCCACGAATTACGAATAATATCAGTTAATTAAAAAGGTTTGATTATTTTGAATTGCTATACATTGCGTGTGATTGCTTAGTAGTACGTATATAAGTAATCGAAAAGCATTTTAATGTCACAATATTCGATTTTGTAGTTAGCATCACATTATTCGTAAACAGTGTTTGTAAAATAGTGAATTCATTTAGTAAGTGTCTTAATCTATTGTTAAAGCAACCTAATAAGATTAATTACATACTACAGTTCGGACGAAATAAAATAAAGTAATTAGCAAAATATGTTATTGAATCTCTTTAACCAAAATTATAATATAGTTATTCGTTGTTGCTAAAATATATCGTATCGGTTAAAACATAGCAGCACATCATATCTATCGCCATCGTTTAGACATGTAATGATCGGAGTCATACATTTCGTTAACTTAAATTCTACTAATAGTACAAAATTTACGTGAAGATAGAGATAATTATAAAGCATTAAATGATCAAAAATATCTTCAATGATGTTATTAGATTTTTTAACTGCATATATATGTTTAATATTGAAGATTAATTAGACCAAATTAAAACCTTGACATTATGTAATATATAATTTGAGTAGGTATTTTCCATTTTGGACGTTCAACTAGAGTTGTTGTTCTTTATGCCTCCAATCTTGCTTCGATTCGGATATAATGCAGAAAGTTATACTGAATCAAAGGTAGGTTACAAATATGTTTATGTGAAGAAAAAAATTTCAGTTTTTGAAAGAAATATAAAAGCTTGAGAAATAGAAAGACTAGAGTATATATGTACATCTCATTATATAATCGGTACATAACCAACTGGTTTCTGTTAAACCACAACCTGTAACACTCTGTCTCTAATACAAGTAAGATCGGGTATTGGCGGACTCTACTCAGAATAGAAAATACACATATTGTCTTATACCATTTTATGAAGACTATATATCTAACTTTTTACATACACAAAGTATATATATAACAAAAAAAAAAACCCACGACATTTCTCTACAAAATTTAAGATAAAGTAGTGGGTCGTATGGATTATTGACTGATCAAAAATACGCACACTTATTAGACGGACTGAAATAATAATGAGACGAAAATATTATTATATTTGTATGTTTGATACGTTATGGAAAAAAAAAGTGATGTTGTTGTTGTCCACAAGTTGATTCAGTGTTGATGCATAAGTCCACTTGTGTGGATCATATTGGTTCAAAAATCCAAAAGCTTTTTATTTTCTAATTTTGTCCTCAGATTTTTCTGTCTGTTCTTTATTGTTGCCTGTTGGTACGAGACCTTAGCCGTCCAATCTTTCCAAAAGTATGTGACCATTATTTTTTTGCAATTTTAATATTCAGATTTTTTTTTAGTTGGTACGTAGGACATATTATCACATTTACGCATGTATACGCGTAACTATAACCCTGGCTAGTTTATAAAATATCTTTTTATAGTTTTGATCGAAGTTGAAGAAACTTGGACGGTGATATGAATATGATATCTTATGCTAAATCATTTTGTTGTCTAAACGATTTGCGTTAGTAAAAACGATTGTCCAAGAAAAATATAAGCTATATATGAGCCTATATAGTATGTAATGAAACAAACTATTTAACATAAAAGTATATATAGACTAAAAAAAAAGAGTATATATAGAGTTCGGGGTATGTTGTAAAAAGGCCATTGTAATAACTTATTTATCATCAACAAAATCCAAAAAGCTAATAGATCTTTGAATTAGAATTAGTAACTTAAATAAATACTATCATTGTCTTGAAATCAAAACAGTGTGTATATAAATATATGATCACAAGTTTGGGAGAAACATCGTTAAGGTAAAGTGGATACGAGAGATTGCAATTTTAAGAGAAACATTAGTTGGATACATGAAGAAACTTATATCAAAAATTCATCTTCAAAAATGATGAAACAAAAGGTGTGTATGGAAGAACCAGATGGTCAACTTGACACATATTCCACTGATATTAATAACTGTTTAATCTATGACTTTGGAAGAGCAATGATTCTTTTTTCCTATAGAAGTGAGAGAATGTTCATATTAGAGAGAAAAAAAATCTTTGATAACAAAACAAAATCCCTTGTCTAGTTGTGGTCTCAAGTAGAAATTTTTGTTTCACTCACTTCCAACTTGTCTAAGACATTATATGTTCCCAAGCGTTTAAACCACTGAAAAACTTCCATTCATTAAATAAAGCTTATAGGAAAAGATGCAACAAGTGTATGACGTTAATGTCTACACACCCACCTTACCTAGACTGTTGTTAGAACACTAGTTTAATATTTTTCCTTGGCTAGGTTATTTTACTCAAACTTACCTTTAATAAAAAAAATTTAATTATTGGATAGTTCCGCTTAAGGGTTTGAACCCAAATACTTATCGGAAAACCGATCGAATGGATTCAATTTTTCTATATCCGATGAACCAATTCCGAATCCAAACCGAAAAAGAGAAAAAATTGATGTAGAAAGTTTCTTTGTAAATTAAGAATATATTTGACCAAAACCTGAATCCGAACCGAAATCAACTGTACCAAACCATCTATTTTAGATTACATTTTCAGTTTGAAACCATTATTCATATACCAAACATATAAAAACCCGAACCGGATTGGAAAAGCGCATTAGCCAATCAGTAGGCCTAATTTATCAGTCCCCGTAGGCCCAAATTATTTAATAACGTAACATCAAAACTCAATTACTGGAGGCCATATGCAGGCCCAAATTAGTGTTTCGCTTGCTAGGGCTTTAAAGTAAGGTTATGGATTCTTGTTTGTAGGATCTTCTCTTGCTTAGCCAAGGCAACTATACTCTATTACTAGATGAGTATCCGTACTACGTGCGAGTTTATGTATTATTATTTACAAATTGTTTTATATAATGTATGTTCATATAAAGTAAAGTTGAATGCATCGGTTTTGAAACATAAATATAATTTGTAATTGTTTTTGAAAAGTCCTACTATATTAGTTCATCTGAAAAACGAATGTGCTTGAGTTATTTTTTATTGTTGTTTTAAATTCTCAGGTTTTTTTTAATTTATATATCCTTGTTTTTTGGTTCTAAGTGTAGATTGTGAGACGGTGAAATTTTAGAAAATTTATTTCTTACACTAAAAATATAACATGTCTTTATTAACCATGTCTCTGCATATTCAATCTAAGCTTATTCAACTTGATGTTCTTGAAAAGTTTAGTTAAAATCTTGTCATAATCTTATATCTCACGTTTTAGTTATAAGGATAGCTCATCAAACATCTTTCAAATTACTTGTTTTCTTAGCATAAATCTCGAAAAGCATCTGCATATTCATTTAGTTTCTTTCATAATAATTGTCTAATTTTTAGGCAAGTCTAATTTTTAGGCAAGTAATATATGTAGCATGTTTGGATTTTATGATCACTTTAGCCACTTAAGTGGATCTCAAAATTAAAGAAGATATATTGAATTAAAAAATATAGAAAAAGTGATGGTTCAAGTTCTGATTAATTATATCCTTTATGTTGAATTAATTACTAATTATGTATTACTTATTTTATGAAGTCTAGGTGGCAAGCTCTCATGTGCTGATGTGTCAAGTTGTGGGAGAGAGTTAGCCTCCTTTCATATATATGATTCTACCTGTTCCACATTAAGCTCCAGTTTACAGGACAGTACTCAGACCGATTTTAGATGCTTAATAGCTTCAGCTCTGTGACAGTTCTCCACACTATATGTCTATATCGGGTATAATTACTCCATGTTCCTCTCGTTCAGTCTGATCCAACGCTGCCTAGCTAAACTAAGGCAGCATCAACGTCACTACTTTCCGATTCTAAGAAATCTAAATTCAGAAACACTTCAAATTTCTAAGCAGCTCAGACTTTGTTTACCTGATGAAACCCAGGTTCATGAGTCAATGTAACACCAAGCTCATGTATAATAGAGTATAAACTGGAGCTTAATGTGGAAATAACCTGATGAAACCCAGGTTCATGAGCTTAATGTGGAACATGTAGAATAATAGAGTATAGTTACACTCTTACTTTGATATTTTCAGATGAAGGCTCCACGTCGCCAATGCTGTGACATCTCTCCATCATATGAGGAAACAAAAGGCTAACTTTTCATGGTTCAGAAACTTGTGGAAGTCTGTATCCGAAGATCTCTCGACATTCTGACAATATTTGTCGATGGGTTTGGTCGTTTTTGTGTAATAATATGCAACATTGTTTAACCAGTACGGCTTCTCTTCTCTTGTTATTAAGTTTTCCTAGTTAAACTATTAAATGTATAAAATGCTAATTGTAGATGAAACTGAAAAGTTGAAAAAGAAGAAGATGAAACTGAAAGTTTAAATCTTATATTTGACCCAAAATAAAATAAAAACAGAGAAGCTTGTAATTATAGAAAATAATAATTCCTTCATTTCAGGTTGTCACCATAAAAATGGTGTGACTGTAAGAGTCTGAACTCAGTCACACCTCTTTACTTTTTCTTCGGCCTTCTTGTAGCCGCAAATACTTCTCTGTCATCTCCGTTACAAGCTCTAAACATTTATTTGAATTTATCAATAGAATTCGTATAATGTAACCAAAAACCGTAAACTAAATATATTTTATAAAACTTATCTCCATTCAACATCCAAATCCGTTCGAGTCTCACACAAAAATCCAATAAAATGTACTATTCATCGCCGACATGCTTCGTTTTGATCACTATATTTGCCGTGGTGGTAACACAACTGATCTTTATGCGCACCGTTTCGTCCTTGAACATGACCAATGCCTATCTGAACCACAAATGCTTAGCCAATCAAGGGAAATACAAGCCGGGAAGTTGGTATGAGAAAAAACTCCAAAGTATTATAGTCTCTATCGGTAGCGGTGATGGTTTTACCCTTGGTTACGACATGATGGCCCTTGGTAAGGATTCTGATTACGTAGCCGTCACCAACCAGTGCCGTGGCGACTCCAACGGGTCCATGTGCCGCTCCTGCTTTGCCACCGCCATCGCAAGGGTAACGCTATTTCATTATTGATTAGCTTTCACGTCTTTCTTTATTACATGTATAAATTTGTGCACACATATATGTCAGTTTTGGCGTTATATCTTATATTTTATATGTAAATTACTCCATGCAATGTTGATATTGATTTTGGCGTTAATATGACAAATGTATATGACCGCTTCGTATAGAAGATGCCCGCGATATAAGGGGGCAATAATATGGTACGACCAATGTACTCTCCAGATTTCTCCGTTCGATACTCAAGGGAAGTTCGACAAAGATAATGATTTCTGTATGTCCAACAAGAAGAAAATGAACGTAGATTCGTTTGGAGAGAAGTGGATGACATTCCTCGACAATTTGGTAGGTATAGCCCTCAAAGATCATTTGTATGCCGCTGGGGATACAAGGTTCGGGACAAAGAAGTTGTACGGGATGGTGCAGTGTAGGCTTGACATATATAATAATAGTTGTCGAGAGTGTGTTGGACACATAGCCGTAAAATTTCAAGATTGCTGGCATGGTAAACAAGGAGCTAGAGTGTTGGGTAGTGGTTGTAACTTTAGGTATGAGCTTTACCCTTTTGTTGGTAGTAACAAGCGCGGTCGTAATTTAAACTAATTTTAAATTCTTATGCATTTAGATATTTTTTTTCCGTAAACTTTAAATTATATATATATAATTTATTATTATTATTATTTTGTTTAGAAAAAACAATGTCACGTAGTTTAAATAAATTTTCTTTGTATTATGCTTTAGAAACATTTTAAATAATGTATTTTTGAACTTCTCGTGTTAAATTTATTTTCTGTAAATTTCTAAAACGTTTTCATGAAATTTATAGATAGTAATCAAGGAAAGCATTAAAAAAAAGAAGAAGAAGAGAAACATTGCATTATTATGTTTGAAAAACTATATTTAACCGTGGTTAGTTAGTTACAAATGATTGATATTTTAATAGGAAAAAATAACCAGCATTAAGAAAGTCATCAAAATGAAAACATTTCCCCCCAATTTGGATTCTAACACACGAGGGAGAAATATGGTAAACGTTTTGCATCATCACTATTATAAAATAAAGAATGAGGAACCGATAATATGTCTAAATGAGAACAGCGAAATCTATATGAAAACATGTAATTCATTAACATCTAGTAAATATCAACTCAGTATCTAGTACATAGTTCAACACATGTTTGAGTTACTCAGCATCTCATGATCTTGCTTTAGTAATATAAATATCTGTTTGTTTGTTGTTGTTTTAAGAAAAAATAAATAATAATCTAGAAACATAAAAACCAAACACTAAGTTGTATAGAATCTTATAATATTCGACCAACAAAAAACAAAGAATCTTGTAAGTTGTAATTATAGAAATTAGCAATTTTTTCATTGTCACCGTACAAATCTTGTGATTATAAGAGTTTGAACTCAGTCACACCTTTGAACTTTTGCTTTTTCTTCGGCTTTCTTGTCGCCGTAAATACTAATTTCCCACTCCTGTCCGTTACAAACTTATACTCTATTAGAAACTTTAATTGATTAAAAAGATTTCTCATAAGGTATCAAATCCCTCATCATATACATCACAGTCTCAACACTTTATCTACAAAATAACACTCCCGTTTAAAACTAAAACATCCAAAACAATGTACTCTTTATCTTCTGTATCAAAACACCTTATTTTGGTCCATATATTGGCCCTGGTGGCCACACAACTGCTTCTCATACGTAGCGTTTCGTCTTTGAACATGACCAATTCCTATCTGAACCACAAATGCTTTGTCAGTCAAGGGAAATACAAGCCAGGAAGTGCACATGAGAAAAGCCTAGAAGCTATCATCCATTCCATCTCGGTTGGTGAAAATGTTAATAGCGGTTACGACATGATGTCATTTGGTGACGGTCCAGATCTAGTCTGCGTTGTCCTCCAGTGCCGTGGTGACTCCTACGGGTCCAAGTGCCGCTCCTGCTTTGCCTCAGCCATGGCCGGGGTAATGTCACTTTAATATTATTTTTTTAGCTGCCAAATAGTTACATGATAATGCGTACACATATCTCAGTTTTGGTTACATCTTATTCTTAGCGATAAATAAAATATAACAGACTAGAAAACTATATCTTATATGTAAATTAGTTCATGCAGTGTTGATATTGATTGTGGCGTCGATATGCAACATGTATATGACAGCTTCGTAGGAGATGTCCGAGATATAAAGGGGGAATAATATGGTTCGACCAATGTCTTCTCGAGATTTCTTCGATCGATAATGTAGGGCAGCTCAATTACGGTGATAGTTTCTGTATGTCCAACGCGAAGAATGTGGGAGATGATCCATTTTCTTTCATACTGAAGTGGGATACTCTCTTCGACAATATATCACGTATAGCTATCACTGAAAAGAATAAAAACTTAAAAGATACCAACAAACCGGCACTATACGGGGCGGGGGAGAAGAGGCTCGGGACAAAGAAGAAGATGTACGGAATGGTTCAGTGTACAGATGACTTATCTGTTAAGGCTTGTGAGGAGTGTCTGGTTGCTAATATCTTGAAGTTTCAAAATTGCTGGAAAAGTGGTAAACGCGGTGCGAGGGTTTTGGATAGGAGCTGTAACTTTAGGTATGAGCTTTACCCTTTTGTTAATGCCAAGACTGGTCCTAATTCTTATTTTAAGAGTTAATGATTTTTTTTAAAAATACAGGTTTTAGAGTTTGTTTGTTTTTGTAAATTATCAATTTTATTTTACATTAATTAATTATTTTATGTAGAAGAAATCTTATGATGTTGTTAAAATAAAGGGAACCATCCCAAAAGTCACTTGTATTTTGGCTTTATTGTATTTCATGATATCTCCATGTTTTTATTGCACTACATGACACTTCTTAAAATTTTATACCATTTTGCCTTTGATAAAATACACGATTTATATTGTACGTGCCCCAAATAATTCTAATATGGAAATTCTAAATTGTTGACAAGAAAAACCAAAACAAATCTAAAACATGTGGTGTAAGTACTATGACAGATCATTACGTACATATATCAAACAAAACCTCTAATACATTTGAATGAACGTTTTTTTATATATAATATACGTAAATCTTAAATTGAATACCAAAGCATTATGTACGTCAAAACTAAAATGACATTTAGTACACGACAGACAAACACTGTATTTATTTTGTTAAGTACTGTTTTTCATTATTAATTAAGTGTATTGTCTATAAACCCACCAAAGTGTGATTGATTCCAATAAATACTCATGGTTGTCATGAGATGTAATTTACACTCTTCATCAAATACTTCAGCCTAATCCAACACCATTCAGAATAATTTGGAAGTCTATACCCGGGGATCCTTTGGAATTCTTACAATAGTTATTTCCTTGATGGGCTTGGTCATCTTTGTATATAATATGCAACTATTGGTTGAATGGCCTTTCTTCTATTTTTATAGAGTTTTACTCGTTAAATTATTTTAGTGCTATCTCAGGGTCTATCTTTGAAACATTTTGAATCAAATTTATCAAAAAGAAGATATATATAACTTAAAGCAATTTTCTTATCTGGAGAGACACAAACGTAAAACTAATAACAGTTGATAATGTTTGACCGAAACAAAAGAATCTATAATTATAGTAATTAACATTTCCTTCATTTCAGGTCGTCACTGTATAATCATGTGACTGTGAGAGTTTGAACTCAGTCACACTTTTGAAGTTTTACTTTTTCGTTGGCCTTTTTGTCACCACACATACAAATAAAACTAACTTCTCTCAGGTAACCAAAAACTGTAAACTGTAAACTTTATCATTTACCTTAACCCGGGAATTCGCCTTTTGTCTATTTTTTAAACCACTTTGTTTGATTTTGAATTGTGTTAGTCTTATGCATACTGTTTTCTTT
>Ga0041059_1003579_pt1 | contig 10482 bp, 10 predicted proteins | sample AraColnosormetaG_FD_56232 | JGI IMG/M metagenome (GOLD analysis project Ga0041059, IMG submission 56232) | Arabidopsis roots microbial communities from North Carolina, USA - Col MF nosort | ecosystem: Host-associated > Plants > Roots > Unclassified | place: USA: North Carolina | collected... | reverse complement strand
CCAAACAAGCAATCGAAAAAAAAAAAAAAATTAGTATGACAAAAAAAAAGGGTACATAATTTATGCGTCATTTATGTGTTATGTACCACAAACTCTGCATATATGGTCACACTGCACCTGCTCATCATCTTTTCTCTCTCTAACGAATTCATTAATTTATTATCTTCTTCTTCTTCTTCGACCTTCCAAAACTCTCTCTCTCTCTCTGTCGTCAACAATGGATAGTCCGACGAGCATACGTAGTAAACCACTACCGGAGACTCTTTCTCCATGCGGTAGTCAACGACGGAGAAGCAGCTGCGACTCTAACCCACCTGAGTTCGAGTTCTGGCGTTTAACTAACTCTTCATTTCCTCAAGCTGATTCAGATCTCCTCTCCGCCGACGAGCTTTTTCACGACGGTGTTCTTCTCCCTCTTGACCTCCTCTCCGTTAAATCAGAGCTTCAGTCCGACCCGAATATCGCAGAATGCGACCCGGATCCATCTCCTTCGACTGGTAGTTTGATTACAGAGCAAAAAAGTGATCTTGAACCCGGTTTAGGATCCGAGTTGACCCGAGAAACAACGGTTTCGAAGCGGTGGAGAGATATTTTCAGGAAGAGCGAAACCAAACCGCCGGGGAAGAAAGAGAAGGTGAAAGAGAATAAGAAGGAGAAGAAGAAAACCGGGTCGGGTCCAAGTTCGGGTTCGGGTTCAGGAGCGGAGCTGAATATCAACATTTGGCCGTTTTCAAGAAGTAGATCCGCTGGTAACAACGTGACCCGACCGAGAATGTCGTTTGGAGCTCCGACGACCCGGAAAGTAAGCAGTGCGCCGTGTTCACGTAGCAACTCCACCGGAGAATCCAAATCGAGGAAGTGGCCGAGTAGTCCCAGTCGTAACGGCGTGCATCTTGGTCGGAATAGTCCGGTTTGGCAAGTCCGGCGTGGAGGAGGAGCTCCGGTTGGGAAAACGATACCGGAACCGATGGGTCGGGTTGTGGGTAAAAGGGAGATTCCCGAGACGCGTAAGGGTAAAACAGTAATTGAGAGCAATAAAGCAAAAGTCTTGAACTTGAACGTGCCTATGTGCATCGGTTATCGGAGCCGGTTAAGCTGCAGAACCGAAGAGAGTAGTGGTGGTGGTAATAGTAACATTGGGAGTGACAACAATAATAATAATAACGCCAACGCTAATAATCCTAATCCTAATGGTTTATTTGGCTTTCGTAATCTCTTCATTAAGAAAGTGTATTGACTTTATTTGTTTTGTTTTCTTTTGTATTATAGTAATCTTGTATAAGTGTTCATTTTATCGAAAGACCCTCTTATTATATAATCTCGAGGGTACCTTTTTATTGTTCTTAATTTCGTTTTTTTTTTTAATTGCTGCTTTTGGTGTTAGTACGATGTGTGGATTTAGGTAGTATATCGTATTTGCTTATATATATCATGTAATTAAGAACTCGATGCTTATTAATATGTAACTACTTAGATTGTTTTCACATTGTTTAGAAGGATCACAAGCTTTTACTTCTTAAGCTACTTCGCTAGTTTCAAAGATCGTATCCTTCTGAAAATATTGGAGTTAGGTCCTATTTCGTTTTCAACAAGTAATTCATTGCGCGTTCTAGCGAAAAAACTTGTAATCACAAAAACAGAATTCAGAAGATGTTCTCACGGTTGAACGAGTGTTAATACCTAGCTATAGAATCTGTTCCTTCTAGGTCTACAAAGTTTATTCATGGGTTCTTTAAGAAATTTGAAACAAATTGATTCTTAATTTGGGAGACAAGATAGTGTTTTTGGATATGGGCATTGATATGTTCTTCAATAGATTTCATTGGTAGGCATGAGAATAGCACAGGTGATATCTTTATTTTCAGTTAGACTCCACAACAAAAGCTCACTTAAGCATATATTTTGTACCCCATTTGCTAGTTAACGTGTAGTTAAACCTTTGTGCATAAAACTTGGTAAGAACTAAACAAAACTTCAAACAAAAAAAGAACGTCACCATCATCATTAGTTAGATAAAAACACATATGAAAGAGGAAAACCCAAATAGTTGACATGTCTGCGTGAAACTTGGTAAGAACTAAGAACCATCAAGCTCTAGAGAATCAAACGGATGAGCAATCATATTTGTGCAGTTTCTCCAACTTCTCTGTCTCGAGATCGAAGATTAAAATACCATTTGTCTTCCTACATTTGGAATTTCCATTGAGTCCATCAATTTCACTGGAGGGCACAGTGATGCCTAGATCCAAAAGCATTGCCTCGTCTCCCAAAGAATCAACTTTTTCATATATCATCAAGTTCCCTGATGATGAATAAATGTTGTAGACGTCGAAGGACCATATGTATTCAGACCTATGCTGTTTCATAATGACCCTTAGGACATCTCCTCTTACTGTTACTACAAGTTTTGGATCGAAAAAAAACCAATAATCACTTGGTAGACGACGACAGCGACCAAACGCATTCTGTCGTTTCCAACTAGGAGAAGGACTAGGAGGACTTTTCTTCAGAAACGTACCACATTTGAAGATTTGTTGTGGAATCTCACCAGAAAAATCTAAGATTTTAAACCACCAGACTTGGTTAGGAAGTAAAGCTTGTGATCCTTGTACACCATGTCACGACAATTTGAAGTTTTGGGAATTTGATTCCACGAGGTATACCCTTTCTTGGCAGAAACCACACACCAATCTCTAAGTCCCCAAAAAACTATATAATCTTTGGTTTTCTCGTCAATCCAAAACACAGGGGATCCTATACTCATATATTTGGACTCGCTTCCGATGTGATAGTGTGAAATGCGAAATCTATCATCTATGATTCGTCTAACCTTTACCTTGCCACGTTGTGACTCCACAGGAGGAAGGTTGATCCTCTCGCGGGTGAATGGATTCAAAATGTTTAGATTACACTTTGAATCTTGCATAAGGAGCCAACTTCCATAGGTTGCTATACAAACACACTTCGCAAATTCCACACCAAGATCTTGCGTTTTGTAACGTTTGTGTTTTTCCTCGGGATTGAGGAGCGTGAATGAATTGTTTTTTTCGCTTTTGGGGAATAGAATCAGCCAAGGGATCTTAGTTTTGGTCACGCATTGTCTCGAAGCAGAGTACCAAGACGAACACACAGATTTGGCTCGTTGGAAATTAGCAAAATTGAGGCGTTGGAACACTAAATCCAAGAGATCTAGAGGAAGCTCCGACCAGGAATGGGATGAATCTCGTCTGAGACGCTTTTGAGAATTAGGGTTATGCTTACTTGAAATGTTTTGTCGTAGCACAGAAGTTACGTATTTATATTACAAGAGTCAAGGTCTGAACCTAAAACCTAGGATTGCATTTGTAATGTGACCCATTGGGTTTTATTTCATAAGAAATCAGGTCGTTTCTATGGGCTTCATCGGCCCAATTAACCAGTCGTTCTTTTGACAAAAAAATTTCATCAATCTTTACAATTATCATTTTGTTAATTTATAATAACTAAAACACCAAACACGTCATCATTATTCATTAGAGAAAATCAGAAAAATAACATATGAAGAAGAAAGTTGAAATCAATCAAGTTTGTGTGAACTTGGTAAGAACCATCGAGCACTAGAGAGTTGAGCTGATGAACAATCAAACTTGTGCACTGGATCCATCTTCTGTGTCTCGAGACTGAAGATAAATGTATCGTTAATGACCTTCGACTTTGTATGAGTACCACTGAAATAAATGGAATTTCCTAGGAGTCCCACAGTGTCATTGGCGAGCATAGTGATACCTAGATCCAAAAGAATTGCCTCGTCCCCCAAAGATTCAACTTTTTCATATTTCTTATAGGACCCCGATGAATAAACCTTGTAGACGTAAAAAAATCTGCAGATTCTAGTCTCTTTCTCCACTATTCTGTCAACCTTAAGGACATCTCCAGTTACTGTGACAACAAGTTTTGTATCAATAGTAGCAAAGGGATAACCTGGTTGACCACGATGACGATTTAATGTAAGTCCTTGCATAATGACATAGCCTTGAAAGATTTGTTGAGGAATCTCTCTAGAGAAATCAAAGATTCTGAATTCATATTTGTAGGTAGACGTAGAGAAGTAAAGCTTGTGATCCTTGTAAACCATGTGATGACAATTTGAAGTTTCTGGAATTTGATTCCAACATTTATCTCCTTTCTTGGAATAAACCACACATGAACTTCCAAGTCCCCATATAACTACGTAATCTTTTGTTTTCTCATCGATCCAAAACACAGTGGATAGTATTCTAATACGTTTGTGGTACTCCTTACCGTTGTAATGGAGTGTAGAGTGAAACCAATCATATATGGTTCGTTCAATCTTTACCATGCCAAGTTGTGACTCGAAAGGAGGTAGATTTACCCTCTCGTGGGTGAATAGATTCAAAATATAGAGATTATACAGTGGATCTCGCATAAGGAGCCAGCTTCCGTAGGTTGCAGTACAAACACTCTTTGAAAATTCAACACCAAGATCTTTCATTTTGTAAACTTGGCCTTTTTCCTCGGGATTGAACAACGTGCATGAATTGTTGTTGTCGTATTCCGGGAAGAGAATCAGCCAAGGGATCTGTATGGGAACGGATTGTCTCGATCCGGAGTGCCAAGACGAACAGACGGATTTAGCTCGTTGGAAATTTGCATAGCTGAGGCGTTCGAACACTGCAGTCAAGAGATCTAGAGGAAGCTCCGACCAGGAATTGGGTGTATCTCCTCTGAGACGCTTAGGAGAACTAGGGTTATGCCACTTTTCCATGGAAAATTGAAAGCGAGATCCAGATGATTGAATGTTTTGTTGCTTAAGAAGTTATGTCTTATTTTAACCTAAACCTAGGATTTCATTGCAACATAAGTTTGATTATATGGGCTTCATCGGCCAAGTCTTTTGTCTTAGGCATGTGAGTTTAAAATTCCAAATAATATTTCTAATTGGTTTTTGCGTAAAAATAGTAAAAAAGAGGAAAAATAAGTTTGGTTCAAGAATGGACAGAGAATTTGAAATCCATTACTCATTAGCCAAAAACAACATATTTGAAGAAGAAAGTAGAAATCATCATGTATGCGTTAAACTTGGTAAGAACCATCGAGCTCTAGAGAGTTGATGAGCTGACGAACCATCAAGTTTTTGTAGCAACTCCATATTTTTTCTCTCGATATTAAAGATTAAGATCTGATTTGTCTTCTCTCCATGAATACCACTGAAATAGATGGAATTTCTACGTAGTCCCTCAACTTCATTGGCGGACACAGTGATTCCTAGATCCAAAAGCATTGCCTCGTCTCCCAAAGAATTAACTTCTTCATATTTGGGGAAAACCTTGCAGACGCGAAATGACTGGATTCCAGACCAAGGTCTTAACATCCTTTGAACCCTAAGGATATTTCCTGTTACTGTGACTACAAGTTTTGTCTCATCAACAACCCACGAATCACTTAGCCGATAAAAACGATGACCAAACACAAGGTACTTGCACGTGTCTGCAAATACTTGCACGTGATGCTCATTAACTAGAGTAAACTAACATGTTGATTGAAACCAAAAAACAAAAACATATTGAAGAAAAAAAACATAGTTGAGATCAACATCATGTAAGCGTGAAACTAGGTACGAACCAATGAGCTCTAGAGAATTGAAATGAAGAACTATCAAATGTGTGTAGTGGCTCCGTCTTCTGTGTCTCAAGATTGAAGATAAACATGTCGTAAGTGTGCTTTTCAATGTTTTCACAATCATTATTGAAATAGATGGAATTTCTAATGAATCCATTAGTGTCATTGGCGAGCACAGTGATGCCTTGTTCCAAAAGAATTGACTCATCTCCCAGAGAATGAATCCGTCTTCCTGATGAACAAACCTCGAAAACCGTGAAAGAGCAGTCCATCATTTTTTCAACGTTGAGGACTTTTCCTGTGAGTGTGACTACAAGTGTGGAATAAAGGACCCAACGACGAAAGTGACAATGGTCCACAAAAACAAGCGAGTCAAAGGTTTGTTGTGGAATCTCTCCAGAAAGATCGAAGATTTTGAAACTAGAGAAGTAGCCTTGGAAGTAAAGCTTGTGATCCTTGTAACGCAAACGGTAACAATCTGGAGTTTGGGGGATTTGATTCCAGGAGGTATCTCCTTTCTTGGAATAAAATACACACCAATCTCTAAGTCCCCAAAGAACAACATAATCTTTGGTTATCTCGTCAATCCAAAACACAGGAGATCGTACGTTCCCACCTCTCGACTTCATTCGGTTGCGACTTGAAACGCCTAACTCGTAATCTTTCCACAGTAACTCCACGGGATGTAGATTGATTCTCTCGCGGGTAAAGAGATTCAAAATATAGAGATTAAACAGAGGATCTACCATTAGGAACCAACTTCCATAGGTTGCCCTACAAACACTCTTTGCAAATTCCTCATCAAGATGTTGCGTTTTGTAAAGTTTGTCTTTTTCATCGGGATTGAACAACGTGCATGAACTGTTGTTCTTGTTGTTGTTGTCTTCAGGGAAGAGAATCAGCCAATGGATCTGATTTTTGGGCACCGATTGTCTCGAAGCAGAGTACCAAGACGAACACACGGACCTGGCTCGGTTGAAATTAGCAAAGCTGAGGCGTTCGAACACCAAGTTCAAGAGATCGTGAGGAAGATCAGACCAGGAATTAGGGTTATGTTTCCTCTCCATGACAAATTGGAGAAACAGGGGAAATATCTGAATTATATTTGATAAAATCTTTAAGTTTAGAGTTTATATTTGGTAACGAGTATTGAGGTCATTTAGGCTGTTATATATCGGCTTCTTCGGCCCAGTGTACGAATTACTAAGTCTTTGTAGGAATATATGATAAGATACACATGGATTTTCGTAGTTATTTTAGCAAACTAAATAGTGATGAATAAAAGGGCCTTTGGGTTTAATATAAATGCCTTGCTTAGACTAATGCGTGAGGCATTGGATCGTGAGAGACAATTCCAAATTGTGTGATGTTACTACATGTAATCAAGTAGGGTACCTGTTGTCGGCTTGTAGTGATCCTTTACATGCTATGTTGATTTTTGTGTTGCTATGTAAGTAGGAAAGTATCATATCAATTGGCATATTTTTTATTTATTTTCTGGTATGAATGTAAAACTATATTCATCAAAAAAAGACTGTGTTACAAAAAATACATCTTGAAAAATTTAAAGAAAGTAAACTTGCTTTTACAAGTTGAAAGTGATATATGCCTAAATAATACTGAGGTTATTATCATCGAAAAAAAAGAAATCTCTTTTAAGTGTCTAATGAAGAATTGCAACGTCTCGGACTCTCGGTAGAGGGTACTAACTTTGGTGATCATCGACATTTTTCTTTTCTTCTCACAAAAGTTCTTTAAAAGCATCATTATTGATAGTATTGTAGGTTAGTCTTACGTTAGTTCTTAGGATTTTTTTATAATTGATTTTAAAGTTTTTGAAAGGAAAGTTAAGAAAATCTCATTTTGTCTGTTATATAAGAGACTCTCTTAACAATTATATGATTAAAAGCATTTAATTTATAATCAAAATTTTCTAAGAATCAACCTAAACAACTACCAATAATGGTGCTCTAACTCTATAAAAAACATGTCTCATTAAACATGTGCTAATTTTTAATCTTCTCTATATCAAATTCGCTAAAAAAACAACTTTCTGAAATAATTCAAAGATGTCCCTTCCATAGATCAAATACTAGATAGATTCCACAAGTAAAGCTCACTTAAACATATCATTTTCAGTACCCATTTGTATTTTTATCCTTTGTGTGTATACTCACGTTTATCTTAAAAACTAGCATACGTCATGATTATTAATAGTGTAAAACAGCATATTGAGTAGTAAAACCGAAGAAAAGGAAAAAGAAACAACATAATGAAGAGGAAAACAAAGCTAAGATCAATCATGTGTGAGTCAAACTTGGTAAGAACCATCGAGATCTATAGAGTTGAAGGGACGAACAATCAAATTTGTGCAGTAGCTCCATCTTCTGTGTCTCGAGATTGAAAAGAAATAAATCACTTGCGTTAGTTTCATAACCACCACTAGGTCTACAACTGAAATAGATGGAATTTCTTTTGAATCCCTCAACGTCACTGGCGAGCACAGTGATGCCTAGATCCAAAAGCAATGCCTCATCACCCAAAGAATCAAGTTTTTCATATCCTGATGAAGAAATCTTGAAAACCCGAAAGGACCATGTTCTATATGTAGGTCTCCACATTTTTGCAACCTTGAGGGCTTTTCCTGTTACCGTGACTACAAGTTTTCTATCTAACAAGCATACCACCTTGGAAGTTTTGTTGTCCATCTCTTCAGAAAAATCTAAGATTTGGAAAGTACCAGTACTGCTTAAGAAGTAAAGCTTGTGATCCTTGTAAACCATGTCATAAAAATATGAAGTTTGGGGGATTTGATTCCACGAGGTATCTCCTTTCTTGGCATAAACCACACAATAAACTCCAAGTCCCCACATAACTATATAATCTTTGGATTCCTCGTCAATCCAAAACACAGGGGAACTTAGCGAAAAGCTATAGTGACCGTGTGAAAAGTGAAACCAATCATATATGGTTCGTTCAATCTTTACCATGCCAAGTTGTGACTCCACAGGAGGAAGATTGATCCTCTTGCGAGTGAATATATTCAAAATGTATAGATGATACTTTGAATCTTGCATCAGGAGCCAACTTCCATAAGTTGCCCTACAAACACTCTTTGCAAATTCCACACCAAGATCTTGCATCTTGTAAAGTTTGTCTTTTTCGTCGGGATTGAACAACTTACAAGTACTGTTATCGGTGTTGTCTTCTTTGGGGAAGAGAATCAGCAAAGCGATCTGACGTTCGGGCACGCATTGTCTCGAAACAGAGTACCGAGTGGAGCATACGGATTTAGCTCGTTGGAAATTAACTAAGCTGAGGCGTTTGAAAACTAAGTTCAAGAGATCTAGAGGAAGCTCCGACCATGTATTAGGGTTATGGTTCTTCTCCATGGCAATACAGTATTGGGGAGAAAGGAGAAATCTCCGAAAGGTTTTGTAAATCAAACGATAGAATACAACTAGGGTTTTATATGATTTTAGTTGTTCGTTTTTTCATCGTTAATATGAGCCTTTTTGGCCTAATCTTGATAGCCCATTTATCAACAACTGTAACAAACCATTTTTGTCATTTATTTACATAATTGACCCAATTCTTTTTTTTTCTCAAACTTTTGCATCATACACTGAATGAGTGAATGGATTTAGGAGAACCATAACTTTTGAGTGTCTTACTGGAAAGTTCATAAAAGTTACTCACTGAAATTCGTAGACATCTTTTATTCAACAAATCACAACACAGCTTGTATTCGTAGAATTATTCATTAGAGGTTGAACAAAAGACTGAAAGAGTAAATAACATGATACAGTTGGGCCTTCTGACTTTGGCTTTTGTATTTTTCAGGTCAATGAGTTCCAAAAAATCAGGTTAAGTTGGAGTAATCCCAACAAAGCTATACTCTTTTCCCTACATTCATTAAAGAATTTTTATTCGTTAGATTGTTAAAAAGTGCATATATAGTTGTTCCACCATTATGCAAATATATATAATCAACACAAAATTTCATTATGCAAGTTTTCATTCGGTAACTTATATCATTGTAGTTCTGCAATGTTACCAAATACCAATCCAAACCAATGTTTTTCTATACCGGTGAGGGGGTTTTGACTTTACCTTGTAGAGGACTCGAGTTCTTCAACGTCTGATCTCTTCCTCTTCCTCTGTGCCTGATAAATCTTATGTTCTCCGACGGGTAACGACGACATCGCTTGCAAATGAGTCTGAAGCACCATCTGAGTCAAGTCGACTTCCATTTCCAACCTTCTCTTCTCAGCTTCCAACCTCGCTGCTTCACGAGCCTTGATCATCTCCATCTCCGCGAGTTCCGTTCGAAGCAGAGAATCAGACAAGACTCGTATCATCGCCGACACTCCTGCCGAAGTTGTAGAGTCAGAGCTCATGTTCGACTCGGTCCCGGAGCTCGAGTTTGATTCAGTCTCTGAGTCGGATCTGTAAGGATCATCGGAGCTATCTTTACCCAACAAGACATTCTCCGGCGATGAGGTCTGGCTCCGGCGAAGTCTTGCCGACTTGCCCATGAAGTGTAAATTTGGGCAGAGAGAGATATAGAGAGAGACAGTGGAACATGGGTTTTGTTGTTTTGGTTTTGATTCTTTCAACTTTAAAAACTGATTAGACTAAAGTGGTTCCACTTTCGATTAAAAGCAACTTTTTCACGTATACGAAAGTTGTTCATTAATTCCGTAAAAAAAAATCAATTTTCTCTTCTTAATCTATTAAATTCGCTAAAAGATTATTCGGAAATAATTCTCCATCAGATCACATTTTCTCAAACATCATGAAAAAGAAAAATCCTCTGATAATCTCAAACGATTACAGTATAACATAAAGCATATTAACAAT
>Ga0041059_1003578_pt1 | contig 10483 bp, 7 predicted proteins | sample AraColnosormetaG_FD_56232 | JGI IMG/M metagenome (GOLD analysis project Ga0041059, IMG submission 56232) | Arabidopsis roots microbial communities from North Carolina, USA - Col MF nosort | ecosystem: Host-associated > Plants > Roots > Unclassified | place: USA: North Carolina | collected 2013-09-02 | reverse complement strand
AAATTAGTATTTGACTTTTTAATTTTTAAAGAGATGAATTAATTTACTCTTTAAATTTTATTTCTAATGGCATACCTATGTAATTACTTACAAAAAATAAGATTATATTTAAAATGTACTTCCCAAATAATATAGCAGGAAGTTTTCATTTTTAATTATATATGTGCCTTTTCATTTAACAAATTTTCCAACATGAAAAGAAGATATGTTGGTAAATGGTAATCTACAAACCCAAATAAAAAAGAATATAAAAAAAATTTTAGTTAAAGATAAATATAAATTCTTTATCAATACTATTTCCATACCAACTTGTAAATCTTCAAATTATTTTGATTAGTATCTATCTACACCAAGTACCGGAACAAGTTTTTGTGCAATACGGAATCTTCACCTCAAACCAAGCCTAACATAGGCATTCATCAAGGCTGAAATTGTGCACAATAACACGTACAAAAAATCATCGTAAAATAAATACGAACATCTCTCGAAACAGAGAAGTGGTCAATGGTGGTTATATTTTTTCTTTTTTTGTGGTGGTGATATTATGTAATATGATTAGTCATTGAAGACCTTTTGTAGAGAGAAGTGGTCGATGTTGCGCCACTTTAGCGTTAACGTTGACGTTTGGAAATAAGAAGCAATAAATAAATCGACGGTCAATAATTCCTGCTCCATATATGTTGACCTACACGTGATGCCATTTTGGAATCTTCCAACGAAAATTATTTAGTTTTAATTCAATTCAATATATTATCCATTTTGTCTTTCTACAATACACAAATGAAAAAAACAAAGTAAAATTGACCAACTAATATTTATTTACTGATTTGATTGGTCACAAACTCACAAGATTTTGGCCACAATATAGACTTCTCGGTCAACAAAAATTTGTATTTGATCATAAATAAATAAACAATTATTTCCCACTTGTTGTTATGCGTTTTGACCGACTTCTAAAAAAATCAACGTTCTAGAATAGATAACGTTTTGGTATAAAATCAGTCTCTTCTTCTAGTGACTCAAAACAAACTGTAAAGTTTATTAAGAAATAATAATGAAGACATTAGTTGTGAAATGTTTCCTTCTATTGGCTCTTGTATGTAGCTGCAGAGCAGCAGATTCAATATGGCAACTCTGCAACACAAATTCAAACATCTCAGCAAGCAGCCAAGTCTCCAAGAACATCGATTCTCTTCTCGCGACGCTTGTCTCAAAGACTCCTTCAAAAGGTTTCAAGACCACAACTTCTTCAAGTTACAACAACAAAGAGAAAGTGTATGGACTTGCTCAATGTAGAGGAGATATCAGCAATACCGATTGCTCCACGTGTATCCAAGACGCGGCCAAGAAAATCCGTGAAGTGTGTCAGAACCAATCCGACTCAAGGATCTTGTACGATTTCTGCTTCTTACGTTATAGCCAAGAGAATTTCATAGGGAAGCTTGACACGGGGGCTGGTCTTATATACTTCAACGTCGCTAACGTAACCGAAATCGACCCCAAAAAGTTCGATAATGAGCTCGGGGCACTCTTTGACAAAATTAGGTCTGAGGCTGTTTTACCTAAGAATAAAGGTTTAGGTAAAGGTAAGACAAAATTGACACCTTTTGTGACACTAAACGGTTTGGTCCAATGCACGAGAGACTTAAGCGAATTGGATTGCGCTCAATGCTTTGCAACTGCGGTCGGGAGCTTCATGACAACTTGCCACAACAAGAAAGGTTGTCGTGTTTTGTATAGTAGTTGCTATGTCCGGTACGAGTTTTATCCGTTTTACTTCCCTCTTGATCCGGCTAAAACCGGTCCTAGTGTTGGTAGAATTTCTTCCGTTCATCTCTCTCCGTAATCGCATAGTCTAATAAAAGAGTAAGTTTGTTTCTAAAGAGTATATGTATATGTGTGCAAAATAAGGCTCTTTGCTTATGTTTCTTTCTTTAAGATGCAAGACAATTAAGTAACCAAGTTATTTATGTTCTAGACTCCAACATGTATAGTTGCATACAAATCATCGGATCATAATGCATCAATGGAAAAAATAAACGAACTAACAAAAACCGACTTGGTTTGCTATAAATGCAATACCGGTTTGGTTTGGTTTGGTACAATCATATATGCAAATAGGTTTACTCAGTGAACGCTCACTTACCAACTTCACCAGCTATGCTCTCCGTCGCAAGACGTCTCGGTTCGGCGACGCCGTCGCTTCAAAACGGAGCTTCCTTACTCCGGTTCATGAGAACGGAGGCAAGTCAGCCAAGACGGCGGAACAAATTTCCCTCTCTATCGCCACTCAAGAAGAAAGAGGAGAAATCAGAGTGGTGGATCGTCGACGGAGAGATGCACGAGATCGGAGATCACGTACCTCTGCGTGAGCGTTTCACAATCCCGAGAGACAATATCCCCAATAAGCGCCGGAAACAGCTCCGTGAGCAGTTCATGCGACGAACTCGTCTCGTTCTTAAAGAATCGGTCAGTGTCTTTTCACAATGTTAGGATTTAGAGGACTGAATATGAATGTGTAGCTTTTGATTACTGATTGGATTAGTATGATTAGGAGCATGAGCCATGGTGCAAGAAGTACATGGAATTGTATAATGAGGTTAGAGAAAACTGGGAGAGGCTTTATTGGGATGAAGGATATTCTAAGAAAATTGCGAGAGATCATGCTAATTATGAGTCTGCTGAAGAAGATGATGAAGATTTTAATCCATACAGGTTTCTTTATTTGTGGAGATAGCAATGTTACTGTACTGTGTGCTTATTTGTCGATTTTATGGTGTATTGATGGATTTGGTTCTCTGGTTATTGCAGGAATAGGCGTCCTTATAATGATTCAATAAAGGTATTGAATTTATAAGTTTGAATTGGTTGTTGTTGTTTTCTTGTGTCTAGTTTCTATAATCTGATATTGTTTGGTATTTTGATTCTTGTGACAATTTAAAATGACAGCAGGAGCAGGGGTTTAATAGAACAACACAAGGTGATGATAACTGGGAGAAAGTGAGTCAAATCCGGGACAAATTTGAGTATGACTGAGAAAGGAGAATGAGAGAAAAAGGTTAGTCTACATCGCCTAGTATCTTTTTGTATTGCAGGATATTCTATATTCATACTCCTTCTATTCCTGCATGAACAGAGGTTATGATTTGTTAGTATGAAAAAACAAAGATGACGCATCAGTTTGCACTTGAGACTAGGTTTAAGCCAAGCATATTGATCCTTATTTTGTTGCATGAGTCTGATACTGGGATATATCATAAGTGGAAATATTGCAAAGTATTTTCAAATCTCAGTTAATGGAGAGGTGAATATGAAATTATATTGATTTGTTTTGTAGTTCGCCATCTGCGTTAGAGGGTGTGGTATGTTGTGCTTGAGTTGCATAGTATAATTATCGGTTGTTGATCTCTCTGTCGTTTCGTGTCTCTGATTTGTATAGACTGATATGCATATCTAATACAGGATATATACCTTTTCTATGTTTCTTACATATCGTTTTTAAATTACGTTTATTTGCTTCTGGATTTCTCAGTTGTCTTTTGTAACTCTGTTATGTTGCAGCCTTTGCACCAATGAACGCCGCAGCACCAGACTCTAGAGACTTGAATTGGAATGCACAGAGACAGCCATTTGATGCTGAGAGATACACTCGGGGATTGAATTGATCATTTATCGCATAGGTTTCAGGTTCTTGGTACTATCATTTTCAGTGTGTCACGGAAATGTAGATCTAGCAGAAGTTCGAGTCATAACCTGAGTACGAAAGTTTATCTGACACAACACGGTTTGGCATCTGATTGTCGACCACATTACAATTGAAGCAAACGTGCTACAGAACAGAGTGATCGCACTTCCTAGACTAGATGGTGTTTGATCATTCAGTAACCATCCGCTCATGAGTCACAATCCCCTTCACCAAGAGAGTTTTGATCCTGAATTTCTTCACTATAAGTATGTAGTTCATTTTCATCCATTATATCTTTCTTTAGCACTAACAATTTGAGTTTGATTAGGAAACACCGAAAAGGTTCTATCAACCGTAAAATAAGTTCACATGAGTATTTATGCACTACAATGTTTGTTTGGTTTAACTATAGTTTTACTATTGGCCTCTCCAAGATGGATTCCGAGATGGGCATTTAAATTTGGAAAAGGACATCTTGAAACTAAACAACACAGATTCGAGCACGAATCTTGACATCAATTGTTTTGAGAAATGTGAGTAATGGATGACATTTCAATAGATGCATGTATGTATTCATTTCATGGGGAAATGGCCAATTAATACACGAATTCTAGCATTTTGTTACGATAGCATATTGCGAAATTTTTAGTTTTTACATCACATTTAAACATTTGGCCAATTCATTTACACAAACTGACATCATTTGGAAGTTGGTGTATGAATCTACACATCTCTATAGTTCATCTACTTATAGTAGTGACTAAAACCATAGTTCGTGTATTAATTGGCTGTCTGCCCTCATTTCATAATAACCTGTATTGCTTTTGAACTGGAAATTATTTTTTTGAGAATGATGAATTTAAAACCAAAAGTAGGAGAACAAATGTAACACACAAAAAAATAAGAGGCAAAAGAAGAATTATACAACTGAAAATACTAACGAAAGAAGAAAAGCTCAAATAACCCCAACAAACCACGAAACTCAGAAACAATAGAAGATGGGCAGTAAGTAAAATCAATCAACCACTAGATAATACAATCACAAAGTGAAATGACAAAAAACTAAGAGAGATCACTTGTGCTATGTACTTATGGTGAGAAGTGAGAACCTACGATGATGAGGCTTGGCGAGCACGAACGAGTGCATTGAGTTCCCTCACTTGGTTTCTCAATCGCTCTGGGTTGCAGAAAAAGTCCACAAATACCCGCCTTTGAAGTTCCACGTCCTTGGCGTGATGCTTCACAATCTGCAACAATAGTAGTATATTCAGATTGTCTATTTCACTATAATCTATATATATACATTCATAGGAGAAGAATTAAGACTCACCTCCCTTTTATTGCGGTGCTCAAGCGTCACCTCTTCCACTGCTGTAGAGAGTTTGGAGTTGATTTTCCCCATTTCATCAAGTTCTTTCATCAGTGGCTAATAATACATGAAGGAAACAACATTTAGTTAAAACTTTCATATATTGGTTTAGATTAACGACTAAAATTGGTAACTGAGAATTATTTTACCCAAGGTGTCAATATGGGTTGTGCCGTAGTTGAAGACGCAAAGAGCAGTTGCTGCAGATTCTGAATATGGGTACACCTGAGAAACAGAGAAGAGACAAAAGTGATATATGAGCATCGTAAATACTTGTTTCTGTGAAAAGAGATTGAGAATTCTGGACTCACAGCTCATTAATGCATCTATTTCGGTCATCTGGAAGGGAATTCTCGAGGTCAGACTGAAGAGACGACAGATCGGATTGAAGAGCAACTATCTGCTGAATGATGGCTGGAGCTGAGACATAAGTTGATAATCCGGCTTGGGTATCTATAACAGCAAGAGATGAAGATTATCAGCCAAAACTAGGTTTGGAAAATGTCAGATAAAGGGGAAATAATTTGTGTAAAATGATAGTGTTGACTACTTGAGTGAATGCTCAAGAGATCTCTAACTCCATGTAAAAAGCTGTCACGGTCATCTACTGCTCCTTGTTCTTGCACATCAGATGCAGCTTGTATCAGTGCCGAACATCGCCCCTGTATATATAGTGAAACGATGAATTAGTTTCAATATCCAAAAGTTGCAGGAAAGCATGGACGGTAACTATGAATATGACCATACCACACGGCTTCTTGTGGCGGAGAGGTAGCCCTGAAGTTCGGATTCAATTACTTTTAGCAGAGAGAATGCTCCAAGCATGTTTTTCTTTTCTAGCTGACATGCTAATTTTAAGAACTGGTGTCTTGCTAGCTGATTAACCAGATGATTGATGAACTGCAACAAAAAATTTGGAATATCAAAGACAGATTAACAAGTAGATCTTCGTATTTCATACATGGAAAACACACAGTATTGTGGCCAACATATCTTGAAGAGATCTAATCAACAGAAATACTAATAAAACTGAAGGCCAGGCCAACATACCACTTTCTGTTTACTAATATACAGTTCTTGACGCATGACCTTTAGATCGTAGTCACCTACAAGGTTATGATGAGGAAAATGATATGACAGCCCCAAATTATCCAAAAGCTACAGGTAAAGAGCAAAGACTAAATGCTGAATACCTTGCAAGATATAGGTGTCCTGCAGTTGTGCGAGCTCCCAACATAGTTCGGGAATAGTCTAAAAAGAAGAACGGATTAACATGTGTAGTTAGTCAAAGAAGTGCCTAGTTTTTCATAGTTTGGAAACACGATATTTGAAACGTTAAAATTGAGTACATAAACAAACCTCAGATAAGAGTTTTTCTTCTTTCTGATAAAGGGTAGAGATTTCTTCGACTAGATCTGCATGTTTTCTCCTGCACAGATAAGAACATGAACACCAGAATACAGTATGAAAAGTTAAAGACTTAATGATGATTTTATCAATGTCTCGTCCTTTGATGTTCGACTAGATCTGCATGTTCTTTTTACCTCAGAGAATGTAGATCAAAATGAATATGAGCTTCCACTGATGTTACTTGAGATTTGAGTGTCAAAAGAATAGCTTGTTGCTTAGCATTCTCCACCTGGGCTTCAATCCATTGTCTCTCACTTGTTCCAAAGCTGTGAGTAACCAGGAAAATGCCTTGGAGAGTGAGAAAACTTGTATGCGTGAAAAGTCCACAATTTTCTATGCCCTAAATATATACTGAATGCCCTCAATTCTAAAAATCCTAATTTCTATATTTCTGAGTACAATTTTTCTCAACTAAAAGACTTTATCCAAATCCAGAGTAACGGTCAAAGTGAAAGCTGAAAGTTATATTGCCGGAGTACCACATAATACATACATGGACCGAAGCCGTTGGAGTTCAGCTACACGTTGATGCTGTGACTTTTCCAAATCTGCTGCATTGTAAATAGAAAAGTTATAGATGCACAATAGCTTCAAAACATAGGAATTTTATTATACAGAGGGAAGTTACATAACTCCACAGGGATATATTTCTGCTATACAAAATCACACTGTAGCAAAGTTACCTCGCAACATGTTAGATGTATCATCAAGACTGACCCATGAGCATTTCGATTTTCCTTCCTCTGCAACTAAACGGTATGGCCCCTGATATGACAGCAGATAATTACATTAAAAAGAGTGCAAGATGAATACAGTTGATACTCTCCATTCTCAAAAAGTGGCAAACTACAGCATTTCTCACAAGGTACTAGGAATAAGATCTCTTGCTAGACTTTTCTATACGATGAAGAGAAATTGAAATCATCAGCAATGTATTCACCACTAATGTCATTCACTTACTGTGTCTAGCTGCTTAGCAAACCACTGATTTAGCTCCTTTGTGCAGGCTGAATCTCCAGCCAAGTAGGCATGGAAATCGGAGTATGCTAAGTATATTCCATCCTCTGCACATATGAAACAACCAATTAAGTTAGCTAAAAGATTTGATGACAATTTACTATAATACATATTCCATGAAATAATCAGTTAGATTTTGCTGACATAGCTGTGAAAACCACCTTTTCGTCTATCATCCAAAAGAAATGTCTACAGAAAATACAACTTATAGAAAAGTTTCATAAAAATGAAATCCAAAAGTTGCTACAAATATAACCTCGATCTAACTTATCAATCTTTCAAATAACTACCAGAGCTAAAGTTCCTCCCCCAAATGCTGCTAATTTGACGGTATTTTGCATTGAAGCCTATTAAAAATTTCAGCTTCAAAACAGATTTACAATAGTTCACCAGATATGAAAAAGTTAAACCAAAAGATTGAGAAGGGATACGAAGGACACCTTCGCCAGAATGATAATGCGCCAGCTCTTGAGAAGTGGAAGCCAGTCTTCCTAGAACTCCATTCATCTAAATCACAGTAAAATACAAAAGGAAACATCACAAACTTATCAAAAACCAAAATAATTGCATTCCACTTTACAATTGTGTAGGACATGTATCAAACCTGCAAATTTCGAGCAGATAAACTGTCTTCTATAGCTGTTATCTGTCCAGAGACAGCAGAAGTTGCAGCAACTCGAGCACGTCTCCCTTGAATAAGAGCTGAAGATTGGCCAGTGAGTAAATCATATTGAGTTTGTAACCGCCTTAGCTGCCTCTGCAACTCTAAGGCTTCAGCCTTATGCGCCAAAGTTGCATCTCTGTCAATTAAAAGAAACTGTCAGTGGGTGCCATGTAATGATTGGTATACACGACTACATCAGCAAAATCTAGTGATACATGAACATCCAAGTGATGTGAAACACAGTCCCTGGAAATTTCTCAAAGGGAATAACAAAATACATTTATAGAAAACACCAAGGTCAAAGAAACCTACAAGTACGTAACTTATGTAAACGCATGACCTAACAAGGTAATTGACATGAAACCAAATTTCTCAACAAAATTAACCAACTTCTCACGAGGAAAAAAAACATTTATCAGCGCATCATCGGTCAATAAACTTCTCACGAGAAAAAAAAAACATTTAACAGTGCACCATCGGTCAATAAACTTAGTGCACACATGATAATCCACACTAAAAAACTGGACAGTTATACTTGTTTCAAGAGCCTTATAATAGGCATGAAACAGAAAGTACAGATTCGCATATGTGATATGAAGGTCTAACCTTACTTCTTTAATGCTTTCTTCTGCTCCAAAAACGGCCTCCTGGTTATTTCTCCTGGAAGAAAATGCTGATATGCTATCATATGCCTGGTCTAGATCATCGCCCTGAAGAGAACAAAATGCGCCATAGGAAGGCAATGAAGTAACATCTTAAGACGGATGCTTCTAGATATGATTAACTCTCAAAAAATTTAAGAAAAAATCACAAGCAGAATGGCCCAAGAATTACCTCTAAGAGTTTCCCATCTCGTTGAAATTGCTCATATCTGGATCCAGAAACAAGAGAACAACCCATTAACCACTGATATATGAACTAACTACATAGATTAACGACAAAGAAAATTAATCTGATTCATTGCTAATATGTTCCAGATAACTAAATGCAGCAAAACATTGATCAATGAGAAAATTTTAGGAAGCTAGCAACAACAATCGAAAGTAAAACCACAAGGATTTGCCTAATTGCAACAATTCAAGCTTCATCAAACTGGAATACAAACCTAATTCACCAAAACCAAGACAAATTCAACCGAATCCGGAAACGAAACAACATTGAGAAGTGAGACATTCGATGTGAATCTGAGAATGAGAGCGGAAATGAGAACATACAGTGATAGTTCGGCGAGAGAGAGGACATTGGAAGGACGAAGAGAGGAACAGATCCAGTCGAGGATAGGTCGAGCATCGTCGTACTGAAACGGCCATTCGAAGCTATCGGGATCCAATTTTCCGGCGCCTTCGTAACCTAGCTCCGCCACAAGAGAGCACAGTCTCGCGCTGCTCATCTCCGATCGCCGGTGGGAATTATGCGATTGCCTCAGAAATGAAATTTGAAATTCTCACTGTCGTTATTGCCTCTAATTCAATTTTGAAAGTTATGTAAAAAACAATAAGCATTCGTTTTCAATAGATAGGTTGTGAAGAGTTTTGATTTTTGATTTTTTTTTGTTGATGTTGTTTCCATTTTCCATACGACGTCTATATTTCACTATGTAAAGTAAGTATTTCTTTATTTATTTTGTTTGAATGCAATTATGCATATATGGTTGATGGGCCTAAATCATGATTTTGACGATAAAAAGAGATTATTCACCTTAGAAAAATAGTATAAGACTATATGACCAGACCATAGCTAGTTTCCAAACTGATGCCATAAATTTGGAGAAGGAAAAAGAATCGATGCTACAAGAGAACGTGACCCTCAAGAAGCAGAATAATGTTTTGAGGGAAGAGATCAACTTCTTTTTGGATCGAACGATAGAAAATTATGTTATTATGTAAATGTAGACGCAATTGAAAAATCACTTAATCAAATTTACAACGTTAATTGAACTTTTTCTCTTTAATCAGATTTACAACATTAATACAATTAGTCAGTCACCAATTCCTAATCTTCTCAACCCCACAACCAAAACAATAGATATGTTAAACACTCTATTCACTCACACCAAGAACCCTAAATAGTTTCTAGCCTATAACTTGTGATTCATATAAAAGAGCAAAACGACCAACTTAAGCCTAATGCTTAGACCGCCAATATACATGTAACAACAGGTAAATAGTTTCTAGCCTATTAACAACTGTACCATTTTTCACACAAATTAATAAAAACATCTAAATTTTTCTTTTACACTTTATTTTTAATTAATAAGTTGAAAACACATAGATAAAACAGAGATTTGATTTTAAAAACTACATCACAGAGATTTGATTTAAAACATAAAAAAAAAAAA
>Ga0041059_1003577_pt1 | contig 10484 bp, 8 predicted proteins | sample AraColnosormetaG_FD_56232 | JGI IMG/M metagenome (GOLD analysis project Ga0041059, IMG submission 56232) | Arabidopsis roots microbial communities from North Carolina, USA - Col MF nosort | ecosystem: Host-associated > Plants > Roots > Unclassified | place: USA: North Carolina | collected 2013-09-02 | reverse complement strand
GCATTTAATTACTACAAAATTACAAAATATTTAGACAATGATTCATAAACATATCATAAATAAGATCAACATTAATAAAATAAATGGGTTTTTTTACGGGATGGGTTGACGGGACGGGTTTGGCAGGACGTTACTTAATAACAATTGTAAACTATAAAATAAAAATATTTTATAGATAGATGCAATTTGTAAACTTTTATATATACTAACATTAAAAAATAAATTATTCCCGCGGTATACCGCGGGTTAAAATCTAGTATATATATATCTTAAGCAAATCTCTTAACATTTGTAAAGTGCCTTTTAATAATTATTTATTTTTATTAATGAGGTATCATTTATTAGTATAATATTTTTTTTGCGCCAAAACATCAATTAATTTGGTATCATTTATTAGTATAATACTTTTTTCGGCAAAATATCAATTAATTTTATACTAAAATAATTTCAAACTAAAACAAATATTATAAAATTTTAATATTTACTTTTTTAAGACAAAAATAATATATATTTTATTTACTGTTTTTGAGCCAAAATATCAATTCATTTTAAATAAAATTAAAGTTTTCTTAAACTCATGCTTTAAGAAGCTGACCAGTAGCGTTCTATTCTTTCGACATGTGTCATTTCTTTAAAATTTAAATACACTATTTACTATATTCACTCAATTTAATTATATATATATATATATATATCTTAAACAAATCTCTTAACATTTATAAAATGCCTTTTAATAATTATTTATTTTTATTAATAAGGTATCATTTATTAGTATAATATTTTTTGCGCCAAAATACAATTCATTAGGTATCATTTATTAGTATATAGTTAACCAAACTTTTATAAATATAATATATAGTTACAAAATATTGCATATTTAAATTATATCAATTTCAAACCAACGCAATGCGTGAGACACTTCCTAGTAATTCATATGAATCCCCTTTTTTTTTTAAAAAAGTAAATATATCGAACAGAGTAAAAAACATTATTCTTTCTGGACTTAATTGTGAAGCTAAACAAGTTCTCCAAATGCTGATATAAGACTGGAGTAAAATGGAAACCCATTGGAATATGATGTACATATTCAATTTCGTTCTTAAAGCTGTACTTATATTCTTTATGGTGATTAAACTAGCTTTGTAGCAATGTCTTTGATCCGCAAAAACGAAACAAATGGCTTTGGCTACTTCATGTGTTCACAATATATAATACTACTTCGTAGCAATGTGAGATCAATGATCAAGCAAAACTATTTCGGTCTGTGAATTACTGAAATGGCAAATTGCGACTTGCATAGATATATACTACAATGCCTTGACAAACAAGCTTTCTATATCCGCCTCACAATCGTTTGATCATGCAGTTTTTGACTAACTATAGAGCAGTCATGCAATTCCACACAATGAAAATGGCTAATAATATAGATTATATTATAGAGGGAACTGTGGCAGTAGACATACATAAGAATACATTCAGATTCACACCGGCTCTTACAGCTACAAATTTTGAAATGAGGGGAAGATATAGTGTTGGATCTTATGTGTTTCAACATCGGATGCCCAAAAAGACAAAAGCAACGCATAGTGATTTCAAGTAATTTATGTACCTTAGTAATTAGAACTTAAAGGGGAATAATTTCTATATGTACAACTTTGTACCTTGTAAGGGAGTGAGTTGTGTGTTAAAGAAAATTCAGAGCACAGACAATGAGAAACAAGTACAGATTTCTCTATTGAAAAACCAAATTTGAGCAATGAAGGCTTAAGTGCGTTATTGTTTCAGCTGTAGCAAATTTGTAAGTATTTCCCTTCAAATACACGTACTGATCATCAGAGTCAAAATCGTAGATTGCTATCACGGTAACAACAAGCCGTCACAGTGAAAGACTCGAGATATAAAGAATCGAATTTGAGCTGAATACTTGGAATGCAAACCAACTAGGCTAAGCTCACTTTATAACTCTATAGATGGAGAGATTCCGTTGAGACTGATCGGGTTAGGTTTTGGTTCGGATCGGGTTCAATTCATAACTCTTTTCTTTTTCTTATTTGGTTTCTATTTTGTGTCTATTGGACAAGGAAAAAAAAACAGAGCATGTGACAACAACCAAAACCATCAGCATCACATTTCTTTCTGGACTTAGATTGTGCTGCGGCTGCCAAACAGGTTCCTTCAAACACAAGACAAGATTGGAATCTTCATTAATGTGAACATGTTGTGAGACTTTCAAATATTTGACTTGACCCATTGGATTATGTAATAAAAAATATTTAGTTATTAATCATTTACAGGAAGATCAAATCAAATCTCAGACAACAAATCAAATGACGATGGGAATGATGATTTGGTCGGGTAAGAAGGCATCATTGCTATACCACATTTCCCAAATGGATCATCGATGTTACGTTGGAGCTTAACGTAACCGCTATCTCCCCAATTCAACCCCCATGAATTGCGAATGATCCAATAATCTTCACCACTTGTGGATCCATATCCAACCACTACTACACCATGGTCCAAAGATATTCCACATGTTCCTGTCATCACACCCTGAAAAATGAACACAAAACATATAATTTTGTGGTTTAAAGAAAAACCAATAATCGAATCAAGAATAAAGAATCAATCAAGCTTTTTAAGTGATTGAAAATTTACGGATTTGTAAAGCTGGAAAGCTTGGCTACTAGCTTCAATAGCAACACTAACAGGTTGATGAGCAACAGCCTTTTTCAAAGACTTCTCATCGTCTCTAGGAACATCTTCATAACCATCAATTGTAACAACACGAGTATTGTTATTCTGCAATATCAGTCACAGATGAAATGTTAATATTCCCACACCAAATTGAGTCATAACTAAACTAAAGTCATTATGTTTGGTTTAAGAACCTTATCTGCATTGCACAAGCCAAGATCGTTGGCGTTATAAGGGTAATCTTGATCTGTCTCAATACCACCATTTTTCATAATGAACTCAAAAGCATAGTTCATGATACCTCCATCACATCCAGCGTTGACAAAACCTCTGTCACAGTCAACGAGTTCTTGCTCCGACAAAGATATCAACTCTCCGGTAGTGATCTGGTTGATCCCTTCCACTGCTCCAACCGCAGAAAACGCCCAACAACTTCCTATTCATCGATAAATCTCAATCGTTTCTAGCTCTAAAACGTTATCCAATAATCAAAAAGCTAAGAAAACTAAAATGCATACATACCACAGTTTCCTTGATCTTTGACTGAAACAACTGCGCCATTCGCTCTCCAATCTACTTCATCAGGCAAAACATCTCCTTCTTTGTACAAATATCTCTCAGTTTTCACCGAATCTTTAGTTCTTTCCATCTTCTTCCTTAAATAAATCGCTCTAAACTCTTCATTTGTTAGATCAGCGAACCTGGTCAACCCTACTTCAAAAGTCCGATCCGGAACAGAATTGTGTTCATCGACAAACTTCAAGTTGTCTTTGAAGATCTTGAATCGTCTCTCTTTCTCTCCAAGACCATTATAGTTCTTTCGATTCTCCACAAGCCATTGCTCGTACATCAGCCGCACCTCTGTCTCGTTCCGCTCAATTTCTGTCTCTGTGGCGACTCCCAGAGACGAGGAAAGTAGTAATACCGAGAGGATCACAAGAGCTGAGACTATAACTCTGATTGGAGTAGCCGCCATTTGGTTTTCTCTCTAGTTTCAGTGAGATTTCTGCAAACAGTTGACGTCAAGACAAGAAGAGGCAGATGAATTATTAGTTGTGTTTTTGGGATTTTTCTTTATTATTTTTGTATATTTTATTGGTCAGACCAATAAATATTTTTAAATATCAAAATCATATGATTCTGTCACGTATTTAATTCTAGAAAATTACAATTTATAATCTTTTCATCAAACGTGAGAGATTATATTTTTGAGAGCCCACCAATGTGGATGCTCTAACACAAAATCATTTATGCTATCTAGGTGTATGGATTCTATGATGATCGCCAAAGGAAGTATGGTAACGCTAATGTCTGGCATTATTGTACAGATGTTTTTTACTATCTTACTGGAAGGTTAAGAGAACAAATTTTGTAGTTGATTAAAGTGGATCAGCTTTTCCTTGGTTATTTTGGTTAAATCACCAAACTGTTTTCCTATAGCTTAACACGTTATGTTTTAAACTAGAATCTATCTTACATCATGTGAATGATGATACTCTGTTACAAACTTATCAAATGAAGATGACACAATGTTATGGAAGCAAATATCAGATTACTTCTTAAACATTTACATCAAGTAAAATCAAATCCAAGATAACATTAAATTTGACAAGAGTAATCAAACTATGATCCAACTTGGAAGTGTCTAAAGACAAAAGACTGAATCTTGATAACGTGGGCTGAAAACAAATCGGTTCTTCGTTTGTATTATCTCTCCTCAAGCGCTGCCCACTAGCATGTTTGTAGACTTTGTGGTCGCAATCGCTGGTCCTCGTGTCAAAGCTTTTATGCTTAACGGACTGTTTCCCTTCTGTGGACACCAAATTTCATAAACGAATCAGTCAAGTAAACAAACAAAAGCAAAGTCTTTAAGCCATAAGAGAGAACAAGAAACTAACCATTCTACAAGTATTGGCCTTTAAATCGCAGACAGGGTATGACTGGGGGCAGCAGCTAGAACCATCATCGCAACAAGTGGCTGACTCATACGGACAACATCCCCAGCTATAGCATTTACCATTGTACTCATATAGGCAACAACAAGTGGACTTAGCTGGACAAGTGTTAGACTTGTCACAAACAACCGGTGAAGGCGCTGGCGGTTTTGGTGGGTTTGAGCCTGATGATTTGGTAGGGTAAGAAGCCATCATCGCCACACCGCATTTCCCTGATGACTCTTTGATGTTACGTTCGAGCTTAAAGTATCCGCTTTCTCCCCAGTTTGATCCCCATGAGTTACGAACAATCCAGTAGTCTTGACCACCTTCTGATCCGTATCCCACAGCTACAACACCATGGTCCAAAGATGTTCCACATGTTCCTGTAAACACACCCTGAAAACAACAACAAAAGGGATTATTTTATGAACTCGAAACAAATCTTGGATTAAGAGAAACCAAAGTAAGGTTCATAGAAAATTACAGATGTGTAAAGCTGGAAAGCTCTGCCACCAGCTTCAATGGCAACACTAATAGGTTGATTAGCAAGAGCCTTCTTCAAAGACTTCTCATCGTTTTGAGGAACATCCTCATAACCATCGATGGTAACAACACGAGTGTTCTTCTGCATGAGTTGAAAGAAAAAACAGAACATAACAGATAAGTACTATACACCATAAATAAATAAAGTACAAACAATGTCGTTGTTATCACTGATCAGTGGTTCTTTACCTTATCAGAATTGCACACGTTAACATCAGTTGCAATATAAGGATAATCTTCCTCTGTATCAATACCACCGTTTTCAATAATGAACTTAAAAGCATAATCCATAAGACCTCCACCACATCCATCATTGTAACTTGTGTCACAATCAACAAGTTCTTGCTCAGACAAAGATATCAACTCTCCTGTCTTAATCTGATTTATACCTTCAACCGCTCCAATCGCGGAAAACGCCCAACAACTTCCTGTTATATCAACCAACCCAAAAAAAATCCCTGATTAGCTCAAAACCAAAAAATAGAAACGCCAAAAAATAAGCGATTAAAACGCAAACGCAATTGGACTTACCACAGGATCCTTGATCTTTGACTGGATTAACAGCACCTTTAGCTCTCCAATCGATAGCATCAGGTAAGCTATCTCCAACCTTATACAAATACTTCTCTCCCTTCACCGGAACCCTAGTTCTCTCCATCTTGCTCCTCAAGTAAATCGCACGAAACTCATCGTTAGTCAAATCAGCGAACCGGGTCAACCCGACTTCGTAAGTCCGATTCGGGATGGAACTGTGCTCTTCGACGAACTTCAAGTTGTCTTTGAAGATCTCAAAGCGTCTCTCTTTCTCTCCGAGACCATTATAGTTCTTCCGATTCTCAACAAGCCACCTTTCATACATCCGTCGTGCCTCCGCCTCGTTTCGTGTAGTCTCCGTCGCTGTGACGGAGCCGAGAGACAAGGAGATTAGTAACACTGAGAATATCAAGAGAGCTAGGGTTATAGATTTGATTGAAGTAGCCATATTTGTTTGCTTTTTGTGTTTGTTTTCGATTTGACATTTTTGTAACTGTTGCGTTCAAGTATTTATAGAGTTTGAAACTTTTGTCGTCGAAGAGCAGAAAAGTGGAGAGCGATTGGGATGGATAGATGTGTTCTTCGTATTGGCTCCAACGTGTCATTATTTTATTTTCTGGAATAAAAACAAATTGAAAATAAAAAACACGTCACATCACATGGGCAAGATAATTCCATTCGTATTTTGTCCATTGTTTAAATTTTGGTTACAAGCATGTTTCTTAGTTTGGAAAACCTAATTCTAACTTTTTACAGAGTAGTTTCTTGACGACGCTAACCATTCCCGGAAGGTACTAGGAACCCATATGTTACACGCACTTTGGAAACTTTTAAATAACACACTACTATATAAAAATTACATACGATATCATATTATTATTATTTGATGATGTCGTGGTCATACACGGTATTACTATTAAAATGTACACTAACTAATGAAAAATATTCCTTTTTCATTTCTTATTTTTTGTTTTTTTGTGTTGCTTGCATCTTAAAAACTCTTATATTGATCATTTTAATTTTTATTCAAATTAAAAATTAAAATGAGGAACTCTTAGTCCCTAAGACTTTAGATTACTATTACATTATGTAATCCTCGTTTGTAACAACATCATATGTCTTGTTTAACCAAATATTCATATGTACATAATCTTCGAACTTTTATCATGCGTTCCCTTATTAATTGTTTACTATTATTAAGAGGCAAAATAGTGGAAATTGGGATGATTTTGGGGTTACATTCTTCATTGTATTCTCACCGGCCACAAGCTTTCTTTTGCTATGTTTTAACTAGATATTGTCTAATAGTAGGTGCAACATATATAACATTAAGTAGAAGTTGCCAACTTTTAATAACTAAAAATATTTAACTAAAAATTGTTTTCAGTTTATATATATGTATGTGATTACAACATTCGATTGTGAATAGAAGCTTTTCGTTGTTGGTGTTTATAGATTGATGCTTGAATCATTCATCCTTATTAAAATTCAACCCACTTGAAATATGGTTGAGTATTTGATTGTTGTAAATCAATGCAGCACTTTTTAGCACAATATTTTTTTGTATTTGGGTTCCAACACAGAGATCAACACAACACAACACTACACGATTCATTATAGTATTGCAATAGTCTAAAAAGTCTTTATTAATTACAAGTTTAAAGATGGGAAAAAGGTCTGTCCATCTCCATTTTCTAAAGACTACTACTTGCTCATCAATAATTTGGGGGTAAATTATCGAACCACATAATCTTTTAAATTTCCGGGAAGTCAAGCAAAAACCCATTGGCTTTGGTTATGTTATTACGCCTTTCTGTTTAACTATAGTTTAATTATTATTGATAGTATTCATGTCTCAAGAAAATGGAATTCTAATAAATTTGAATAGTTCTTTTAGGATGTTGAGTAAGGAAGAGAAAATGATAGTTAGATAAGATCATAGGCACGTCATAAAGACATAAACGGCCGGACAACGTGCAACGAAATTATTTTAACTCACGTACTAAATCAATTGCTTTCTAAATAATTAAGATAAACGATGACTCGTCATCTCCTAATAGTCGGGCGACGACGAAGAAAAGGATAACCATTGTCCATTGAATATGAAGTAATGTTAATTCTTGTTACATTTAAATCATTTATCAGTATCCACACCCAAAATTGATCTTTATTCTTTGTATATTGAAAGGCCAACTTCTATTTGTCCTTTATCAAAAAAAAAAAATCTATATATTTTTTCCTCTAATATAACCGATCCTTTATACGAGACTACGAGAGAGATATTTCAAAGTTATATGAGCCCAACTGCAAAATGTATCCGACCCAATTACTTTACGTTTTGATTTACATGGACTAATTTGGTCACTTCAAGTCTTCGATATGGGCCAATACTTCTTTCTGGTACTGCCTATGATTCTTAAGTTCTAACAGTCTAACTATCGGCTATCGATTACTAAACATGACAATCGCATAGATACTATACTAGCTAGGGGTCCATTGTTTTGTTTTAATTTGTTTGTATTATTATTATTATTTTGTATTTCTTTGTTTAGATAGTTACATGTTAAATTCGAATGCTTAATATTTAAAATATAGCATTGAGTGTTTCATCAAACGTTGGCATTTACATTTATAAATTTTTATCTGATGTCTTGTCTGGATATAAAAAAAAACGAAAAAGATGTTTTCTTAAAATAAAAATTTGCATATTTTAATTAAGAAATAATTTGTGTATTTATATTCTCCATTTGAAACAATTAGACGATAAATTTATGACATATATTTTTATTTTATAACTTTTCTGATAGTAAGTTATATATTTAAATTTTGAAAATTTTCTGAAACTCTATTCTATATCTTGAAATGATCATTAAAAAGTATATCTATTACGGAAAATGAATGCGAAGTTGTTATTAAATATTGAGGTTTGTCAATTGGACGTCCCAACCATTTTATATAATTATATCAAAGTATGTATGGCGGTTTTCATACTTGTAAAATAATCGATTCGAAAAAAACGATTTTTAACTATGAATTTGTTTCCGTGATGCTCTATTGATTAAATCTAATAAGTGTGATAAGATTATATAACGTTCATGCATGCATCGTCTTGTTTCTTTATAGAGAGAATAAAGAATAAAGTACAAACGAAGCAAAATGAAACCATTGGAGAAAAGCTACACATCGAAACAAAAATGTAAAGGCAAAAAAAGCATCTGAACTTATCCGAGAGTGGCAGTAATTGTTAGGAATGTTGGAATCAAATCATTTTTAAATGGAAAAAAATATTAATAATGGTTTCGAGTATTGTTTTTATTTGTTTAGTATGTATTGTTGTTTTCGGAATATTTTTGTTACTGAAAAAAAAACAGAGAGAATGAGCTGGGAAGCACGTGTGGGAGAAGAGAGAAGCACGTGCAACAACGACAGTGCAGGGTTGACTGGAGACAGTAGGGTACGTCGTGGAGAGTCGCACTGTTTCATACACACGCGTGACGCGTGTAACTCACTTCATCTCCACTAATATACGACGTCGTTTTGTTTTGTTCAGAATGGAAAAAATAATTCATTTTAAGGATCATTTTTAGTGATAATGGGACCTTCTTATTTTGTTATTTTCAACTGCTAATCCAGAATTGACATTGTGATTGGTAGCATGTAAAACGTTAAATCTCTTTTTCTTATATGAAATATATATATATTATTAAAAACCCTTTTTATCTTTCTAAAAAGTGTATTAAAATTCTTGTTACACTCATTTCTTCACTACAAGAGGATAGAGGATACGTGTCGAGCAAATGAACAAATTCTCCATGACTTTACTTGGAATAAAAGATTTTATAATCAAGCATTACCTAATTGACTCTCATTACACTACAGCTACGTATGTGAGTATGTCGTATATAATATTATGTTTGGGTGAACTTACTCGTAGAAATATGTAGCAAGGGCTAAAAGACAAAATCATCATAATATTCATAGGTAATGTAGAAGTGGAACAATCACGATTTGCAATGAGTTATCAAAATAATATATCTAAGGGATAATGGACCAAACCGCTCTTCTTAAATCGATGAAAATATTTCAGAATCTAACCGATTTAGCCTTCGAAACAAAGAAACATAAAAGAAGAAAACAAAAACGAGGTAGGAGAGGACGAAGCTGGACCAGCTTCGAAACACTCATGTCTTCATTCTTTGACCTTTGACTCGCTCCATTACCACATGCATGACGATGACAATTATCTTGATCAAGATCTATTTATACATATATCGGTTTTGGACAAACTAGGCACTAATAATGTCACGAAATTTGGTATCAAGTAATTATATAACAACAACACGTCTTATTAAATAGACTGCTGCATCGTCATTAATCTTTTTTTTTTCTTGTCATTAGTAGTATTAATCTCTAAGTAGCATTAATTAGTTTGTCACGCCCACTCTATTTATTTTTATTTTATAGTCTTTCGACTTTCGGACAGTGGATTATAACAAAAAAAAATCAGCATTAGGACTAAATGCAACGTACTATTTTTTCATACTTCTAAACAAATATATTTCAAGTTTTCGTTTGCGGTAAGAGATTCTATGTTTCACCGGGAGAGGACGAGACAAAGGCATTAGACAAAGAACAAAAACAGAAACAAAAATACACATTAAAATGCTTCTTAGTTGTTCCCATGAGGACAATGCAATGGACAGGAAGATTCTTCCCTTTTGAGTTTTGATGTATACAAAAAAAAAAAAAGTAAATTAAAAGTAGAAAAAAAAA
>Ga0041059_1003576_pt1 | contig 10486 bp, 10 predicted proteins | sample AraColnosormetaG_FD_56232 | JGI IMG/M metagenome (GOLD analysis project Ga0041059, IMG submission 56232) | Arabidopsis roots microbial communities from North Carolina, USA - Col MF nosort | ecosystem: Host-associated > Plants > Roots > Unclassified | place: USA: North Carolina | collected... | reverse complement strand
GATTATATATTTATAAAATACAAACAATATGTTACATACAGATAATTTATAAAATAATATATTTTTAGTTATTTTTAATAAAATAAATAGTCCCGCGGTACACCGCGGGTTAAAATCTAGTAAGAACATATAATTAGAAACTGAAATTTTTCCGCCAAAAATGTTTTGCACCAAAATTTATTTTCCCCGCCAAAAAGATATTCTCGTCAAAAATCCTTGTAAACTTTTTCCTTGCCAAAAAAAATATTCTCCTCAAAATTGTTTCCCTACAAAAAAAAGAATTTAAAAATCCTTGTAAAATTTTTAAGAACCCTTTAAAAACTCTTAAGAAAACCTTGTAAAGTTTTTAAAAAGCTCTGTAAAGTTGTTAAAAAAACTCTTGTGAATCATTTTTAAACCTATTAAAATCTTTATAAAGTCTTTAAATACATATGTTAATACTTTTAAACCCCTTTTAAACCCTTTTTTAAATCATTTTAAAACCTTTTACAATGGTTTTCAAACAATTTACAAGGATTTTTAAAACCTTTGTAAATCTTTTTAAAATCTTTTTAAACCTCTTATAAAGTCTTTAAATCATTTTGTTAAAGATTTAAAATAATTTGTAATTATTTTAAAACATTTGTAACTCTTTCTGAACCATTTTAAAACTCTTATGAACCCTTATAAAAGGGTTTAAAAAGATTTACAAGTGTTTTTAACGGATTTTAAAACCCTTGTAAATCTTTTAAAAATCTTTTAAAACACCTTGTAAATCCTTTAAAACCCTTGTAAACCATTTAAAAATCTTTTCAAAAACCCTTGTAAACCCTTTCATAATTTTGAACCATTTTAAAAATCTTTTGAACCCTTACAAAATATTTTAAAAAGATTTACAAAAGTTTTTAAAGGGTTTTAAATCTTTTTTAAAATCCTTTAAAACCCTTGTTAACCATATAAAAATCTTTCAAAAACACTTGTAAATCATTTAAAACTCTTGTAAAGCCTTTAAAAATCTTTTAAAACCCATTGTAAATCTTTTTCCCGCCAAAAAGGTTTTTGTAGGAAAAATATTTTTGGAAAAAAACTTTGGGCGGACTTTTTTTTTGAAATGTTTTTTGCGGGAAATTTATTTTTGTAATATTTTAGGCGGGAAAAATCAATATTTCGATGGTCTTTTTAATTAGTTAATGCATGCTAGATTTATTTAATTGACCAATATCACATGTAAAAGCAAATTTGTTAATGTTCGTATGTAATTTTCTATTTTTTTTTCTATAATAAATGAAGGGTTGGTCCCCCTCACCCTACCAAAATTTTTTTTTGTTAATTTTCCTATTGGTTAATCAAAATATTATATACATATATATAGATATAAAAATTAGTATATGTAAATTTGTTTACTTTTTTAGGTTTTTTTATTTTTATAAGAGAATAAAAAGGTAAATCTTTAATGACATATGTAAATATCTGATTATTAGACTTGACACGTGACACCATTATGTGAGTTAGTAACTTTCAAAATGGTACTTTATATAATAAGATGGTGATTAAATAAAACTAGGGAAATTTGCATAAATAACCAACAAAAAATTATAAATTAAAAAACTAACATCAAACAAAAAAAAGGTTGATATATTATGTATTTTTTGTATTAATGATAACTTTGCCCTCTACACTACATACACCTTCTTTTTTCCCCTCCTCTGTTGCATTTCATGCTGATTCTTTCATTAGATTCTCCCTTCTTCATCTACCACGAATGCTAAATTTTATAGTTTCCCCAAAGGTCTCTTCTACCTATTTGACTCTTTTATTTGCAACCCATTGAAAACACTAAACCTATTTATAACACAATATTTGGGAGTTTGTAAATTATTAGTATTTTGCTCTGGTTATTTATTTATCAATACATGTGGATTTTTCTTTCTCCCTTTCTCTCTAGCTAGTAATCTCATCTTCTATATATATTTTTATATTAAAATAAAATAAAATAAAAAACTAGTTTATAATTACCATTACTAACAAGTAACAATTATTACTACACTACCATCCCACCGCCACTACCGTCATTGCCGCTACCATCATCATGTCACCACTAACAATTAATATTACCACCATCAATGTCATTTTTAGTGCCACTGCCACCACTACCATCATCGTTGCCACCACCACTATTACCATCGTCAACGTCACCGGCTCACCGCTATAGTTTACCTTAGTTACTTGGATTGCCAATATTGTATCTCATAGGGATAGTATTTTTTTTATTAGAGCGGTTTAACTCGGCCTTTTGAATTATCTACGTTTTGTTCTATACTATTTTATTTGTGTGGTTTAGACAAACATTGTTCCCTAATTTAAATAATTTGTATTAGATTTTAAAAATTTAAATCATGTTATACTCAAAAAAATCTATGTTCTTATAAAATTATTGCAAAATTTATAAGACTAAATCAACAAGCAAAATTATTTGGGGTGATATTAATTTAGCCATGTCATTAGTATTTTGGGAATTTGCATGTATAACTTAAAAAAAATTACAAATTAAGAAACTAGCCTATTAGAAAAAATTTACACTATAATAACTGTATAATATATTATATTATAATTTCGCCATCACAATAATCACCATTAACCACCACCACAACAATCATCACTACACCCACTACCGCCGCCACAGCCACCGTCATCAACACCACCGTCGCCGTCGGAGCTACCCCCGTTACGAGAACGAATGACATCACCAGAGCAACCACCCCATCGTCGGTGTTCCCATTGTCACCGGAGCCTCCACCGTCCCTGGAACCACCGCCGGAACTATCGCTGGAGACACTGTTATTGTCGGAATTATCGCCGAAGCCACCGCTATCGCCGGAGCCACCACCAGAACTGTCACCGGAGCCATCGCTGTCCCTGGAGCCACCGCCGTCGCCGGAGCCACCGCCGTCGCCGGAGCCACTGCCGTCGCCGGAGCCACCGCCGCCGCCGGAGCCACCGCCGTCGCCGGATCCAAACCACCACCTATGATCATTTAATCTACCATTTAGGTTAGTTAGTTAACTGATACATATATAATGTTATATTCTTAATATTTTAGTAAAAATGTGTTAGTTTTGCAATTCCTCTTTATTATTCTCTCTACTTTTTTACATATATCATCATATACTCTAGCTCTGAATGGATGCTGATTTTTGATTCAGTTTTTGAGTTTAGATTTTAGTTTATAGATTTTAGATTTTAGTTTTAGATTTTTGTTATTATATTTTTGTTTTAAAAACCCCAAAAAATCGGTTTTTGGTTTTTGAGAAAAATAACGTTGATTGAATAAAAACTAGATTTCCTAAATTTTAGGAAAACTAAAAAACTAAAATCATGAATGGAAAACTACAATAAAATAAATTTACTAAATTGTAGGGAAACCAAAATTTTAAAATCTTAATTGGTATAAAAATAAGTTTTTAAAAAACAAAAACCAAAAACTCTTACAAAATCTACAAAACATTCAAAACCTCTTCTTTTTTTTTATTGTGCGTGTCTTTCACTATACAATTTTATCTTTTCACTAATCTAATTACTTTCTTAATATTTTTCAATAAGATTTTATATTTTTTATTTTACATTAGATTTTGATTATACCGCAAATTCACCCATAAAACTATAGATTTAAAATTTTGAAAATCTTTTTGTTGGTTTTAAAGGTTGATTTATAAAAAAAAGACGGCAGGAGGCTCGGGTGATTGGGGGTTGGGTATCCGCTGAGGATCCGACCCGAAAATTACCCTAAACAGCCCAGGCAAAGTGTTCCATCGAGCAAGACGAAACTTATACCATAAGTAGCAAAAAAAACCAATTACGAGAGATTAAAGCGATTTTCAAGTTTCCTGAGCAACAACAACAACAAACGATGCAATCAGTTAGGGAAGATGAAGATTCGTCTTCTCCGATTCATCACGACTCTAAAACCTCTTCTTCTATCCCTTCCGGTGATAATAACTCCGTCTGGGCCGATGTATCACCTCTCCTCTCCGCCGCCTGCTCTGGTACTGATCGCAATTGCCTATTTTGCTTGTATTCCCCACTTGTTTTAGTTTCATGAGTCGTTCTGTTTGCAGATCTTCAAGAAGGTGAACTCATAAATGGAGATAATTTCAATCTTTTTGCTGCCATGTCTGCTTTAGAGGTTTCTATTTTGTAACAAAATATGTTTGGACTGTTCTTAGCTGTAAACTTAGATTGTGAGGTTGCTATAAGTGTGTATAACAAACATGGTGTGGTGTCCTTGCTTTGTACTAGATAATGGACCCAAAGATGGATTCTGGTATGGTGTCTACGTTTTATTCTATAGATGAAGCCATCGAAAGTGGTTTTGCGCCCGTCCCTATAAGTTCGGATAGTACTGTTAATGTGCAATCCATCATTGACATTATGGACCATCTCCTGGCGTGTGAGGTAATCTCTTCTTTACATGTGCTCATATAATACTGTGTGAGTTTGCAAGGTATAATTGTGATAAAGAGATATGTATGTAGCTAACATGTCAGCCTTGGAGTTGATTTATCCACATTTTGTGTCTCTACTCTTTTGCAGGCAACATGGCACATGGGTCATTCATTGGCCCAAACTGTGTTTTCATGCATCTATGTTCTGAGGCCTGAGAGGACATCTTCACAGGCTCTATTACATTCTTATTGTAGGGTCATCCGAGCAACTTGCAGGGCAGTTGTTTCTGTTGTTTCAGATGCGCGTACAAATGAAGTAATTAACTTTTACAATTTTTGGTCCTCTTTTATTCTTGTGGGGCTAAGCAAATGTTTCTGTATGTTTTTTGGCTTTTCATTAAAGGTTTAGTTTGTGTTCAATGTTTGCTCCTAAAATCTTTTGCTATGTCCAACATTCTTTTATGGCGTAAAGAAAAACAGTTGCTAACCCATTTTGACATTTCATAGTTGTCATTAACCTTAAGCTTATGACATCAGAGACGAAAACTGGATTCACTTGACTTTACTCTTCTAATGAAGTCTTGGCATCCGTTCTCATCTAGCCTAAGCAGTTGTTATTTAATCTTGAGATGATTAGCAGAGCGTATAACTTATTTCTGTAGAAATTTCCACCATTATGCAGCTAAATGAAGATAAAATACTTGAGAAGATTTGTTGTGATATTTTGGATAGAAGTTTCTCTTAACTAGACAGATGCCCCTGCTTCATGGATAGTTTACTCTGAATGATTCACCTGATACCTGCTCATTAACAGGAAGAGGATCTTTTTACGATGACATATGGTCTTCCTTTTAGTGGAGAAGAAGATGCCAAGGGCTTGTTACTCTTGAATGCGGTTGAAGAAACTATCTGTCGTCAGCTGCGTGCTTGTAAGGCCACAAGAAGGAGAATGTTGGAAGGTACTTTTTTTGCTTTGCATATCTTCCTTTTTTATTTTACATACACACACTTGCAGAATTGAAATATGAAGAGCGTATTCATATGAGGGGATCGAAGAGTCTTCTGTTGCTTCTTTTCTTATGATATGTTGTTTACACATTTAATGGTGATTTGTGATTTGGAGACAGTATAATGCATTGGAATTAGATATTTTGCAAGTGCTCTCTAAGCATATACCAACTTGAAATTAGCCTCTCTGGCCTATATACGATAACTTTGAGTCTTCTATTGAGTAATGATTTATATGTGAAGTCCGCTGATTATTACAATTGATTTTTTCTTTTTAAAAATTTACCATCTCTTTGAGTGATATGGTCTATTGTTTATTTGTAACAATGGTGCACAGCAGCACGAACTGAGAACAATAACTTTCTTTCCTTTTGTTTGTTAAAGATGCAGAATTGGAACCTCTACAAAGTAATCCCCATCTGGAAGAGAGTTTTTGCAAATCTCTGTTATGCCGGATACGTTTCCGTAAGGTCTCATGCTTTATTTATTCTTTCTTTGATAAATGTTGTTAATTACAGGTTTTCCCAACTTAAGTCATGTTAACTAGTGTATAATATAGTCCCAAGTCTGTTCCTTTTATTAGTATTCTGGTGGCCATCGATGAATAGAATTTTTTATTGCTTGCTTTGAAAAAGAAAAACTACAATTAGTACTTAAAATTTGCATTTGGTCTTTTATCCAGTGTTCCGTAAGGTCTCATGCTTTATTTATTCTTTCTTTGATAAACTACACGTAACAAGAGTATGATGAGTTGCTTTTCTTCAACCTAACCTCACAATGGGGAGTGGTAGACAAAGTTAATATATGTTTTATTGTGTTAAATTTTCCATGTTATGCAACTTACAAGAATGAACAAGCTTAGCAGAGACTAAATTTTGAGTATATGGCAGCTTTTATTACCTGTTTACCCTTATTTTTGGTTAAAAATTCTCGCCAGACATGTGATTCATGATGTTATTATTATTTTGTTTCGTAAGCCATTTTAAAAAAAAAAATAGTAGCTGTTATATACTTTTGCACTGCTAGTTGTTTTAACATATCCTCAATAACTTTCAGCATTTTCTACATGCTCTTAATTGTATGAGACGACCACAAGGACGTGGCCTCGAATTGGCAAGGAAACATATAGGCTATTGCATATCAGAGCTAGATTCTGTTCTGGATTCAGCAGAATTTCTAAGATTAGATATTTTCGAGAATGGCGTAAACGAGATAGAAGAAAGTACAACTGCTTCTGGTCGGTCCCCCATTGGATTTGATCCTACTTTAAACAAAAGATTATCAGCTCCAACGCCGCCACGTGCCATTAAACTTCTTTCTTGGAAAAAGGTTGGGACTTCTAAATTCTCTGTATACGTAATTTAGTTTGTGTGTATATAACTTTTTAGTAACTTTTTTCAATTTTTGATTCTCCAGGCTATTGACTATTATGTGAAACTTCTTCACAATCTGGATAAGATCTGTGCATTTTCATTGGAACCAGATTTAGAGGCCGTCTTGGAGTTTGTGATTCAGTTTCAAAAATCTCGTCCTGATTTGGTTGCTAGGGCTCATCTTCAGGTGCGTTACTTTAACTTAACGCATCAATATCATGCAGCTCTGTGCTTTCAGATACCCATTTATCATTTTGTTTTCTTGTTTTGAGTAACTATTTTGGCTGTAGTTGCACTGATGTTCGCATACATCCACTAGGGTGTGTTTGTATAGTGGATAATATGGCTTCTTCTTTTACCCGCTTCCTTGCTTTGCAGTTTTGTGTTCATTAGCACTCATTTTCAATTCATTGTCACTTAGAGTTGAGTGATTCAGCCATATGACTATAGTAGAAATCTCCTTTATTTCTGTAAGAACAGTTGCATAAACTTAGAACCAATGGACTAGAGAATATCCAACTCTCGTGAACCACCTCAAGCCCCATTTCGCCAACAGGCCTGTTGAATGCTCTGCTTATTCTTCTTGTTGACTCTTTACTATTATTGTTATCTAGATATTATTTATGATGACACTGGAATATGTAGTGGCTGACACTCTCATTTTTCTTTCTTATGAAGACTTATAAGAATATAGATCCAATATTTGTAGTTGAGGTTGATTCTGATTGTAAATTTCTGTTAAGCATTGATATGGTTGTCCATTTTTGTTATGATATTAGCAATATTTGTGAATAAATTATGTATTAAGCTAGCAAAATGCTTTTACCTTTTATACTCAATAAATAATCTTGTTCTACAGCTTCTCCTTGTGCAAGATGGGAAACTTTACGGCCGTGATACCTTTTTGACAATTTGCGCCAGATCTCTTGCATTAGATGTCTCCAAGAACCATGGCCTCCATACGAATGAGTACATTCTTCAACTTAATCAGGTAAACACAGTATATTAAAAGAATACGTTGGGTACATTTTTTTCTACAAACGTGTATGAGGTAGCTCTTTATTCTTCCTTGAAAAGAGTTTGGAACTTGGTAAAACCTTGAAAAGAATAATCTTTCATTGGTTTTGTTCAATATTCGGTGTCTGGCGTATAAGCCCCAATCTCAGAGAATTTCAGCATGTGTGGATGTAACTAATTTGCAATCATCAAGAAGATTGAAACAACAAAAAATTATTTGTTTTAATGGGGACTTTGATGAGAATGCCTTGTCTATGTTTTGTGGTTTTGGTAGCCTCTGGATCCTGAAAAAGTTAGATAATTATTCAACTGGCTCCTTTCTTAGAAATCTCTGTTTGATCTCTATTCTCATTTTGTGGTGCAGTTGATGGTTAATCTACTTAAAATACTATGCGCTAATACCCCATGGCAGAGGCGTAAGCTTGGGAAAATCTTAAATGACTGGAGCGTATTCCATGTGCAGGTTATACCATTTGTGCCTTTGTTGGAACTGTATTATTCTTTACTTAACTATATGTAAGCTCGCTTACCCTAAAATTGTTTGCATATTGATTTGGGTTTTTGTGTCAAGATCTCATTCATACATTTTCCTGTATTTGGCAGATGGGGATTGCTGTTGGTCAAATGATGCAGCAAGATACATCACGCAGTTCGAAAAATGGGGTAGGTTTACTACCATCACTATGGGTCCATTTAATCAAACCTCTATCTGAATCTAGTTGACGGCTGTCTATTCATTGTTAGCATGAACAAACCAGTAGTCAAAATTCCTACAACTTCTGTTTTCTCTTTCGGAAAATTTTGGCTCTATTGATAAGCAGATATTGAATTTTGTGTTAACTTGCATTTATGTACCTTTCAGGATAAGTCTCTACTCATTTTAAACCATATATATGGTGGATTAGAAGAGCAAATTAATTGGGTGGCAATTCGCTTTCTCATGCTGGGATTTGACCTAGACCTCTACTCGCCAAGTGAATATTGCATGGTATACTGGTACATGTATATTATACTCTGGAAGCTTGCCGAAAGAGCACGTTTCAGGGTCTTAATCGTTGTGAACACTGGTAAGCATTCATATATCCATTTGTTTTTATTTTGTGTCCTAGTGTTTCGGAGATGAACCATCTGTACAGTAATTGGTTTGGCATAACTGCATAGTGTGTATTTGTAGCTTTTTATAATGCATTTACCTTCATCTGGATCAGAGGAAAGAAAAGCAAAGAGGAATAAGGAGTATTCTAGGGACATGGCTCGGGAAGATCGGATTAGTCTATGGGTATTGTTTCTCAAATGTCAGACCTGTCTTGCACAAGGCCTCACAGTGGTAATTTTGTCTTCAATCTCTTGGTTTCCAGCTCCTTCTATTGCTGATATCAAGTACTCTAAACCTGACCAAACCTTGTGTATTTACCCGTAGATGATTGCAGCTTTGAGAAATGAAGGAATGTCTTTAAAGAGTCAAGGACCTTTTAATACCGAAAATGAGGTAAGCATAAGTCTCTTTATCTGTTGCATAGTTATTGAATTAATGTGTAAGATAAAAATCCTCAGCCTTAGTAATGGGTGAGTGGTTTTATCCCTTCCTGTGTATGACTTCAACTACCCATTTTCCTTGACATGCAGAAATTTATACAGCATTTTGAACTCCTTCAGAAGGCATCCCTTCCAGAATATGACGCATATGAATCGTTCTCAAAATCCACATCCCATGCTCGTCTCGACGTAAGTGTGCTTTATTCAACTTTGTTTTTGTGCTTAATCCTGTTTACTTGGTCAAATGAATTGTAGAAGTAGGCATGTGCATTTAGGGTATAGAGTCAGGTAATAGCTGGTAAGGGTTGGATATGGTTATTTCAGGTATATCTAAATCTACTACCCGAAGCATACACTTAAAAAAATTGGTTGGGTGATAGGGAATCGAGTACTGTAAAGGTAGTCCGGGTACCTACAATCACTATCTGCTTTAATACCATAAATCGCAAAATCTTGAGTTCGGTTCAGGTAATTCGGAAAATACGGAAAAATTTAGGATTCACAGTTTATTTAAAATATATCTATGTAGGATTTATTAGTTAACTATTTGCTTAAAAGCAATAACTTGATTAATAAATATAAACACATGAAAATTGAGATCCCAATCTTCATTGAGCAAATAATAACATAGGTAATGTTTACAATGTTTTAGTGATGAATGTGTACACGTATAAATCTACTATGTTCGATTAGAAAGAGTTTTGAACATGCAAGTAAAGTTGTATCTATTTACTTTTGCTGCAGTATCTTCCTATGTATGAGTACTTTCACGATGCTCAAAAGATCGCTAAGGACATAAAGGTCGGTTACGCCAACGATCCTGATAAGCTGGCTGAAGTCACGGGATTAGAGAAAGTCGCGGAACGCAATATTGTTGCTGTGAACCTTTTCTGTCAAGACCGTTCGCTTAAGGTATCGTTTGAGTTCACCCATCATCCTTATTTCGCTACTGCTGTTGTTCGTAGATCTTGAAACTCTCTTTTCCGTTATTCATTTGTTACTATACAAATCCAATTTTGGGACTGACCCTATTTAGTTTTGGAAACAAGTGTGCTTTTTAAGTTTCCTCTCTCAGCTTTTATCATGCTTTTTGCTCCTTTTTTTTTTTTTAATTGTTCCTTTTTTAATTTT
>Ga0041059_1003575_pt1 | contig 10491 bp, 3 predicted proteins | sample AraColnosormetaG_FD_56232 | JGI IMG/M metagenome (GOLD analysis project Ga0041059, IMG submission 56232) | Arabidopsis roots microbial communities from North Carolina, USA - Col MF nosort | ecosystem: Host-associated > Plants > Roots > Unclassified | place: USA: North Carolina | collected 2013-09-02 | reverse complement strand
TCTCTCTCTCTCTCTCTCTCTCTCTCTCTCTCTCTCTCTCTCTCTCTCTCTCTCTCTCTCTCTCTCTCTCTCTCTTTTCTCTTTTCCCACTTATCATTCTTCTTGGTTCCATGAGTTTGTTCTCTTTTTCTTGTGTCTCACTTGATTGATTTTTCGACATTATGTATGGGAATTTGGGTTTTGTTCAAACGCTTTTGGAGTTTTTAAAACTTTTTTTTATAATTTCACCAAACCCGAGATTTATTTGGTTAAACCCGGTTCAGGCTCGTTAATTATTGTCATTGCAGTATTCAATTTAGATAATACGTTTCTTAATTTATTGTACCATGTAGTTGTGTGTTTTGGATCTTCAAAAATGGTTCATTAATTCGAAAAGAATGTCAAAAATACATTATAGTATAGTAATAATTTGGTTAGTCCCTTTAATAATTTAACCACTGTTGAGTGTTAAAAGTATTAAGACAAACAGAAAAAGACCTGAATTCGGTAGAACCACTTTGTCTTTAGCAGACCACTGTTCTGAATTTGGACAAAAGTTACTGTGCTTTTTAACTTACAACACACATTTCTCTGCTAACTTTGTCTGTTGGTGTCTTGGAACAGAGCTATGAAGATGAGCCTGTGTCTGCATTTCATCACAAGAATCTCACTTTATCTGAGACTTGGGATGAAGATGGTGTTGGTTTAGTAGATGGAGATACTTATCTCTCTGATTCTTACAAAACCTCAACTTCAAGAAAGACTGTGATGATGCCTCATCAAGATTCTCATCATCATGTTTACACTATGTCGGACGCTCTCAGATCTCCACCGTTACATTTTTATACAACCGGTAGAAGCAACTGTGGCTCGGTCGACTTTAGATCGGTCTCTTCTTGCAATGACTACAATAAACAAAAAGGTTTCGACACGAAGAGCTTGAAGAGCTCTAATCTTGTTGTGCCCTTGACGGATTCGCACTCTGCTGTTGTTTCTTCTCAGCCAAGAAACCGTGGAGGTAGAGTAATGTCTTGGTTATTCCCTAAGTTAAAGAAGAAACAAAAGAGTAATTCGATCTTTAATTCACCTAGTATAACTGAGAAGTCAGAGGAAGTTTCTGAGGTGTTGAAGGATTCTGGTTCTGGTGTTGAGAAGTTGAAGAGAGAATTGATGGAAGCAAACAGAAGTAGGGATGCTGCGTTAACACAAGTCTCAGAGATGAAATCTTCATTGGGAGAGTTAAGTGAGAAGCTTCAGTACTTGGAAAGTTACTGTGACAATTTAAAGAAAGCTTTGAGAGAAGCAACAGAAGTAGTGTCACAGGAGAATAGTGGTGGAAGAAGCTCAGGGAAAAAGAACTCAGAGATGCCAGTGAGTGAAGAAGTGATGGTTGAAGGGTTCTTGCAGATTGTATCAGAAGCAAGATTATCGATAAAGCAGTTCTTGAAAACATTAGTTTCAGAGATTGATGAAGAAGACTCGACTCTAATTGGTAACATCAACACTCTCCTTCAACCTCACAACTTATCATTCACTTCTAAGTACTCCAAGATCATTCAGTACCACTTAGAAGCAATCATAAGCCAATCAGTATACCAAGACTTTGAGAACTGCGTATTCCAGAAGAACGGTAAGCCGAAACTGCTTGATCCGGAACAAGATCGACAAGCGAACTTCTCGTCCTTTGCTTCCTTGAGAAACTTGAGCTGGAACGAGGTATTGAAAAAGGGTACAAAATACTACAGTGATGAGTTCAGTAGATTCTGCGATGAGAAGATGAGTTTGATCATTACAACATTGAATTGGACAAGACCTTGGTCAGAACAAATGCTTCAAGCATTCTTTGTGGCTGCAAAATGTGTATGGTTGCTTCATTTGCTTGCCTTCTCGTTCAATCCAGCGTTAGGGATATTGAGAGTTGAGGAGAACAGAGAGTTTGAATCAAGTTTTATGGAAGATATGGGTGCAGATAGGCAGAGATCAGCATTGTCCCGTGGACCGGCACGGGTTAAGGTTATGGTAATGCCTGGGTTTTATGTTTTAGATAGGGTTTTGAGATGTAAGGTTCTTTGCAGGTACAAGTCATTGGGCTGAACTGAAGAGAGTCACACTCACTCTAGTCTAATCAAAATTGATTGGTTCTTAATTAACTTTTCTTATTGTTAATCTCTTGTGTTTCTTCTACCTAGGCTTTTTTTTACTGGTCTTTTTACACTTTGTTAAGAATTATTATAGGTTTTTAAATATTGTCAAATACTACTTGTCAAGGAGATTTTGTATTTTTACATTTTTGTATTGATGGAAAAGTATTGAATATGCACATTTGTGATTTATTTATTTATTTGCCGGCAGCACATTTGTGATTTAGATAATCAAAAATGTACATAGGCTAATAAGAACGCAAATATTAAATGTGGGCCGTAACAAATATTAGATTGTAAGATAGGCCCATTCACTTTTTTTGTTGCTTCCATATATTGTGTGTCAGGCCCAAGAGAATTTATATTAGGGGACCTCTTTTCTTCTATAGTAATAGGACGATGTCCCATACGCATTTTAGCTGCAGCTGCATCTAGCTATTGGTAATGGTATGTACATAAGTTCTTGAACTGTTCGGCGTTTATATAAGCTCAGTTCAATGAGTTGCTATTTTTTTCAAGATAGAAAATAATAATAATATATATATTAAAGAGTTTACATTTTGCTGTTTCTACTATAAATTTGATACAAATGCAATGAATATACTCTTATAAGTAGATTCATGAATACATGCCTAACTTTGTGGAAAATCATCACGTTTTTCACAATATGGACGAATGAGGAAAAAAAATTAGAGAGCAACAAAAAAAGGCCAAGGTCACACACCAATAATAATATTTCATGGAAAAAGTAAAAAAGAATTGACGAATGAGAGGAAACGAAAAGTGATTTTACCAATAGCCCCTTCCCTTTTAAAGTGATAAATAAATGTAGTCAATCTTGAAACTCTGTTTAAGTCTTTATTGTCAGACCAAAAACACACATTTTCTCTTGTCTAAATCTGAACCGTTATCGATACGGCAAAAATACAACCCCAAATCTATCCATCTCTCTCTCTATCTATCTTTTTTTTCCTCGGCAATGGCGGAAGCTAAACCCAGAAATCTGAGAATCGTGATGTTCCCTTTCATGGGACAAGGCCATATCATCCCGTTTGTAGCTTTAGCCCTTCGTTTAGAGAAGATTATGATTATGAACAGAGCCAACAAAACCACCATCTCTATGATCAATACTCCTTCGAACATCCCCAAAATACGCTCCAATCTTCCACCTGAATCCTCCATAAGTCTCATAGAGTTACCTTTCAACAGCTCTGATCATGGCCTTCCTCACGACGGCGAGAATTTCGATTCTCTTCCTTACTCTCTCGTCATCAGCCTTCTTGAAGCTTCTAGGTCGCTTCGTGAGCCCTTTCGAGACTTCATGACGAAGATCTTGAAGGAAGAAGGGCAGAGCTCGGTTATAGTGATCGGTGATTTCTTCTTGGGTTGGATCGGTAAGGTTTGCAAAGAGGTTGGTGTTTATTCAGTGATCTTTAGTGCTTCTGGTGCTTTTGGTTTAGGTTGTTATAGATCCATATGGTTAAACTTGCCACATAAAGAAACCAAACAAGATCAGTTTCTCTTAGATGATTTCCCTGAAGCAGGGGAGATTGAGAAAACTCAGTTGAATTCTTTCATGTTAGAAGCTGATGGAACCGATGATTGGTCTGTTTTCATGAAGAAGATTATACCTGGATGGTCTGACTTCGATGGATTCTTGTTCAACACGGTTGCTGAAATCGATCAGATGGGATTATCCTACTTCCGTAGAATAACCGGTGTTCCGGTTTGGCCAGTTGGGCCGGTTTTGAAGTCTCCGGATAAGAAGGTGGGATCGAGGTCGACAGAGGAAGCAGTGAAGTCATGGCTTGACTCAAAACCGGACCATTCGGTTGTGTACGTATGTTTCGGTTCAATGAACTCGATTTTGCAAACGCATATGTTAGAATTGGCTATGGCATTAGAGAGTAGCGAGAAGAACTTCATATGGGTGGTGAGGCCGCCCATAGGTGTGGAGGTGAAGAGTGAGTTTGATGTGAAAGGGTATCTACCGGAAGGATTTGAGGAAAGAATAACAAGATCGGAAAGAGGGTTACTTGTGAAGAAATGGGCACCACAAGTTGATATATTGTCACACAAGGCAACATGTGTGTTTTTGAGTCATTGCGGATGGAACTCGATACTCGAATCACTTAGCCACGGTGTGCCACTGCTCGGATGGCCCATGGCAGCCGAGCAGTTCTTCAATTCCATATTGATGGAGAAACATATTGGGGTATCGGTTGAGGTGGCGCGTGGGAAGAGATGTGAGATCAAATGTGATGACATTGTTTCTAAGATCAAACTGGTGATGGAGGAGACTGAAGTAGGGAAAGAGATTAGGAAGAAGGCTAGAGAGGTGAAGGAGTTAGTGAGGAGAGCAATGGTAGATGGAGTTAAAGGTTCCTCCGTCATTGGTTTGGAAGAGTTTCTTGACCAAGCAATGGTCAAGAAAGTGGAGAATTGAGATAGTAGATGGTATATGTAAACGTCTTATTTGAAATCACATATTGATGAAATGAATAAAACCATGTCCGGTAATTATACCACACTGGTGTTGTGATAGAGGAGCTAATCTTTTCATAATTTGAGATAAATCCAACTCCAAACCTAATGAATAATCACTAAACCCTTGTCAAAACGCTCAATCGTACCGAAAAAGTTTTCACAGCAAGATTATAGTCTAAATAATAAGAAACTTATTAACAGGGAAAATTATTACAAAATTGTAGCCTAAACTGTTATAATAAAGATACAGAGTCAAATAAAACGATATCCAGAATAAATTATTCGATAGAATACACGTTAATCCCTTTTCTTTATCCAATTTAATTACCATCTAGTAGAGTAGACAAAAAAGGGATTTTACCGTATCTTGCTTTTGTACTCTAGATCTGCGAATTAGTCTTTCATAATTACCTTAGTACCATATTTTAAAATCGAGTTTAACTAATTTCGTCAAACTTCTTCCAATACAAGTAGCACTAGGAGATAATTAAAAAAAAAAGTTGCCGTGTTGTTAGATTCCATATGATAATAACACCCAAACCTTTGACTTGTTAAAATAAACTCTTGCCTATATAATAATTAAGCCGTCTATATATCTAACCCTCAAGAGGAACTATTGGTCTAAATTATTAAACTTCTCCACAAAATAAACTTCATCAATCTCTCTTTTGCGATTCGAAGATGAGACGTTCATGGCCTACACGCCTCATCCTCCTTATGGTTCTCACCGTCGTCATCACCATGATTGCCGCAGCTTATGGTTATTCCTCTGTCTCGTCATCAAAACATAAGTTCCCTCATTACAAGTACAAAGCTCCATCTCCTCCAACAACTTATTCTCCTTACCGTTATTTCTCGCCGCCTCCGGTCACAGATTCAGATTCTGCAGCTTATGTTCGATGAACACAGGGCAGTACGTCAATTGATCTGAGTTTTATTTTTATATGTTAACTATTCTTTTTCTTTTTGATTTTGATGTAACGTTCAAAATTAATGGACTGTTTTCCAAGCAACCGTGAGAAAGGTATGCAGATATCGATTGTTTTCTAGTTATGTAAGATGAAATAATTAACAGAATTGTTGCGGTAGTTATTAATTACTAGTCTCTTCTTTGACTAAATTTTTGGGTTACAACTTTGTTATTGCGTTAGAAGATCTGTTCAATGTTTATGAATGTATAACTTATCCAACAAAAAAAATGTTTTAGAAATAGGTTTACAAATTGTATCAAATTTTCGAGTTTAGGATCTTTTTTAATTCTATGGATTACTTTAAAACTTGATTTTGTTAACCTAGACAATATCAAGCTAATGGCTAGTGAACACACAATGACTTTGGAAACAATTACATTCTTTAAGGAATTAGATTGGAGGTTGAGTCATCCTATCGTGGTTTAAATTATGGTTCGTTAATGTAGTAACAATGTAACATATCCAATTTTTACAAGAATATTATATGGATTAGTTTTGGCTTTGATTGGGATCTCTAACTGTTATATGATTTTTTTTTTATAAATCGTTGTTTGGAAATATGAATGAATTTCATTGAACTTAGTGGTGCTCCATAAAAAATAACAAAAAGACTTAGTGGTGCCCTACTAAATTTAGCTTTGGTACTTTTTTGTTGAAAGAAATTGCAGCATAAAATTGAAGAAGTATGCATTATTACCCAATGACATTTTCCTTTGCGTTGACTAACTGTATTGATTTATAGCCGTCGTGTCCGACGCGGTTTAGCTGTAGGTATTATTGGTGATGATGAGAAGGCAAATTTTGTTCTATTTTGACATCTTTTATTTTATTATATATCTTAGAAAGTATATAAAATCGAATAACACTACTTCAAAGCAAATACAATAAAAGGTCAAATAAAACAAGACAATAGTTTAACAAATGTAAAGTATTAGCTGTTAACAGCTAATAATTGTACAAAATTATTAACGCTTCTTCTATGCCATTTTGTTGAACTGAATTACAAATTGTTTTTTTATGTGACTCTAATCAACAACGTATACTTGGTGATATTAAATATCCCTACACCATTTGTTTTTTTAAAGAAAGAAACTTCGATGACAAAAAAATTTACCAATTCAAACTTGTTTTTTTGGATTACGACACGGAACGGAATGGGTTAGGTTAAAAAATTACAATTGCTGGTAATGTAGATATGCAACTGTCAGGTTGTGACATAATTGAAAGAGCACGAAGTCCATTTTCTCTGTGTTTCTTCAAAGACAATCTAATCAGAAACAAGTGTGACCAAAACTTCTCCACCATAAATTTCATGTAATGCATATATAATGATTAACCAATTAGATTTTGTCACTAAAAAGATAGACCCTGAAGTGATACTTAAATTATCTCTTTGTTCTTTTTTTTTTCTTTTTTTTCTAAAAGATATGTAAGATATATATATAAAATTATAGGTTAAGATACATCACCCTGTAAAGTAAGATTCAAGTTTAAGCTAATGCTTTGATTCAATGGTAGTTTGTTAATTTCCTTTATTTGGAGGCTCTATTCTCATGGGTGATAATTGCTTTACTAATTAGTAACCACTTTGTCTTCATTTAAGAAAATGATATGTTGCATAATCATTCAAATAAATAAACTTGAGGCTTCCGTTACCAGTCTTAAACGAGTTCAATACACATGACCCTACACTTCTACAGTTGTTAACCTCACACTACTGTATTCTTACTTTTAATGAGATTATTTTGTGTGTTTAGACTTTAGAGTTACACTAACGGTTTCTTGTTAGATTTAGCTGACGTGTCTTTATGAATATATATAGAGTTAAATTTTAATATTTTAAGAGTAGTATTACTTCATTAAAAGCTTAGTTGTAAAATTACTAAAGATTTTCATATATTATAAACTATTTTTTCCTGGCAAACTTATATTATAAAATTTGTTGAGCGATTGTGTGATTCTTTCATCCACAATTAGATTAAAAAAAATCGCAAAAAGTAATACAAGAAAAAATAATAATTTTACAAATTAATAATGATTGTTTCTTTGGCTAAGAGTTCAGATTTGCAGAGTGTTTTTTGGTCCTTGGGCGATATTACGAAAAGTGAATTGTAAAGATATGTATAGATTGTGAGGAAAATGCGAGAATAACTGAGAGCTAGGGCTATGCATGAGATGATTGAAATATCATGAACCAAATGGTTAGATGAGAGCTTGGAGTGAGAGGTGACACTTGTTTGAGATGGGGAATAGCGGATTAATGTGCTTGCATGACCTTGGTTCTGAATTTTCGATTGATGAAATCTTGCATTTCGTTATTTTCAAACTTTGTCCACGAGTTTTACATAACTAGGTTCATTCAAGTTACAACTTAAATTGGTTAGCTGACGTCTTTTTTCATGCATATACAAGAGGTTGCATTTGCAAGCTTCAAAAGAGATTACACCAAAAACAATTTCCCCTAAAGGTTAAGATATATCTTTGGCCTTCAATTCGACATTAGGAATTATGTTCAAGATTCAAGATTCAGTACTATTCTAACTTCTTTTGTACTTTATCTATGGATGTCTTGTTTATGATTGTATAAAAAGTTTTGTTTTTTCGGATGGGTGGGCTATTAATATTATAAATCATATAATATGAGTGTTCTGTAAAAAAATAAAAATGATATGAGTGTAAATCGAGAACTTAAAAAATCATGACACACGTTTATATATTAAAGAAAAAACGAATATAAAATATATGGATAAAAGGAGTATAACATTTTCTTCATTACAATAATTAGATTTCTTCAAGTATACGTGTTGGTGCGCGAGAGGTGGTTGTGTGAAGCCGAAGCAAAACTTCTTGCTCGCTAAGCCTCATATAACACAAAAAAAGGGTTCTGTGACACACGTCGATTTATTTTATACAATTGAAATATGCTTACATACGTATACAATTAATTAAATAACACAACATTTGCTTACCTTGAAAATGAAGACATCTTTGAATAGAAATAGACATGCTCATGAATATATATATTAATGTTATATACTATCATATATCAATGTTATATATCATATATATACACACGTAAGGTTAACGAATTAGATATGTCTGTAATGTATACCTTGTGAATGAAGAAACTAATAGAAATGAGTTATATATTCAAAAAGAACAAGAAAAGAAGAAAATAAAATTAAGAACAAGTGAAGAGCACTTCTCCTTTTTTTCTTTGATGTTTTGCATATCGGGTCTTTTTCAAAACCGTTTTCGTCCATGACCGATCAACTAACGTTTCTTCATTTCGTCAAATTAGTTATATACAAAACATACATTTGTTGTTGGTGTATTTTATTTTATTTACCTTACACAATATATGCCGACAAAAAAAATGTGTTTAATTTGAAAAAGAGCCAGGGTTCGGATGTTTTTCTTTTATGTTTTAAAACAAAGCAACACTATATTATAAATATAATATATACAATAAAAATATAATTAAGGAATAGAGATTAAAAAGGAAGAAGTGCAAATGGTTTTTCTTCCCAGAATTGTAAGCAAACCATACAACCATCCCTTTCTCATCATCATCATTCTCCCTTCATCAAGTCTTCTCTCTTTTCTCTCTCTATTATAAAACAAACTTCACTCGTTCACATCAATGGATCCTTGAGAAAGACAAACAAATTGAAGAGAAATAATAACAATTAACTCAACCAAAAATATGAGGAAGCCAGAGGTAGCCATTGCAGCTAGTACTCACCAAGTAAAGAAGATGAAGAAGGGACTTTGGTCTCCTGAGGAAGACTCAAAGCTGATGCAATACATGTTAAGCAATGGACAAGGATGTTGGAGTGATGTTGCGAAAAACGCAGGACTTCAAAGATGTGGCAAAAGCTGCCGTCTTCGTTGGATCAACTATCTTCGTCCTGACCTCAAGCGTGGCGCTTTCTCTCCTCAAGAAGAGGATCTCATCATTCGCTTTCATTCCATCCTCGGCAACAGGTTTACATTTTTACCATCATTTTGGTTTTGACATAATAACAACAACTAAGAGATAGAATAAAATATGGAAACTAGTGGCCGGAAGATAAATATAAATGTTCTGGCAAACTAGCTTTTGTCTGGTGAGTCTTGTTTTTAAACTTGTGTAGCTTAATTTGTTTTCGGTTAATGGGTACAAAGTTAAAGCATAGAAAAGCCAGTCAACTGATTTTAAAAAAAAAGTCCACCCTAAAACGACCAAATTGTCAAATTAGATCTTGATAACGTTTTCACCATATTTTATTTGATTTTTTTTTTCTACCAAATAAATAAGAAGTGCAGAGCTATCTATTTAGAGGTATAATATCTATGTTTGTTTTAAGGACGAGTTTTCAATTATACTATTACATTAATCAGTAAAAAGTAATACTATATATATAAGATACGTTAACATCGTAAAATGTATAATCAAACTTACGTGGAAGGATAAAGTTTGGTCGAGTTTTCATTGGTACGATTAGTAACTGTTTAAATTCAAAGGGAAGAATGATTGTGTACGAAGAAAATTGACCCAAAAGAAAGTTGAATTAGAATAATAGTAGTAAGAATGGAAATAGACGCATAAAACCAAAATAGGTATGAGTACATTCACATGTAATTATGTGAGTGGTCAAAGTTCGTTGATCGTGGGTTTTAAGACTTAGAGTGCGTCTTATGATCTTATCTAACAACAAACACTTATTTTAGTGAAAGCGGCTTTTGTCACTTTACACACCTTTTCTTCTCTTCCTTAGGGTTTTACTTCAACTTTCATCTTTGTAATTATATATTTATTAGTTCCTTTTTTTGTCACTTTCTCCAGAAATATACGTTCTAGTGTTTTTTACGCAGGACATGTTTCCTCTCTATTTATATATATATATATATATATATATATATATATATAT
>Ga0041059_1003574_pt1 | contig 10500 bp, 8 predicted proteins | sample AraColnosormetaG_FD_56232 | JGI IMG/M metagenome (GOLD analysis project Ga0041059, IMG submission 56232) | Arabidopsis roots microbial communities from North Carolina, USA - Col MF nosort | ecosystem: Host-associated > Plants > Roots > Unclassified | place: USA: North Carolina | collected 2013-09-02 | reverse complement strand
AAAAAAAAAAAAAAAAAAAAAAAAAAAAAGAGAAAAAAGAAAGAAAAAGAGAGAACAATAAATAATGCAAATGACCGGAATTGACGGGTTCCGGAACTGACCGGGTATGTTCGTTATGGGCTCTAAGAATGAAGCCCAAATATGTCCATATTTAAATTTGAAGCCCATATTGTTTTTTTTTTCTTTTCTTTTCCAACGGGATGCCCTAATTCAGCCAATGAATTTTTTTGAATTTTTTTCAAATTAAAAGAATTACACCTTTTTTTTTTTCTTTTTTTGACAAATCTGTTGTTCGAAATGGAAACCGCTTGGGTAGCAAAAATTAATTCAATTTCTACATTAAAAGAAGGGTATGAGACTAGGCCTAATTTTTCAATGTGGAAATTGAATTACAGAGGATAACGAATAATGAGATCACTAAATATGGGCTAGTTTTAGGAACTACTTAAAGGGCCGATCGTTCAGGCACATATAAACAGCTTCAGTAAAATACACTCGCTAACTTGGGAGACACTGAATCTTTCTCAACTAATAGACCACACAAGTTTTCAATAACAAAACACACAATAAATTATAGAAAAGAATAGTACAAAGTATCACATAGTTCTTTTTCAATCTTTCAAGAACAACAACAAATCCCAACAATTTTTTAAAATTTTGTTTCTTCTGTTTCAATTATTAGCTCCTTTGAAGAACAGAGAAGTACCAACAGTTGCAGACACAACGAACAAGCTCCCCAAAACCGCAGGTAACGCACCACTGTCTTTAATCGAATGAACAAATTGACTGTCCTGAACAGAATGCAATAACTGTTTTCCATAGCTCTCTTTCTTCTCTTCTTTCTTAGACGTCGAAGAATCGTCTTCTTGATCAAACCTCAAGAACTCTTTCAACCATAACGCCGACATTTTCGGGTATCGTCTAAGCCCATCTTTGTAATCAATGTAATATAAACCATATCTCACACCATATCCACTGTTCCACTCGAAGTTATCTAGCAATGACCATACGTAATAACCTTCCACTCTTACTCCATCTTCACTGTTAAATTCAAGACAGAGTAAATAATTAGGTTTTCTTCAGGGATTTTCAGATATACTTAAAAGAACTCTAGTCATATATATCTAACTTACTGGATGGCTTGATGAATAGCGTGGATATGTCCTTCAATGTACTCCAATCTCTCTGTGTCGATTGAAGGATTGTACATATAAAGACTCTGACTCTGTTCCGCTACTTCACCATACCCTGAGATTATTATAGAAAATGTTGCATGAGGTCTTGAGAGAAACAGAAACATATAAACAGAGTAAACAGAGACACAGAAACAGAGAAACTTAAGTTTGTTTTACCGTTTTCAGTTATGAGAATGGGAGGATTGCCATAAGTTTTTTTCACATACTTCAAAATGTTTCTGAGTCCTGTTGGATATGTGAAACTCCACTCTGATCCTCCTTGTTTTGCTATTTGTTTCCCATCTATGTTGGTTTCTGCAAAGTGTTTTAGTATGAGCCAAAAGTTAGTCACAAAGTTTCCATCATTATTATTCATAAATCATAATCACCAAAAAAAGACATACTCATCCAATCAACGCCTTGGTCAGTTCTCCAAGTAGGTTGCGTAGGATCCACGTGTTTGATACTCTTCACGAAAAGCGAGCTATAGTAGTTTATACCAACGTAATCGCAAGAGCCTATAAGTTTCTTAGATTGTTCTGGTGTAAAACTCGGTAATCTATCTCCAACTGATTTCTTCATCGTTTCTGGATAGTCTCCACAAGCAGTCGGATGCTGATGCCTGCCAACATATCGCCACAAGAAGACAATCAAAAACGGTTTTGTGAACTTGTGCCTCAAAGCTAATTGACCCATCTATTTATATGTAGATTCGTAATGAAGATTATTTACTTGACTTTTTAGTCATGACTTACCAACCAAGCATGAAGTCCATAGCTCGATTACATCCTTCGACATCATCTGGATCACTCGGATCATATGGCTCGTACCAAAGTGGATTATGCGCAATCCCAATTTGTCCGTTTTTAATCTGCATTGTATTCAAATCAGATCAATACAACAGAACATAGTATTGGAAAATGACAAATATTATCTATTAAGGGAAATTTTTTAACTTACATGGTCACATTTTCTAAACACTTCCACTGCTTCTGCGTGCGCTAGAAGCATGTTATGGCTCACAATATATGCCTCGTATCCCGACATTCCAGCAACACTAGCGCCATTAACATACTTGGAGCACCGTCCTGGCGCTTTCCTTCCTGTGTCATAGCCCGCGACACTGTAGACCCACGGCTCATTCATTGTGCACCACAGACTCACTCTGTCCCCAAATCTCTCGAAGCAGAGACTCGCATAGTCTCTGAAGTCATCTCTGCATATACACATCACCTAACATAAATATCTCCACAACTTGTTCAAATTTCAAATAAATGAATTTTGCTTACATAATCTGCTCGCTTAGAAAACCGCCGTATTCATCTTCAAGATCCTGTGGTATGTCCCAATGAAAGATAGTAACAAGAGGAGTGATTTCATTGGCTAAGAGTTCATCAATAACATCATTGTAAAACTTAATTCCTTCTTCACTAACTCCTCTATCCCTTTTGCCATCTGTTTTTGTTTTCAAAGATTAGTATCGATTTTGAAACGGCGATCGATTGTCGTTAAAATAAGGTTTCGAAACTGATGATATACTTACAAGGTAGAACTCGTGGCCAAGCAATGGAAAGCCGAAACGAATCCATGTTTATATCCTTCATTCTCTTAATATCTTCCTGTACAAGAAATCAATCACAGATCTTCAAGTCTTGTAACTAAATTACCTTGACAAGTAAGAAATCGAAAAAAAAAACAGAACAAGAAGAGAAGAAAAGTACCTTGTAACGATGGTAGAAATCAACGGCAACGTTTCCGTCGCTAGAATCACTGATTCTGTGAGGAAACCTGTTGGAGAAATGATCCCACACGCTTTGTCCTCTCGCACCTTCATTCACTGCTCCTTCGTACTAATACAAAGAAAAAAACAAAACTTAAAAGTAAATATCATTTTGATCTTGTAATGTTTTTTTATAGTTCTTGATTCGAACTGATTTACCTGATAAGAAGATGAAGCAGTTCCAAAGAGAAAGCCTTTTGGAAAGCTAGCTCTACCTTTTGACATCTCAGTAGGAAATGTTCTTTGAAGACTGCAGATTAATTTCAAAACATTAAAGATTGTCAATATAATTTCTCTTACTATAAGAATCTTGAAACGGTTGACATCAGAGAAAAAGAAACAGAACACTCACTGTGCCATCTTTGGTTGCTTTTCTCTTGTCTTGATTCAGAAGAAGTTGGACAAGAAGAGATAAGAAAAGAACGATGATGAGAAGTAGATCTTGAAATAATTTCTCTGGTTATAGAGAGACACTAAGATAAAAAGGCTTGAATGATATGATATATAAATGCGTGATTGAGAGATGCAGAGAATTGAGAAGTCAAACTAGGATTACAATTATTTTTTTATGGGATTTTTATTATTTTTTCAATCGTATTGATTGAGTCCTATTGCAGCTAGTTTTTTTGTTTGTTACAAAAAATATCAAGAAGACCGGTCAACTTCAAAATTTTCAGCACACTAGCATATTTTAATATATTTTTTTATTTTTAATTTGATATTAAATTTGTCCATTGTCGATTATTCTTACCGTGAATATTGTCTGTCTCCAATCTCCATAGTCCATAGTATATAAATAATAATCAATAATCCATTTTCACCTTCAAAATTGAGTTATTCGATATTATTTACGTTTATGTTAGCTTGGTTAGGCTATAATTTACCAAACATCTTGTAACAGTTACCATATTCTCTAAATAAACAATAGATCAAGTGAGAAAAGGACAGGTCAATAATATAAATGAGTTCCATGGTGACCCAAATCCAACTACACCTAATTAATCGAATGGATTTTCATAATTTTTTTTGTAACTTAAAGTTCCACTAAGTTACGAAAGAGGCTAATGCTTTAGAAATTAGAATCGTAAATTAACATGCATGCACAATAAGTCAATAATTAAAAAGAAAAAACATGCACGCACAATTCAAATTAGATACTTTGCGCCTAATGATGTTCATATCATTAGGAACAACAGATTTCAGTCTTTAGGAAACAACGAGGTCTTCAAGTCCTCGTTTTGTTGTGTGTAGATTCTAAATTTATAACCTTTTCTTGTTCAACAAATTTTATAACTTTTTTTAATGTTCAACAAATATATAGCCTAATGTTGTATATTTTTATTGTTTATCCTCCAGTCAACTCTTTTTTAGATCGACCCATGGGGGTCGTCGTTGACTTTGAATCGTTCACCGGAACTTAAGAAGGGCATATTGGTAATTTACAAGCACGTGAATAAGATTTCGTCTTTGGGCTCTACGAAGCGGGGACCACTTGACAAATTACAATTAGTCTTGATGACGTGGCATCTAATTGGTCAACTTTGTCGTCGATTTTTTTTCCTTTTTTTTTTTCGTCGACTAATTTCTTTCACTATCAGTCTATCAATGGTTTATAAAAAGCTTTTACGAAAGCGGAAAGAATAAAAACAAAAAAAAAGATAAAAAATCACATAACAGCTCAAACTTCAGATCGGTTATAAAGAAATTGCAACACTATTTAAATACTTTCTTTGGTTATACTAAATATAGTCACTGACAGAAAAGTATATATATAATCAGTTAATCACTCGAATAGTTTCGTCATTATTCCAGTGATTAAGACTAACATCTACTTGCCGATTTGATAATTGTGTTTTGCAAACAAAAAACAAAAATATTGATAATGGGTTGGTGCATGCAATAATTGTGTGATGATCATCCGTAATGGCCTGTTGGATATTTTTATTTTCATTAGTACATAGATATGAAGTGGGTGAGTCCAAGTAAATTCCTCTCCGGGTCGTCATCTGAAGACCCAACATTCAACCCGGTTCGGATCTGAAAACCGAGTGCTTGAAGCCTAGAACCACGGCCCAATATGTTTTGATGGCCACACAAAAAAATCTTGATACATATATTCGTGTCCCAGTCTGGGATAAACAGTACTGCTAAAGTTGCATGTTTCATTTTATTCTTAGGAATACATAAGAAAGTTGTATAAAGTGAAGATATTAATTTTAGATATTCCTTGCTAGTCCATTTGATAGGAGGATGAGTTGGATAGAAAATGATGGTACCAAAGAGCAGAACTCTTGAGGTGTCGTTTAAGTCCATCTTGAAAATCAACGTAGACCAATCCGTATCTATATTTGTAACCAAATTCCCACTCAAAATCATCCATTAATGACCATATATAATATCCTCTCACATCTGCTCCTTGACTGTTTCAATGTTCCATGAAAGAAAAACACATCAGTCATCAACATTATTAATTTTTTTGTAAAACTATGACAGAAGTCTGGATATTTGAAATTCTTTGTATATGAAATTAATATAATTACCTGACTGCTTCTAGAAGAGCAGTGAGATGGAGTTGGTGATATTTGATCTTTGCCTCGTCATTGAGTGCTATGTTCACGGACAATGATTTGTCATTCTCGCTAGGCATTCCTAATTAAGGAGGTAAAATGCCCCCCCAAAGTATGTAAATATCAGAATAAGTAGGGCCAAAGTAATAAAACACTTGCAATCAAATTGTTTGACCAATATATCCGATTTACCTACAAATTAAAAGTTTATCAATTCCTAAAATTATAATTGTATGTTTTTTTTAATATCTTTTTATTTCTAAAATTACATATATTATTTTGGCTTTTTTTTAGCAATGTAGCAAGTAGAGATCATTAACTGGTTGCAATTGATGGTATACATTTCGCCTATAAACCCAACTTATCTTTTACTTTGACCTACCATTCTCAGTGACGAGGATTACTGGATTTTGAAACTTCGATTTTATGTATAATAGAACATCTTGAAACCCTTCTGGACATATAAAGAGCCAATCAGCACTCGTCTGAAAATGAAAACATTTCTTACATCAATTATATTTACTCGTCTCTATTACACAATTTAAATTAATAAATTTAAGCTACATGTGGAAAGAAAAATCTTACCGGTTCACCCACAGGAACTCCATTTTTCTCCGCTGTAAATTTCAACAATACATTTCAAAAACCGTTTTTCTTTTTAATAAATGGTGAAAATAATTTGGGAAATAAGTTTATTTTGTTAGTTACTTGTTTGATTTACGCGACTATCTGTTGTGTAACTAAGATTGGTGTTAGCGTAGAACATAACATCTTCAACGTATCTTGAAGTGTAATAGTTGAGTCCAAAAAAGTCAAAGGATCCTCTCACCATTTTTGACTGCTTTTTTGTGAATTTTGGGAGTCTATTTCCCACCAACTCTCTCATTGTTTTTGGATAATCTCCGTAAGTGATCGGATCAGCAAACCTACACATACATAGTGTGAAGCAACACGCATTAGAAGTCATATAAAAAAAAATTATTTCGAAATCGAAAAATGAATCTCCATTTAGCTTAAATCAGTTTTACTCGTGTATCACAATAATTATTATGTGTTACTAATAAAAATCTAGAAACTTGAACTAAAACTGAATGGAAAATTCAAAACATATATAATATTAGTAAAATAAAAGTTTACCATCCGAAGAAGAAGTCAAGAGCCCTTTTGGCAGCTTCTCTACAAGCAGGAGTGTTATATTTTGGAATCATCCAATATGTTTGAATAGTCATTCCTATGGTCCCTCCATGAAAACTCTGCTTTTCACACAAGTCACAATAAAAAAAATTAAAGAAGAAAAACTTTAAGAAAATTGCGATCTTAGGCTTAGGTTAAATATTTTATAAAAAATTATAAAGAAAAGAACCTGATATTTCTCTCTATAGAGTTGGACTGTAGCGGCATGAGAAAGGATTAAGTAATGAGCCACGAGATATGGCTCAGTGGCTGAGTTCCCAACCGTGCAGTTTTGAACATAGCTCGAACAACGCCCCGGAGCAATATTACCGACATTGTAACCTAACACTGCGAACATGTTAGGCTCGTTGATTGTGATCCACTCCTTCACTCTATCTCCAAACTCTTTGAAACATATATCCACATATTCTACGAAATCTTTCCTGTTCAATCCTGATTTCTAATCAAATTCTTATTTTGTTTCCTGAAATATTTAATAATGTAGTTAGTAGATTCTTACACGATTTGTGGGTTTAAGAACCCGCCATATTCATCTTCAAGTGCCTGAGGTGTATCCCAGTGAAACAGAGTAACCAGAGGCCTTATACCTGTTTTATTTTTTTAATATCATAATGATAATATTAAGATAGAATAATTAACATAAATTGGAAAAAAGGTTTAACGGTAAGTCTATATCACTTTATCCATATAACAAATAAATTTCGAATTGGGATAAAAAATGCACTGACCATTTGAAATGAGTTCATTGATGAGATGATTGTAGAAGTTAATTCCTGCCTGATTTACTCCTCCAGCAACCGTACCTCCTAATTTGGACCAAAATATTTGTCATTGACGTCACTTTAATTAACCAAACATAAGCAATTGCTGAAAATAATGGCCACGTAACGAGTAAACACAACGATGTTAATTAATGACTAAAACCAAATCATACGAGGTAGTATTCTGGACCAAGAAATCGAAAACCTAAATGAGTCCAGCCCTATTTCTTTCATATGTGCCACGTCCTCCTGGCCAATAAGCAAAAATGTCATCGATATAATATTGTTACAAAAAAAATTTTAAAGGAAAATATATATATTGTGGATTTGCTTAAAAACAAACCTTGAAACGGTAATAAAATTCGTCTGCAACGTCGCCATTGCTACCATCTGAAATCTTTTCTGCAGTAACAAGTTTTAATTTTTCTTTTGTTAAAGAGCTGTATGTATAACATAAAACGTCGAAAGTAAGAGTACGTATGATTGTATCAAATACAACGTTGGGATTGAAATAAAAGATACAAACCTAAATATCAAAAGATACAAAAGTACGTTAGCTCTTGCCTCTTGTATATTTCACCTATAAGGCTAGTAAAAAAGAGAATAACCTGGATATTGTTTAGTAAACGTATCCCATATGCTTGGTTCTCTTCCATCAACGTTGGCTGCTCCTTCACTCTGTACTAAATCGAAATCTATATGAAATTGATTCTAAACTACAGTTAAGGAGAAAAACCAGTTAAATGAAATAAGAAGAATGAAATTGACCTGATAAGCACTCGAAGCTGCACCAAACCGAAAATCTTGAGGAAAGCTACTTCTTTGGAGAGAGGTCGAAAGACGAAGAAACGAAGGATCCAAAGCATAAAGTTCAGATATTGATGTGATGATGCTGATGATGATGATGATAAATATGGATTTGATGGCCATTGTTTCTTTGAGTTTTCGTAGGAAAGGTTTTATAACTGGATCAAGTATATTTGTTGGGTTTAGTGGCCCTATATATAATTGAAGAAAAGTCATTTTCTTATCCTTTGAGAAACCCCCAACTCTGTGTTTGGGGATTTGGTTTAAGATTTTAATTAGTTATAGACGCTAGTTAATGTCTTTGACTATTTCTGTAATTCAAATTTGGTTTACCTACTATTTGTGAGAGGTACTTGTCTTCAGTAAAAAACGCTATGAGACAAAAGAAACATTATTGTGGCTGCTAACATTTCACCTAATAACCAAGATTACTTAATCCATTTCGTTTTACACAATTTCCTATATTGAAAATTGATTTGAGGGCTTTTAGTTTCTTGAGACGGTTAGAAATGGATCTAGTAAAATTGGTTTGAGGGTTATTAGTTTCTTGAGATGGTTAGAAACATAACCTCATCGACTTCGCTGGTTATGTTTCTTTGTACTTAATATATATCAAAAACTTAATTTATTTTAAAATTTTTGAGGTGGTGTGACGAGAAGGAACAAAAAAGTAAGACAACAAACAAAGTAAAAGGGTTTAACGTATGATCTAGCAACTAGCAGGGCAAACCAAGTGTCGGTCAATTACCACTCTAATGGTTTATTTATTAATATTGGGGAGCCCATTATATATAGGTAAATCCTCACGACTTTTACCTTGTATTTCTGTTCAGAGTAAGAATAAAAATAAATAAAGTAACACGAACATGATAAAAGAGAGGCGACACATCATAAAATGTTGGACATTAGCCATAATCTCTGACCTAATATAAATATATTTCCATAATGATGAATCATCAAGGAACGCTAAATAATGCTTGCTGGGATAATAATGGAATTCTTATGTAACTCTGACGCGGTACGCTCGCGCGTGGTTATCACTCTCCCTTCAATGCCGTGAGAAAACGTCCGTTTGTTTCCGTTCCTAATCGTTAAGGCCCAATATATGTCCAATAAACTGAAGCGGTAATAAACTGTCGTGCTCTATTGGTCTAAGGCCCAATATATGTCCAAGACCTGTATGTAAATCGACTATTTCATTGGCTTTCGTCGGATTCTTGGTTCAGTAAATCTCATATGATTCAGTCTCAAAAATAAAAGGAACATAATATACACTTTACGAGTTTCACGTGATTAAAAACCCATAATCACGAATGTTACTACTTACTCACGACGACTAGATATTTCCCTTATTGGTACTACTATACATAGATTACTAAAACACGCACAACTAGAAAAGCTAAAGAGTCTCGATCGTCCTCAAAAAGGTTCTCTAGAATCCCAATGAGTTCTGTAGCTTCAGAAAGAAACCCAACTGATCATTATGATTCTTAAAAGCACAGAAATCTCTCTCTTCTTCATCATCTTCTTCTTCTATTCTCGATCCGTTTTTGATGAGATTGACAATAGAATCAACTGAAGTCTTGAAACCCTCTGAGACATCCAAAGCCTTATTAATTTTTTCTTCCTTGCGTGACACATTGCATACTTTTTCATCCTCTGTTTCTTCACTTCTTACCACCGGTCTACTGAGGAATTTCTTGAACCAGTTGACGGAATCTTTAGGATACCGTTGGAGATTGTTTTTGAAGTCAACATAGTACATACCGAATCTAGAATTATATCCATGCTCCCACTCGAAGTTGTCGAATAAAGACCACACGTAATATCCTCTAACATCACACCCATCCTCTCTGTTAGAAGAGTCAAAATATCGAGTTAATTTTGATAAATTGAATATATGCTTAAAGTTATATGTCTTTGGTATTTTTGTTAACATAATGTTTAAATATTAATCTAGAACTCTAATGTAATATTATATGACCACACAAAAATGTAACATGTTACGGAAAGAAACTGTGCATGCATCATGCAAAACTTCAATGATAGGAATCAAAGCCTCAATTTATCAATAGGAAAAACAACAATGTTATGGAAAAATATCATGCTGACGCAACAGTAAAATGACATATCACATGTGTAAAACCGTCCAAAACATTTCAAAGTAATTCACAGTCTCACCTTTTCTTAGTTATCATCATTTCACTGCTACAAAA
>Ga0041059_1003573_pt1 | contig 10503 bp, 8 predicted proteins | sample AraColnosormetaG_FD_56232 | JGI IMG/M metagenome (GOLD analysis project Ga0041059, IMG submission 56232) | Arabidopsis roots microbial communities from North Carolina, USA - Col MF nosort | ecosystem: Host-associated > Plants > Roots > Unclassified | place: USA: North Carolina | collected 2013-09-02 | reverse complement strand
AAAAAAAAAAAAAAAAAAAAACTGAATAAAACCGGTATAAACAAGGTTTTTGTCAAGATTTTAAAATTTTAATAAATTATATACCAAATCAAAACCTTCAAAACAAAGAATTCAAGACTACTTTTAAAATTTTAAAAATCAAATGTATGTGATGGTGAAAATATTTACAATATATGTATAATGACTATATTGCCAATTATTTTGGACTACAAGGTTATTCAACATTTTTATGAGATGATTAGTAAAATTGCAAAGATTAGCAACTTTAGGTACTTTCGCACAAAGCCTTATAAACAAGACTGATATAAAACCGTTTTTTTTTGCTCTCTTGTTTTTAAAAGTTTTTCTATTTGTTAATGAAAGATGTTGGAGTGGCAGAGGTAGAGTATAAAAAATAATGCAGATAGCTTCTTCCTTCTGATTTAAGTCTAAGCGACCCCCTTACCAAACATATTGCTTCGATTGTAATATTTCTACAATAACTATCATAATATATCTAATCTACGTATGTACATATAGACATTATATAGAGAGAAAAATATTTAATGTGAAGAATAATATATATATGCCGAATCATGAATGCCTCGTGAATTCATTGACAATAAGGAGACTCAAAATACTATAGACTATTTATTATATATAGTCAAACCAAACAGCATCCGAAGAGATAGTAAACAGTCACAACGTATAATTTTATTAGAATAGAGATGTGGTTCGTGATTAACTGATTGTTATTAGTGTCGTTATTGTGTCACCGTTGTTATTAAAATTAGATAAAACGAGTGTATATGTATAATGTATATTTCAAAATGTTTGATTTGTAATTTTCTATACATCAACACGAAAGATCCGAAGTTTGGAGTGTTCAATTGCCCAAAAACAAATCCATCTAGCCTCGTCCAAAACCAGATGGCAGATACAGAACCGGAAAAGAAAAGGTTCCATGGCTACGCTACGCAATGCAAATGATTTGAATCTGATGCTAAGGCTATGTCGCTGTATAAAGATTTCTAGTTTCCTTCTGATTCAAAATCATGACAGTTTCAAAAATAAAATAAAAAATCAAGAATCGTATCATAAGTTGTGAATCAAACGATTGTGCAAATATATAATTAGCTTGAAGTAGTTTTTGCATGTAACTACCAATCGTCAGTGATCGATGCTGCACCATTGTCAAATAAACTACACATTTTTCAATTACCACCAAGTATAAGTTAGGCTGGCGAAGTAACAAAATTGAATCTATTATTAGAATAAAATACTAAATATCATTCCAATTGAAGTAACAAATATATTACGCCAACCTTATCCAATAATTCCAATTAATATATTTTGAACAAAGTAATGAAAGGAAAAAAAAAACGCATCAACCATAGTTGGCAAAAATAGTCGCTCAACGTTAAAATGGATAAATTTATAGTATACTGTAATTTTCATTCAATTCAATTGTCAATACTATACATGCACGTAAATCCATTTTTGTCTCTATGTATATAAATATACATGTAGCTTTTTATGTTCAGATGGGTAAATGTGTGAATTGGGTTGGTTACAATATTAAATGTTGCATTTACTGTAGTCTATCTAGGTGACTTAAAAATGCGACCAATCAGTAGCTGAATTCTTATTAAACAATAAATACACCCAAATTTTAACAGATGCCGTTACTAATTAACCATTTTGTGATTGGTACAACCACTCTGATATTCTTTATCCATGTTGTTGTGACGGTAGATTTCGTTTCTTAGAACATTCAAAATTTTGTGGGGGATATAGTATGAAATTATGTACGGTGACTTTGAAACCGTGACTGATTAAGTGATTAAGTTTTGGAGGATATGAGGCTAAATATTTGTTTGAAACGTATTTATAAACTAAGTTTTACAAAGTTTATTATTAGATTAATAACAAAAACCTAAACAAAAGATATTCGCCTCAAGAGTCAAGAACATTCATTTTCTCTTTAACCTTTCATCTATTATTTGCTCCAAATCACAGCAGAGACCATAACAAAAAGCTGTTGTATTTTAGTATTTATATGCTTCTTTTACAACATACAAAAAAAAACTTTATTTCGTCTTCGTTGTCTTACCAAGTGGGCATTACTTATACCTAAAGATAGAAGATGTCCAGCTTCTATCATCTTAGGCAATGTCCGTGCTCATAACCACTTTTCTAAGTCTTACTTATAACCACTTGTCTACTTGAATTGATTGGTGTGATGATTAATTGGCCATTGATAGAAGTATAATTAGGACAAAGTAAATATGGTTTTAATGATATCTAACCCCTTAAATAATCATATACTCCTTCCCTTTCACTATTTAAATGTTTAATAACGTTGCATGCATATTAATAAGTCAAAATATTATTCTTAAAAACGACAAGATTATGACAATACTAAGGAGATACTACTATACTTGGAGAACAAAATAAATGTATACAAATTGTTAGCCAACCAAAGAATAAGTATACGAAGCTCATGCATGTATGACACAACGACACATTCTGATAACAACCAAACACTTCCGAATTTAACAACTAATGAATAACATTACAAAAACAATGGATTTTAAAGTCTTTTTCGTGTGTGTATGTAAATGTGTTGCACTCTTTCTCCCCACACACAGAGTCACAGACCCAGTGGCCACTGGCCAGTGCCCTTGTAAGCTTTTTAGATACCTTTTGCATTTTTTTCCAAGCCCCACTCTAAATATATTTATAATATATAATATTATAGTGGATTTGTTCGATTACAATTACATGTTATTATTTTCCAAATTTAAATCCGAATTTTAGATACTAGGTTGAAAAAACGGTATTTTAATACTCGTTTGGGATGAAGTACGATGTATTTTTGGCTGCTCATTTTCTAACTGAAAAAAAAAATTATCTTATTTTTATGTAGGGACTATTAACAAAAAGGCTAAAAAGAGTTTAGAAGAAGAAATAGGCTAATCTTTTGATAAGAAAAATATACAGTTTCTGATTCAAGGTTTAGAATTTATATTTGTTGGATTAGCTTTTAGGCTTCTGAGTTTAGTTTTAAGGGTTTGGAATATATAGGACTGATAAGCGTATGGTGCAAATTGCATTGTATATCCCATCGAATTATTAATTAACTTAGTTTCATTAATTTGTCAAGTTTCATTTCTTTCATTATGAGAACTTTGTAATCAGAAGTGAGTTATAAAAAGTGTATTTAAAGTCACATCTAACTTGTCATTATTAAACTACAAATGATAAACGTAATCCAAAAAAGCAACAATTAGCTTATCAAGACACATTTACATAAAAAGCACATGCCCCTCACGGGATCAAAACATCCCAACTTACCAAAATCCGCAAAGTAATGATCACGGAGCCAACAAGGGCATTATAGTCATTCCACGTTATCTGCTACGGTTACGAGAAACTTGACCAGCGATGAACCCGAGACCATTGCCGAGCTCTATTCTGCTCCATTGCCCATCACCATGTGACGACCTTCTCTCTCTAAATTCTCTCTGTACTCTGAAAAAAACTCTTTTTTTTTTTGTGTGGGTTTCTTAATGATTTGTTATGACCCTGTTGGATTCAAACCAAACCCACACGAGAGAATGATGAGAAGTAGATCACCGGTTTTGTAATTCTTTCAACGACTCTTTCTCTACATTTCTCCCAAATCTCTGTCTCTTGAGTTTGATTTAGCTAAATCAAGCAATGTCGCTTGACATAAAGAAACCGAACATCACCAAGACGAAGAAGAAGAAGACAGGTTTCGTCGTAAAAATGCAGCTTAATAACAACAGAGGAGGAAATAAAAGAAACATCTTTATCTTCTTCTTCTTCAGAAACTATTACACATGGATCCTCTGGTTTTGCCTCTCTCTGTATTTCTTCACATCTTACTTCTCCGTCGAAGACCAATCCTCACCGTCGTCAATACGTCTCTTGTCTAACCACAAAACGTCGTCGTCTCTCCCATCTCGTGCTCTCATCGAATCTTCCGCCATTAAAACCACCTCCATTGGTAAAAAAGCCTCGATCTTTATCTCTTCTCTGTTTCAAATCTTTCACTTCTCCTCAAAAATTGATTTTTTGGGGTCTCTGATTAAAGGTTTGTTCACCGGAATGAAGATATACGTTTACGATTTACCGGCGAGTTATAACGACGATTGGGTTACAGCATCAGACCGTTGCGCTAGCCACCTCTTCGCGGCGGAGGTAGCTATCCACCGTGCACTTCTCTCCTCCGACGTCCGTACGTTAGACCCAGATGAAGCTGATTACTTCTTCGTCCCTGTCTACGTTTCTTGCAATTTCTCCACATCCAACGGCTTCCCTTCTCTAAGCCACGCTCGCTCTCTCCTTAGCTCCGCCGTCGATTTTCTCTCCGATCATTACCCATTTTGGAACAGGAGTCAAGGCTCTGACCACGTCTTCGTCGCTTCCCATGACTTTGGCGCATGCTTCCACGCAATGGTAAGCTCCAAAGTCCTCATGTTTAAGGGCTTCCATGCCTAAAGTTTGTTTTTTTAATTGATTTTTGATTGGTTTGTGTTCTGTGAAGGAGGATATGGCTATAGAGGAAGGGATTCCAAAATTTATGAAGAGATCAATAATTTTACAAACGTTTGGAGTTAAGTACAAGCATCCATGTCAAGAAGTGGAACATGTTGTGATTCCTCCTTATATTCCACCGGAGAGTGTTCAAAAAGCTATTGAAAAAGCTCCGGTGAACGGACGGCGAGACATTTGGGCGTTTTTCCGGGGAAAAATGGAAGTCAACCCTAAGAATATTAGCGGACGCTTTTACAGCAAGTGCGTTGTGTTAGCCAAAACCTTTCACATTTTTTTCTTGTTGACTTTGACTTTTGTGTTTTTGGATTTCTCGTTTAATTTACTAAAATGCCATTTTCTCCCGGCGTGTAGGGGAGTGAGAACGGCGATTCTAAAGAAATTCGGAGGAAGAAGGCGGTTTTATCTAAACCGGCACCGGTTTGCTGGATACCGATCAGAAATCGTGAGATCAGTGTTTTGTCTCTGTCCTTTAGGGTGGGCACCATGGAGTCCTAGACTAGTGGAATCCGCCGTGTTAGGTTGTGTTCCCGTTGTTATCGCCGATGGGATTCAATTACCGTTCTCGGAGACGGTACAATGGCCGGAAATCTCACTAACGGTGGCGGAGAAAGACGTGAGGAATCTACGAAAGGTTTTGGAACACGTGGCGGCTACTAATTTGTCTGCAATACAAAGAAACTTACATGAACCGGTGTTTAAGCGGGCCCTCTTGTACAATGTGCCGATGAAAGAAGGAGACGCCACGTGGCATATTCTCGAGTCGTTGTGGAGGAAGCTCGATGATCGGTCGTACAGAAGGTCAAGGGTTTTAAGCCAACGAGAAGTCGACATGTAGGATTCTGTGTCTGAATGGATGCTAGGCTGGAATTTTTCGGACTGTTTCGGAATTGGTTAACCGGGAATGTCTCGAGTGGGGTCCACAACGTGAGGGGATTAACTCGGGCACGTGAGATGTTTACTGAGCTGGCAATTATTGAGTGGAATATTAACGTGCCCCAGGGAAGTGAAAGTGTAAAGTATTGCTGACGTGTAATTCTTTTGATGAGTAGGCATATAAATTCTTTTGAATATAGTTGATCGAAATGCAAAGTTATATCAAATGTCAACTTCAGTTTAACATTTAAAAGTAACAACTCTATCAAATTAATTTTCTTATATGAATTTACTAACTACAACTACGCAGCTAAATAATATTTGGTGTCAATTAGCAATATAACAACTAACAAGTTTAGTATAAGAAATTTTGGGTCTAGATTGATTTTTTTTCAAATGACATAAATTATCTAAGTAAGGTGTAATATCCATACAAGTTACTTTAGTATAATGCCGTTTAATATCCGAATTGTAGTTTTATGAAAAAATAAAAGAAATAAACATTTATCTTCATCCAGAGAACAATTTTAAATGAAAAATCCAACATAAAATTTATTTAGTTAGAATACAAATAAATTAATTTACAATCGTTTAGTTCATTCTCGGAATTCTGACATCGGATGTAAGTAAAATGACCAAAACTCAACAGTAATATGACCACATCAAGACCACATCAAAACTCAACACTAGACACTTACGAAACCATCCATGGTCTTGTCTTTGCAAGACCACATTATTTCCATTGGTTTTTTTTTCCTTCTCTAACAACATATAAGCTAGAAACAACATTATTCGTTATTGTGTTCTTTCTCATAACAAGTGTTTTTCATTATATTGTTGTACCAACTTTTATCGAATTAAGTTTCCTATATAAAATTACTTATTAACTACTACCACATAGCTATATAGTATTTGGTGTCAATTAGCAAGAAGTTTGATACATGAATTTTGTGTAAAGACAGAATGACAAAAATTGTTTAACTAAGTTGCAATATCCATATAATTAGCTTTAGTATCATGCAACTTTATTTCACAGTTGTAGTTTTATTCCAAAAATAAAAGAAATAAACCACAATTATTTGGGTTTAAATTAAACTCAAAAGCTCTTGTTTATCTTCACACAACTAATTTTTTTATAAAAGAAATAAATCCAGTATAAATCTACAATTTGTTTTAAAGAATACAAATAGGTAAATTTACAATTTGTTTCTAAATTCTTCTATAAGTTCTGACATTTGATCTAGCTAACTAAAATGATCAAAACTCAACACATTAAAAAAACGCTCTGATCGGATCTAAAAATTTAGTTGACCATCTTTAAATATATTTTATGGATAAAATAAGTAAGAATTAGGAAGATATAATTGGGAAAGTAATGAATAAAGATAAAATAAAAAGGATGGTGTTTGTATAGGGAAAGATGAAAGACAGAGCAATGTGAGCAAGAGACAGCTAGTGTGTCAGAAGAAGATGCATATATCAATAAATGTATTGTCTATTAAATTCTTATTTACACATATTTTTTGAGGCCCACATTACTTTCTTATCTTATGTCTTGTAGACATCACAAAACAATAAACCAATCAATATTATTGTAATACTATAAGTTACACAATTATCTATGTTTTAAACCTTTAATTCCTTCTACTATCGAATACACTTAGGTTGATCTATATTCTTTTAATTACAATTAGCGGAAATACAAAATCATTGCGACAACGAGCACAGTTTGGAATGATTATCATATAACTTGTTAGAGTGAAATTGTACTAGTCCAAAATACCAACTTCATTCTATATTTCATACACAATATGTTATTTTTTTATGAAAAGAAATGAAACGTAACAATCTCGCTTGACTTGACTGTATGAGCATTATTTTCTTTACAAGTTATTTGATACATGTAATGTAACCCCACAGTTAGAGAAAGTAACAAATATGTGTCGTACAGTTGTTTTGTTCTAAAATCGCAACAAAAACAATGACCATTAACATAATTTTGGTTCGAACGAAAGTGACACAGTAGCTCATCTATAATGGGTATGGTCATTGCCTCATTGGTCAAGTATCATCCCTGGCACTAAAGATTGGTTAATTGGGGTCTGCTGGATCCATATTGGACCTATTATCTAATATGAACGAAAATTATATAAAAGGGCCTCCAAAAATTTACTTTACTAAAAGGCCCAATATTATGTTGGCCCGACTTTGACCATACTTCTAGGCTCTTTTTTTTTTGTTTGGACATCATTTCAGTTCGGTCTGACCGTTTACGGGTTTTTTTTTCTTCCAAACCAACAATTCCTTAAGTAAAAAAAAAAACATAAGATAAAGTATCATTCTTATTTTAATAGTTTTGGTCCGCCAGAGGCATAAGCATACAAATATTCTTTTCTCCTAAAGTTTTAAGAACAGAGCAAGGTTAAAAAAAAAAACACAAGTCGCAACAATGGAGAGAGTGATGAACATCATAAAGCCAAAACCTGATCCCAAACAACTGTTGCGTGATTGGCAACGCAAATTACGTCAGGAGTGTCGTAACATCGAACGCCAAATCCGAGGTTCTTCTATTTTACACATCTTCTCTCGCCTTTTTCTTATGGTCAATTTAGGGTTTTCGAAATCTAATTGAATTAGATGCTAGTTTAGATTAATTGGATTGAATCTGGTTGATCGCACCCAAAAATTGCGAGAATTTACTCTGAATCAGATTTGGATCGGATGATTTTGATTGGTGTATGAATTTTTCGATTTGATCATATGGGTTGGGTTTGAATCTATGGAATTTTTAAAGTTTTGATTTTGTTCAGATATACAGAAAGAAGAGAGAAATGTACAGAAAGCTATTAAAGAAGCTGCAAAGAGGAATGATATGGTCTCTGCTAAGGTTAGAACCCAAAAAGTCTCTGTCTTTGTAAGCTGCAAAGAGAAAGTTTTGCTCTCTCTTCTGATTTGAGTCTTTGGTGTTCTTAGGCACTTGCTAAGGAAATTGTGAGTTCGAGAAGAACAGTGAACCGGTTATATGAGAATAAGGCACAGATGAATTCTATATCAATGCATCTTGGAGAGAGTGTTGGTAAATAAATCTTTTGTGTTCATCATTTGTTATTACTATGTTTTGTGATGTGGTGGTTTTCTTGAACTTTGTTCATTGGAAATCTGCAGCGATTGCTCGAACAGTTGGGCATTTGTCGAAGAGCGCAGAGGTTATGAAGCTTGTTAATAATCTCATGAAGGCTCCACAGATGGCTGCAACAATGCAAGAATTTAGCAAAGAGATGACTAAGGTACCTTTAATTGTTTCCTTATCTCATTGTTATTGATACGTGTTCTCTGTTTGATGATTCAGAGTTATGATCACTGCTTAACAGTTAGTATCTTTGTTTATAATCCTGAGTGTATTCTTTGATATGTGCAGGCCGGAGTTATTGAAGAGTTTGTGAATGAGGCCATTGACAATGCTCTAGATTCAGAGGATATGGAAGAAGAGATTGATGAAGAGGTTGATAAAGTATTGACAGCAATTGCTGGAGAAACCGCTGCAGAGCTCCCAGTAGCTGTTAGGAAGGAGAGGATAAAGGTACCTGCACAGAAGGCGAGCACTTCACGTGAGGTAAGATGATTGAACTTGAACATGACAAATGGTTGAGGCTTATAACTTCTGCAAGATTAGATTCTGAGAGAAAAATTTGGTTTTCTTCTTTTGCAGGAAGAGGCAGTTGCAGAGGGTGTTGATGATGAGGAGGAATTGGAGGAAATTCGAGCTCGGCTCGCTAAAGTTAGATCCTAACTGTTTCTAGTGACTCTTTTAAACGCTATTCTTGATTGATATGATCAACTTTTGATGAGAACACAAGGAGATCGCACTGTATTGTATAATATAAATGAATAACCATGCTTCAAAGTTCAAAATACATGTAAACATTATTGTTAACGAAGTGTTTTTTTCTTCTTTTTATGGTAATTTCTTCCTAACCTTTTTCCTTAATCTAGAAAATATGGTTCAGCGATTAAAACCCGGTTTATTGTTTTTTCTCGGTTTATGTTTAGTTTACATTTTTAAACATATTTTGGCAATATTGATAAATGATTAAATATAACTTTAGGCTATATTGATTATATGACTTATCTGTAAATTTATCACTTGGTTAGGGCAAGTCATAATCTGAGTAATTAGATTGGGATAATATATTTGTTTATAGATCATACGTATAAAACGAAAAAAAACCTACAGTATAATGAAACGGACGTGACAAGTTAAATTATAGAATAATTTGGTGACGAATCATTCAATTCACAATATGTGGTTAATAGCGAAGGTGATACGAAAAGGGAGATATATATTTCCACTCGAAAATATACTTCCCAACACCGTACCGAATCAAAATTATAGAAAATTATTTAGGGGACATGACACATGAGGAGAGTATTCACGAGTCGTTAATACGTCGAGTGGCGACGACGAAGAGCTACCGGAGATAGATCCTAGGCAGAAGAATTAATCTTCCACAAACCCTAGGATTGCAATAAATAACACTCCAAAATCTCTAACAAACAAAAAGAAAAGAAAGTCAATAAGGACACTGCTTTAACTTATTTTTCTTGCATTGGAAATCAGTAAGGACATTACACCAAACCTTATTTACTCCTACAACATATACTCGTGGAGTGTTGACCATTACTCCTAAATCATAGACTCGTGGAGTGTTCATCATTCACAGAAAGTAATAATATCCGGTTTAATAGTTCGGTTGAGTCGGATAACTTAAGCAATTGTAATATGAGCTTGTTCACACTCTGTTTTCATTTCTAAGATCAAATACAAAAACTTTAACAAACTTTATTCATCTTCTCTCTCGTTCGTAATACAAAGAAGAAAAACATGGCGACCAAAACCTTCTCTCTCTCTTTCCTCCTCATAGTTTGCATCTTCTCTCAACTTTCATCTACCTTTGGTGATCCTTCCGTGAAAGATTTGGGCCAACACGCTGGCTACTTCAGCCTTCCGCGTTCAAAATCAGCCAGGTTGTTCCATTTCTTCTTTCAATCACGAAACAATAGTAGTGA
>Ga0041059_1003572_pt1 | contig 10503 bp, 7 predicted proteins | sample AraColnosormetaG_FD_56232 | JGI IMG/M metagenome (GOLD analysis project Ga0041059, IMG submission 56232) | Arabidopsis roots microbial communities from North Carolina, USA - Col MF nosort | ecosystem: Host-associated > Plants > Roots > Unclassified | place: USA: North Carolina | collected 2013-09-02 | reverse complement strand
AATGAATTNTATATATATATATATATATATATATATATATATATCTTGTTTATGAGATAGTGTGTGTGAAGAAGCAGTTGAGAATTCAACTAATTTTAAAATTCTTTGTATCGTTAGAATTCGTTTTTTTATATCATTATTATTACTAATCTGGTAAATAAAGAGCTCTGTTTCATTAAGAAAGAGTAAAAATCCTTTCGTTCTGTTTCTCTGTCTCTCGTCGGCTTAAGATGTGGAAAAATGATTGCAATGTACCAGCTAACTTAACATGTTTTGATCATTTAAAGACAAAAATAATAAACTTGATTGAAAAGGACAAAATGATAAATCTCTCTTTAATTTTTGGAGTACTTGCTACGAATCCTAGCTTTTTCACGACCAGTATCGGTCTAGTCAGTTTAAGTTTCAAGTCAACTGGTTATTGATTGCATCTGCCGCATTGTGTTTATTCATTGATCGACCAATGGGATTTTTCAGACATACAGATAATAGTATGTACTACTATACATTTGCCTTTTTGGTGTTATTACTTTTAGTACTTGGATTCACATAAATTTTGTAACAACTGGCTTCTATTAGCTAGACGGTCTATTTCCCGTCTAATTCAAAACCAAACTTTGTAAGACAGATGAAAGGAGCAATGAATTTGTAATCCAGTTAAGCTAAAATGAGATGGTAACGTGATTGTTACTCAAATCTCTGGTTTGGGTTTTTTACACTTTCAGGGACCAGAGAAAACAACCGATCCTGACAAAAGCAATATCTGTTATCCTACACACACACAATATAAAAGTCATTGACATACCACCGCTTGTGCCATCTCAACAAACACCATTTCACTAGTCTATATGGGCTCCATCATCTGAACAAGAACCATTCAATTGTTGGCTTTTGGCATCAGCAATCCTCGCCGCACTTCAGTCATGTAATCCGTTGGCGATGGAGGAGGTAATGTCTTGTTTGCTGCAGCCAGGATCTGTAATTGTTTTGACACAAAACAAGAGATGGGGTCTCATCATTCATGTACTCACATCTTTAGAAAAACTAGAAGCATATGATAAGAGTTTGAAGTTAGTTCCACCTGATGAGGTAGTTTACCCCAAACACTCCCTCCATAGTACATGATTGGTCGCACTGTGAAACAGAGAAAGTAGGCAAACTTGAAAATCAGTTATACTTGACTAACCGGAAGACAGAGATCCAGATAAGAACATAGATATATCTGATTGTATTTGGAGGCAACTCAAGCAGCACAAGTATAATAGACACAAAGGACAAAGGAAAACTTAGAATCCCTTAATCTCACCAGATAGATCCACAGTTGGGTCGTCGTATTGATGCATTTCAGCTGCCCATCCTGTTCATGACAAATCAAGAGCACGTAAATAAGACAAGTACATAAAACTGACTGCATAAGCAGTGAATTCAACACACCTTATCTATTAAGTTCAAAGATTTCTAAAACTAGCACTGACTCAACAAATGCTTAGCATAGCAACAGTTGATAGAAGAACGACCAGATAGTGATACAGAGCAAAGAATAAACCAGCTAAATGTTTAAAGAGATAGTTCAGATTTATACGTTGGCTCATGAGCTGATAAGCTGCACTCCTGGAGCAGTCCTTTATTGTTATTATCCTCTGGGTCTGGGATATGTTTTCCATCTGAAGACCAGTAGCAGGAGGCTGATTTCTCTCATTATCGTTGTTCTGTTGGCTACTTGTTCGATCTGCATTTCACTCTTTATTTAGCCAAGAACCATAGCATACTAGCAAAACCAGATATAGCTTGAACGACGATTTATTTTCAAGAAAACAGGCAAACAAATGGGTCAAGTACACACATGGAGAAATGAATCAACCAGCGGATTTGCTAATAAAGAGAGAGCGAGATCTGAATTTCAGGCTAAACTCCTAATAATTCACTTTCTTAGAAACGGTTCTTGAAGTTACCAACTATGCACAAACACAATGTGTACAGATTCGCATGCAATCAATTCCTGAATCTACAAAACAAGATTACTTCTATTCATCGACAATCTTTGATCTAAGCTATAATCTCCACAGAACTAGATACTCTCGGAATTAAGAACCGAATTGATTAAGAATCAATAAAGAACGACTGAGGCAAAGAAGACAGAGAGAGAGAGAGAGAGCTCACATACCTCCCGACTTCCGGCGATTCCCAGAAGCCTTCCTGTGACACGGAGAAGCAACATCGAAAGGTAAGAACGGAGTAGCGAAATCAGTAGAATAAAGAACACTCGAAATCAGCAGATCAAAGACCACTGAAGAAGAAGAAGAAGAAGTTACCTTTGATTAGGAGGAGTGTATCGATTCTGATTGGAGCTCGAATCCGCCATTGACGAGTTAGGATTTACGCAGTTTTTTCAGAGAACTCTCTCTCTCTCTCTCTCTCTCTCTACCGGAGGAGATCTGTCAACAGTCAACTGTTTAACGCATAGAGAACGTTGAAAAGCGTCTTCTCGTCTGAAGTCGTTCAATCTTCACGCGCGAATTCTTCGACGCGTGTTTATCAACCTCTCGCGCGCTTTTATTACGCCTTTCCGAAATTAACGTTTCGTGTTCAATTTCCGGTTTGCTGAACCAACTGTATGTAGATTTCTGGTTGAAACATCTACTGGTCCACCATTGGACTTTATGGGCCTTACTACATTTTTGGGCCCAATATTGTAATTTAGCTGATGGATCCAAAACCGGAATCGGATCTGTACCCGCTCCATCGTGAGGTCTCTCACAGCGAAAGAAGGGTTTTGAGGGTTTTCACACCTTTCGCTGTTTCCTCGTCAATTTCTTTGTTTGGTTGTTCTTTCTTCGCATCCAAAGATGAAGCTCGTCAGGTACTGTTTCGTTCTCAGTTCTTCTTTTCTTTAGAAAATTCATGTTGTTCTTAATCTTAGTTAGCTCCTGGCATGGAATCCATTCCCAATATTGAGCCTGAGCTGATTTGTGTTATATGGTTTTGATTGGATCGAGTAGGTTTTTGATGAAGTTAAACAATGAAACTGTGTCTATCGAGCTGAAGAATGGGACTGTGGTCCATGGAACCATCACTGGTAAGTTCTTATTGTTAGCTTCCGGTTTCTTTGTAGCTCTTCTCATCTTTTCTTCTCTCTCGATTTCTCCGTTGCTAGGTCTTATACAAGTCGCGATCTGTTCCCTTATTTTCAATTGGCCCTAATCGCGTCCTTGTGATCACATGAATAGGTTGAGTAAACACACAGTTAGAGCCAGTAGTCATAAAGGTATATTTATTGAAGTTTAAGCTTGATGATTTGGGCAGGTGTTGATGTGAGCATGAACACTCACTTGAAGACAGTGAAGATGAGCCTGAAGGGGAAAAACCCAGTAACACTTGATCATCTTAGCTTGAGGGGTAATAATATTCGCTACTACATTCTTCCTGATAGCTTGAACCTCGAGACTTTACTTGTGGAAGACACTCCTAGAGTTAAACCTAAGAAGCCTGTTGCTGGTACTGCTTCATTCATTTTTGGTGTTTGTAATATTCGTCTTCATAAGCTAAAAGACTTCTTTATCAGTCCATTTATTCGTTCTCTCTTTCTTTCTTCTTTAGGGAAAGCTGTTGGACGCGGTCGCGGACGTGGCCGTGGGCGTGGTCGCGGCAGAGGTCGTTAGATGTAGCAGCGCTCTGGAACATGTTGAAGGTTTGTGAGTTTAATTTTTAGGAGAATGTACGAGTTATGTAACTAGCAACTCTGGCAAAGGAAAGATTTGATTGAGAAATAGTATGATTGATGCTCTAGTAAGGAGTTACTTTGTAATGGAATTCCATGGATAACAAGATTTGGCTTTACATGTTATAAGAGCATCTACAAGTAGAGAATTTGTGTGATACTGATAGCTCAAGACTTTTTATTCATTTAACAAATCTGACTATCAAATTGCATTAACATGTTGACAATCTTAGTATAGAAAAACTGCTATCTCCTCCGTTAATCTTCCACATGAAACCTATCTCACATGATCCTGCAATTGGGATCTTGATTGTAAACGGGTTCCCCGATCTGATTGTAGGGATCACACGGGTAGGGATAGGAAGATGGCACACCATATCCATCATGAGGCCATGGTTGATAACATGGCTCAGGTTTTTGCCATGGTTGACAACATGGCTCAGGTTTCTTCTCTTCAGGTTTCTTCTCTTCGGGTTTCTTCTCTTCGGGTTTCTTTTCTTCTTCTGGCTTTTTGTCACCATCCTTAGGTGGTTCAACTTTAGCTACGCTAACAAGCTCCGCAAATGCAACTTTTTTCCTGAGTGTGTTGATTAGAGCAATCATATCGACTTCAACACCGGTCACCTCAATCTGGTTCCTGTGATCTCCCTTTATTTCCACAGCGTTCACGCCTATAAACCAATGCGATAAATCTTTAGATTCAACAAGAATTACAATCATCAAGTTCTCTAGTGTTTGTATCATTGTTACCTTTAAACTGAACCGCAGTTTTCATTGCCTTTGCTCGAGTTGTGTCATCAGTCATAGCAATTCTTATCAGGATCTTTTGCTGAGTACAATAAGAGAACTCCTTAACATCACAAAGAGAAGTCTCTCTCTTTCACAAGAGAATCGAAGTTATTACTTGTTGTTGAGTACACAGGAGACATACCTTCATGTTATTGTCTTCTGAGAATCCGCGTGATTTGTTTGATGGGAGTTTGCTCCGAACTTTTTTGTGTCTTCTTCGATCACAAATTAGAGGAAATATAAATAAGGATCGATTTTATATATTCATTTGTTCCATGAGTCGTTGTCTCACACAACGGAATCCGATAGTTTGAATATCGTTGTCAGGTTCATATCTTCGGTCCTTACGTGTTTTATTGGTTCTAGTTGCCGATTCGTACGAGCTTATTACCAATTTTTTAATTTTAAAAAGCCTAACAAAAATCTTTATTTGATTGAGTCAAAAAATTAGATGAAATAGTTATTTGACTGGGTCAAAATAAATTGATTAAATAATGGTAAACAACACAAATAATATTTGTTTACTACACCGTTGCCTGGTAGTTTTAGACATGTATGGCAAAAGACTTAATAATTTTTGAGTCGATATGTCAATTATGATGATTAATAAGTTTTGTTTGTTCATCATCCAGTTGTGCATAACAATGAATAGAACAGATGCGTTAAAAGTCTTGGTCTTCTCTAGAGTACATGTTTCCCTCTAACTTCCTTCTCAATAAAAAAAAAGATTAACTTGACTACTAATCTGTCATCCATCTGTATTAACAAATGTTATATGCTTGACTTGCAATACGTACTTTCGCAATCATATTGCAGTTTTCTAACGTAATGAAACAATAAGCTTTTAGTTTATACTAATGTGTGTTGTCTAATGCTAATTTGACTTTAATTTCTTAACACATTACACATTGATGATGCCAATTGCAGTGATATCAGCAACTTGCAACCGTTTGATCCAATGATATATCATAGGTAATTAGGTATCATATCTCATGGAGATAAACGGGTAAATAAATATAATCTTATTTGCTAAATAAAAAATAATCAAGTTTAAGTTTTAACATCTTCATATACAATCTGGTTTCTGTGATCTCCCTGTATTAGCAAAAAAAAAACATGATTTAAAAAAGAATTTGGAAAGAAAAGAAAAGAGCGGGAAATAAATCCAAAGATTTGACCAAGTTAAACCAAAACTTTTTTACTATCTGAGAAAACCATTCAGTTTCCCCAAAATAAAATAAAAAATCAGCCTTAAATCCCGTGTCTAGGGTTTTCTTTCGTAGCTGATTGGGGGCTGCAAGAGTTTCGCCGAGGACGATTGAGAATTTTGATTTTCGAAAAATGGATTCTGTGGAGGAAGAAGGTGTTGTTAGGGTTGAAGAAGAGAACGGACGCGGTGGTCTCCGTAGGCATCGGAGGGTTTCTACGAAGCTGGCGAATTACGTAGATCCTCCGACTGACGACGAAGAAGATGGAGGACCCAAGCGAAAGGGCAAAAGGGGTGGAAATAGGGCTCCGAAAAAGACACCGAAGAAAGACGAGGAGATGCAAAAGAACGAAATTGATGAAGCAAACCGAGTCACTGGTCTGGTGAAGGAAAAAAGAGCCGCGACTAAGATTCTGAATCGCAAAGACTCCATTATTGAAGTAGGAGAAGCTTCTGGAAGCATGCCCAAGGAAGTAAAGGGAATTAGGATTGGGAAAAGGAAGGGAGAAATCGATGGTGAGATTCCAACTAAGCCGGGCAAGAAGCCAAAGACTACAGTAGACCCGAGAATCATTGGTTACAGACCGGTTAGTGATTTCTCTGTAAAATTTGTACTCTTTTCATACCTTACATGACGACCAATTCATTAATTTTGGGATATATTATATAGGACAATATGTGCCATCAATGTCAAAAGAGCGATAGGATTGTTGAACGGTGTCAGACCTGCAATAGTAAGCGTTATTGTCATCCATGCTTGGACACTTGGTATGATCTTCTTCTTACCTTGAACTTTAATTTCGTTTCTTGTTACTGATTTCATTTTACTGTCCAGAAGCCTGAAACATTGGTCTATTTACTTCTTGCAGGTACCCCCTTATAGCAAAAGAAGATGTTGCCAAGAAATGCATGTTCTGCTCTAGTACTTGCAATTGCAGAGCATGCTTGCGTCTAGATACTAAATTGAAAGTAATTTTTTCTCGTATCTACCATATCTTGCTTGCTTATTATTATTTTTCGATTTACTTAAGCTCCTTACCATAATAATTACTCCTATGCTATGTAGGGGATAAATTCGAACCTCATAGTCAGCGAGGAAGAAAAGGTCCAAGCCTCTAAGTTTATTCTGCAGAGCCTTCTCCCACATCTGAAAGGAATAAATGATGAACAAGTTGCTGAGAAGGAAGTTGAGGCCAAAATATACGGTACTTTCTTTGCTTTTATTTATGATTGGATATTCGTTATTATTGGATATACCTGCATTAATTCCCAACAAAATCTCAAAGTGAGTGGGTTCAATTTTTTAAGTGGGAAACTGGAAGCTCATTAGTTCCAGGAGTTTGAAGATACCTTAATGTTGTTTAAACTCACAGGACTGAAGTTTGAAGAGGTGAGGCCCCAAGACGCTAAAGCTTTCCCTGATGAAAGACTATACTGGTATATTACCCTGATATTTTTGTTTCAGTTAAAATGACAAGTTCTTATGTCTTCATGCTGTTTGATAACATGCTTCGTTGTTGTTCTAACTTTTTGGGCTTACAGTGATATCTGCAAGACTTCTATCTATGATCTCCATAGGAATTGCAAGTCCTGTAGTTTTGATATCTGCCTTAGCTGTTGCCTTGAGATCCGCAATGGAAAGGCTCTGGCATGTAAGGAGGATGTGTCTTGGAATTATATTAACCGAGGTTTAGAGTATGAACATGGACAAGAAGGAAAAGTGATTGAAAAGCCGGCGAATAAGCTAGATGATAAGTTGAAAGATAAGCTGGATGGTAAGCCGGATGATAAGCCGAAGGGTAAGCCAAAGGGTAGGCCAAAGGGTAAGCCGGATGATAAGCCGAAGGGTAAACTGAAGGGTAAGCAGGATGATAAACCGGATGATAAGCCAGATGAGAAGCCGGTTAATACAGACCATATGAAGTACCCTTCTCTGTGGAAAGCAAATGAAGCTGGGATCATTACTTGTTGTTGTGGTGCTGGGGAGTTAGTGCTGAAACGACTACTTCCGGATGGTTGGATATCTGAGTTGGTCAACAGAGTTGAAAAAACTGCTGAAGCTGGCGAGCTTTTGAATTTACCTGAAACGGTTTTGGAGCGATGCCCTTGTTCTAACTCTGACAGACATATTGACATAGACAGCTGTAATTTGTTAAAAGCTGCTTGTCGAGAAGGTTCAGAAGACAATTATCTTTACTCTCCAAGTGTATGGGATGTTCAACAAGATGATTTGAAGCATTTTCAGCACCATTGGGTAAAAGGCGAGCCTGTGATTGTGAGAAATGTGCTTGAAGCTACATCTGGTTTAAGCTGGGAACCAATGGTAATGCATCGTGCCTGCCGCCAGATAAGCCATGTCCAGCATGGATCACTTAAGGATGTTGTTGCTGTTGATTGTTTGGACTTCTGTGAGGTCAGTTTTTTCCTGAGTAAATTGTATTGTCCATGTCCTTTTTATAAAAGTACTTAATTTTAATGGCTCTGGTACTTGCATAGCAATTAATTTATTCTTGTCTAGATAAGTAAGTTCATGTTTTTCCCTTCTGGCTTGATTTCTGTTTTACTGACTGTTCAACTTTGTTTTTCTCATCAACAGTGAATATAATTATTCTTTAGCTTTTTCCAGGGTTTTGCCTTTTCTGGTAGATGCATTGAATAGCTACATGTCAAATTCATATTAGTCTTACTAGGCAACAAAATGCCTCATCTGTTACTTTTCAGATTTGTAGTTGTAACTTCTTCTTATACTCGTATTTATCTAATGGCTTGTAATGGTTGCAGGTAAAAGTTAATCTTCATGAATTTTTTACTGGATACACGGATGGCCGATATGATCGAATGGGTTGGCCACTAGTTCTGAAACTGAAAGATTGGCCTCCAGCTAAAGTCTTCAAAGATAACTTGCCACGTCATGCTGAGGAGTTCTTATGTAGTTTGCCTTTGAAGCATTACACTCATCCGGTTAATGGACCTTTGAATCTCGCTGTCAAGCTTCCCCAAAATTGCTTGAAGCCAGACATGGGACCAAAGACGTACGTTGCTTCTGGATTTGCTCAAGAATTAGGCCGTGGAGATTCTGTTACTAAGCTCCACTGCGACATGTCTGATGCGGTTAGTACCCATATGATTTGTCTTTTCTCGTTTTCATATCCATTTCTTTCTTCTAAGTCTGTCCATTCTTATTGTTTTTCTTTGCACATCTATAATGATTTCAGAACCTATGAAAACATTAAAATCAGATACCATTTCCTAATCGGTCACTTAGATTTTTTATTACATTTAGGATTCGTCTCCTCTTCTTTTCCAGATCAGTTCCTTAAGTTATTCTGTTTTTCTTTTGGCTGAGTTTTGTGGACTCTTTCGTTGAACTCCTCTTTTTCGCATTTTATTCGGGCTACACTCCTCCTTTGAAGCAAAGGAACTCTCCTTAGATTTGTTGCATCCTCATATTCTGCTTTAGGGCCGAAAATCAAAGTCTCTGGCCTAATGTTCTTGAACATTCTAAGATTGCAATGTCCATTTGAAAGTTCTTACGCTGTTCATAGGACCTATGGACCAAGCTTTATCCATTCAATGTGAGTCCATCAATAGCTTTCTTAGTCCTTCATAGGCCTGGCATTCGGTTTTTGGTTCTGTTAAGTTCGTTTTTTCCGGGTTTGGAAATTGCCCCCAAAAAGAATCGGATGTTATTTCGGTTTGGTATATAATAAATGAAATTTAATAAAAAATATTAATCTTAGGTAAATGTTTTGACAAAAAACAAAATAAAAACTTGTACAGGTTAATGTATTTTTAGGTAAATGTATTTTTTGTGCGCACCCCAAAGCCTTCATCCATTCTGCTTAGTAGAGCACTTTGCTTAGGTGGATTGTATCTCAGACTTTCATAGGATGATCGTCTAAATAGTATACGGAAAAGATGCGACATTATGGTCAGCTCCGTGGATATCTGCTGTTCAAGACGCAAGAAATTGTTCGTTTTGCTGGCGCGGGCGAGGACTATTAAATCAAGTTTGTTTAGTTGCTGCCAGTTGAGCTTCCCAATTCGGCAATGACCGATCTTAAATTTGAAAATGCTGGTTTTTCAGCATTTTATAAATGTTTGATTGCGGGACTAATTTGGCTAACATTGAACTTGGTAGACAAAATCGTCGAATAGTTGAAAAATGAGATTATTATTGAATGAATACACATTGAATGCAAAGATTACGCATTTCATTTGTGGTAATAGTTCCAAAAGAAAAATAAAGTGTTTGTGATTGTTCGAGAAGATATGAAACAACAGATACAATAGAGCTAATCGTCGATACAACTGGTGTAGCCAATTATAGTCGTCTGTCGTATCAATAATGACAATTAAACTGAAATGCCTAGATTTTACATGTTGCTGCTACCACTAGTTGCCAGAACTGGAACCAAAATTAATGACCAACATCAATTTCGCAGAATTGTCAGTACTAGAACCGAAATCCTGATTGAACATCCCGAGCTGTTGTTACTTCTTGATATTGTTCGGAATGATGTTATTCTCTCACATCCTACACTTTTCATAACCTTGTAAGCGACAAAACACATTGAAATCGATTATGAGATGATGCAGTTGATTTTTTTTCAAATCATCAGTAAACATGAACTTGTTGATTTCTACCTCAATGACTCTTTCCAATTAGGTCAAAAAAAAGTTGTCATTATAGAAAATAAATAATTATTTTTCTCTTTGGTTTTTTGCCAAAAAAAAGAATTTGGTCAATAAAACAAAAAAAATTAGGTCAAGCATTTTTTTTTTTTTT
>Ga0041059_1003571_pt1 | contig 10503 bp, 12 predicted proteins | sample AraColnosormetaG_FD_56232 | JGI IMG/M metagenome (GOLD analysis project Ga0041059, IMG submission 56232) | Arabidopsis roots microbial communities from North Carolina, USA - Col MF nosort | ecosystem: Host-associated > Plants > Roots > Unclassified | place: USA: North Carolina | collected... | reverse complement strand
CATGCATAAACTTAGGTGTCTTTTTATACGTGGCACTAAAGTACGACTTAGCCATCTAATCTAAAGTGGAAGTTTCTGAAGTTACTTCATTGAACACTCAACAGTCATTCATAAACCTGACCATTTTCCTCAATTTACTCATTGGCGTTGGGATAAGACATAAAATCCAATAACTAATGCCTCAAACTCTGCATTAGTTAAAGATTCTAAAAATTGAGTAATAGAGACGATGACGACGACTCTCCTCATGGCTTCGCTCATCGTAAGCTTTCTACTTATCTTATACTACACCACAATAGTCGTTGCCTCATCAGAATCTCGGTGTCGGCGTTACAAATCAATCATCAGCTTCGGTGATTCCATTGCGGACACCGGAAATTATGTTCATCTCTCCAACGTCAATAATCTTCCTCAAGCCGCATTTCTTCCTTACGGCGAAAGCTTCTTCCATCCTCCCTCCGGCCGTTACTCGGACGGCCGTCTCGTTATAGATTTCATCGGTACCTGATTTTTCTTCTCTATTTTTAGACAACTCGGTCACTCCTCTGCTTCAGGTCTCTCTTGCTTGAACCACAAGTTATCAACCTTACTAGCTTCTGTGTTTTTGTAATGTTGTCTTACTATTTGCACAGCCGAATTCTTGGGACTACCGTACGTTCCGCCTTACTTCGGATCCCAAAACGTGAGCTTCAATCAAGGGATAAATTTTGCTGTGTATGGAGCAACCGCCTTGGATCGTGCCTTTCTTGTAAAACAAGGAATTAAATCTGACTTCACCAATATTAGTCTAAGTGTTCAGCTTAACACCTTCAAGCAGATTTTACCTAACCTTTGTGCCTCATCTACTCGTGGTTACAAACTTAGCCTTGTTCTCTTCCATATCTACGATGCATTGAGCTCCTTCTAACTTTTTTTCTTTGGGGGTTCAGATTGCAGAGAGATGCTTGGAGACTCGCTGATACTCATGGGAGAGATTGGTGGAAACGACTATAATTACCCATTTTTTGAAGGAAAAAGTATCAATGAAATCAAAGAGCTTGTTCCTCTAATCATCAAAGCTATTTCTTCTGCTATTGTGGTAACAAATCTTAACATTGCCCTCCCCTCAAAAATGTGTGTTTCAAATTTTAACAAATTAATTAAGTAATAAAACTACAGGATTTGATTGATTTGGGAGGAAAAACATTCCTGGTACCCGGAAACTTCCCAATAGGATGTTCCACGGCATATCTTACTCTATTTCAGACCGCGACAGTAGAACACGACCCTTTTACAGGTTGTATCCCATGGCTTAACAAATTCGGAGAGCACCATAACGAACAACTTAAGATAGAACTCAAACAACTCCAAAAACTCTACCCTCATGTCAACATCATTTACGCCGACTACTACAACTCTTTGTACGGACTTTTTCAAGAACCAGCCAAATATGGTATGCGCCTTCTAAAGCTTCTAACTTTGACCCTCACGTACGGTTTAATTCGTTAACCCATGTTTTATGAATTATGGTCCCTTTTTAGGTTTTAAGAACAGACCTTTGGCTGCTTGTTGTGGAGTCGGAGGTCAATACAACTTCACTATTGGTAAAGAGTGTGGAGAAAACGGAGTTAGCTATTGTCAAAATCCTTCTGAGTATGTGAATTGGGATGGTTATCATTTAACCGAAGCCACGTACCAGAAGATGGCTCAGGGTTTACTCAATGGTCGCTATACAACTCCTGCTTTCGACTGGTCCTGCCTTGGCTCTTATGATTTCAGTGGATAAAGATGATTTAGTAGTGGCTCTGGCCTTTGCAAGAAAAAAAGAAGAGTTGCAGAGAATTGCAAGGAATCTTGGATTACAAATTAATAGTTTATTAAAAGCACTTGAAGAATTAAAATAAAAATTGTATCCAAAAAAATTAATGGCCTGATATTCGAAAGGAATCTTAGATTATAGACTGGAGATTCGTCTATGTGTATCCCATGCATAACCTTACGTGTCTTAAATACGTGGCATGAACGTTTCTGAAACTAGTGCATTTTCAAACAATTATTGATCACACACCAAAAAAACATAAACAAAAAAAATTTATATTTTCCCCAGTTTACTATAGTCTTGGTTGCATAGTAAATGAAATCCACCACTGACCATATTTAGTGGTCCAAATTAAAAAGGGTGATAAAAATTGAGTTACAGAAACGACGAAGACGATTCTTCCCATGGCTTCTTCACTGGAGAAGCTTATTTCAAGCTTTCTACTTGTCTTGTACTCCACCACCATCATTGTTGCTTCATCAGAATCTCGATGTAGGCGTTTTAAATCGATCATCAGCTTTGGTGATTCCATCGCCGACACCGGAAATTATCTCCATCTCTCTGATGTTAACCACCTTCCTCAATCCGCCTTTCTTCCTTATGGCGAAAGCTTCTTCCATCCTCCCTCCGGCCGTTACTCGGACGGCCGTCTCATCATCGACTTTATAGGTACCTAATTTTTCCTCTCTTTTTAATGTTAGGCAGAAACGTTTGTTCTCCTCTGCTTTAGGTCTTTCTTGCTTGAGCAGAAAGTTAGAAACCCTATATGCTTTCTGAGTTTCTTACTTGGACAGCTGAATTCTTGGGACTACCGTACGTACCATCTTATTTTGGATCCCAAAACGTGAGCTTTGATCAAGGTATCAATTTCGCGGTGTATGGTGCAACTGCATTGGATCGTGTGTTTCTTGTGGGAAAAGGAATTGAATCTGATTTCACCAATGTTAGTTTAAGTGTTCAGCTTAACATCTTCAAACAGATTTTACCTAATCTTTGCACCTCGTCTTCTCGTGGTTAGAAACTTAGCCTTGTTTCTTTTCCATATCTATATGATGTTGAATCAAGGTCACTTCGAATGTTTTTTCTTTTCTTTTCTATTGGGGTTTAGATTGCAGAGAGATGCTTGGAGACTCGCTGATACTTATGGGTGAGATTGGAGTAAATGACTATAATTACCCTTTCTTTGAAGGCAAAAGTATCAATGAAATCAAACAGCTTGTTCCTCTAGTCATCAAAGCTATTTCTTCTGCTATTGTGGTAACATATCTTCACATATTTCCCTCCCCCTCCCCTTAAAAACGACTAATTTTCACTAATAAGGCAACAAAACTACAGGATTTGATTGATTTAGGGGGCAAAACGTTTCTGGTCCCTGGAAACTTCCCATTAGGATGCTATCCCGCGTATCTCACTCTATTTCAGACCGCGGCAGAAGAAGACCACGACCCTTTCACAGGTTGTATCCCACGGCTCAATGAATTCGGAGAGTACCACAACGAACAGCTCAAGACAGAACTCAAAAGACTCCAAGAACTATACGATCATGTCAATATCATTTACGCCGACTACTACAACTCTTTGTTCCGGTTATATCAAGAACCAGTCAAATATGGTCCGTTTGTTTCTAAATTTGTTGGCATTGACCATCGGTTGATCTCTTGACCAACGTTTTGTGGTTCCTTTTTTAGGGTTTAAGAACAGACCTTTGGCTGCTTGTTGCGGAGTCGGAGGTCAATACAACTTCACTATTGGTAAAGAGTGTGGACACAGAGGAGTTAGCTGTTGTCAAAATCCTTCTGAATATGTGAATTGGGACGGTTATCATTTAACCGAGGCCACACACCAGAAGATGGCTCAAGTTATACTCAACGGTACCTATGCATCACCTGCTTTCGACTGGTCCTGCTCTGGCTCTGAATCAGTGGATAAAGAGTATTCTTTCAGCAGTTAAAATTCAGTTTTTGTGTAAAAAAGGAAGAATATTATGGTGATAATTGGTGAGGATTAATAAGAACGAGTTCCTTATACGGCAAGTTTTTGACATAATATAATATTTGACTTTTGAAGAAAACCATAAATGATTCTATTTGATGATGATAATGCAAACAAGATTTAATCTCTCTAAGGTGTAAAGAAATTCCAAATACTTATGTGACACTGAAATGTGGTGTAAGATACAAGCTCAAGATATTGATTGGTTTAGTTAGCACCAAAGCTCCAAATTTGCATCTACAAAACAATTGACATGCACCATCATTTGAACAAGGTTTGCTTGGAAATGTTTGAAGATACCTAATTGATTGCCTCCAAGAAGATAATTGTTGTGCTAATATAATCTTCTTTTAAACATAGCTATCATTATCAAAGTATTTATTCTTCTTCCATTTTCATTGTCTTTGACTTAATATATTCGTCGTTAGGGGAAAAAACAGCTACAGTGTGTTTATACTTTTCCAATATATATACTTTTTTGTCGACTTTCCAATATAAATTTTATGTTAGATATGAATTGAGTATATACATACTATATACATGTGAGAACTTAAATTTGGTGAAAAACAAATAACTTTTTTAAGTAGATGATTAGGTAAGAGACATGATATCTCCTTCTCCTTTCGGTTGCATTTTATCCGGTTTCACTCTTTTGGTTTTAGAAACTCGATCATAAACCTTATATTTGTTTGCCTATTCTACTCTTCCCCTAATGGTCGATCAAAACGAAGGCACTATGGAGTGTTGGAGCGAGAAGCAAAAAGTTTTTGGTTTGGTCAAAGCAATTTTTATTTTTAGGTTATTTGTTTTTTCGAAAACCCGAAAAATATATGATTTGATGTAGTGTAGAGACCTTCTAGAAATAATTATAAAAATAAAAATTCATAATACTATACAGTTTGAGGCAATTAAGTACTTTCTCTTATAACGGACAAATTTGAGATATTCAGGTACATTTCCTTTCTACTTAGCTTCAATTTGTTAAGAAGTTTTATAGAATGCCTCAAACTGTATATTGCATTATGTTATTTTATTTTAGAGATACAAATCAATACAGAAAAGCTTAGAAATTTTGGTTTATACCATACTTTATAGTTTTACTAAAAAATAGTATTATAGATACTTGGATCCATTCCTATATCTTATTTTAGTTATTGAGTTTTACATGAAATAAATAGAAAATAAGGAATTCAAATTTATATATGTAATGAAAGTTAAGATTTGCTTCTTCTTTTTTTTGAATTGTTTGAAAGAATTTTTAGGAGTTTTTTAAAGAATATTTCAAGAACTTTGTAAGAATTTTAAATTTCTTTTGGATTTAGAGAATTTTTTGGTTCTTGTGTTTTTTAACCTCGGATTTGGTTGAATTTTATTGGGGGTTCAGTTTCTTCTTCAAATTAAGCTTAAAATGATGTTTAAAAGGTGTACGTTAAATCTTTTAACGGGCTGTTAATGGGTTAATAAGCACGATGGTTAGTTCATGTATTAAATGGGCTGTATAAATAGGTTATATATATTTTTGTGAAACGGTAATTTTTTTGTTTATACATGCTGGATTCTATTTTTGTCAAAGAATCTACAAATTAAGAAAACTTTTTCTTTTACGACAGGTGTATCACTGTATCCCGTAGAACAATGAAATCATTAAGATTGACACCTAATTACTACATTTTATTTTTTCATGTACAGCCAAACAAAATTATTTCACATAAAAAAGGGGAAAATAACTTCATGAGAGAGAAGTTAAATAATAGAAGGAAAAAAATCTGATTATCTTTGTCTATTACCTAATAACAATATTTTATAGTTAAATTACACTTGATTCAAAAAAAATAAAAATATAGGTGAATTACACTTTCCATGTTTGACTAAATATGGTAACATGACAAAATCTCTTAAAAGTGTAACGGTTACAAAATCTCTCTTTTAGGCAAAAAAAAGACAGTTAAAACTGACAGAAGACTCTTGTCCAGCCGATGAGAAGCATCTTAAGAAATGAACTTTGGACAGAATCCAGTGTAATAGCACGTGTACCAATCATTGTTTCTCAGTTGTCATTTTCCTCATATAACTGTCCATGCTTTCTATCTTTTAAAATATTTTACTCTTTTTGAATTAAAAATATATTACCTTAAATAAAATTAGTTTTTGGGCAGTAAAAAAACAAAACATTTTTTTCTGTTTATGTAAAAGCCACTGATTATAGCATTGTGTCAATTGACAGCTGTTTACAGCTTGGGATTGTATTTCTGTCTAAAAATGATATATTTTAGTAGATGTTTCCTTGAAAATCAACTAAATATCTAGTATTTGCAAAATAATGCTCAGTAATTTTATATAAAAAAAATTCTTCATGTTAATAGGTTAGAACATGTTGTAGAAAAATTTGGTATTAAAACATTAACAAAAAAATAATTAAAATTTTAATATTTTCCGTGAAAATTCATTAAAACTTTTATAGTTAACAATGTCGTATAACGACAACATGAATAGTCAGTTTATTCGATGTCGTTATTCAAAAACAAATACTCTTCATTAATTTGATAATTGTCGGCGCCGCAATGATAATTCACACATATTTTTAAACAGTAAATATAATGTATTTTACTTATAGTGAACTTGTTTTTATGTTTATAATTTTGATAATTTATTACAACTAGTATGATATATTAAACATATTACTAATATCAAGTATATTACAAAAATTGAGAGTAAATTAGAGGAGTAGAAAACAAATATTTTGATTTATTCACCTAAAACATTTTAAAAAGGAAAGATACAAAAGTTGTCAAAACCAAAAAGATACAAAACTTTTAAACACGTGGCATAAAAAGGATAGGGTATCTAAGACCTTCTTCATCTGACATTGGGTATATATATGCCTATATGGTAGACTTCTCAATATCTCCTTACCTCTCCCAGTTTCCATATCTCTCACTTTCTTACTCATACTCCAGTAAGTGTCTCTTCTTTTCTGTTCGTTTATATCTGGTTTTAGCAAATTAGATCCTTTCGTTTTCTTTGCAGTTAAGCTCTACTGCAATTCGATCCTACATTATATAGTGTATTATAAGAAAAGAGACATATATCTATGGATTCTTTATGTGATTTTCAACATATAACCATTTGTATATTTGATTTCTATGTAATATGTATATAAATCCTTTATATTTCTTCAAGTTTTTGAATATATTTCTTCACTGCCTTCAATTTACTCACACAATTCTTTTTTGTCTTTGATTGATTATGATTTTGATCATGTTTGTTCTCTTTGTATAAAAATCCTTAGTTTTCTTTTTTTCTCAATAATCTTTGTTGTATATAGATATAAATATATTTGATTTGATATTTTGTTATTCATACATCTAAGGTGAAAAAGTTTATCAGTATTGTTATTGTGACGGATGCACTAAAAAGTTAGAGGCTATTTTCTTGTATACTCATACTTTAGAGGCTTCAAGCAGTTTTTTAAGAAAATATTTCTGTCCAAAAAATATTTACTTCAAAGAAATTAGAATAAAATTTTCTGTTTTTTAAAAGGAAAAAAAAGGATTTTTTCAAGGAGAAATTTTTTTTTTTAGAGGAAAAAGATAGCTTTTAAAAAGAAAATTTGCCCTTTCCTAAGGAAAAGAAAAGTGAGCCACAAGCTAGTATTTAACCAGCTTCCTATCAAGGATGGTTCGCTTGTTATATGTGAAATTTATTTTATATATACTTATACTAATATTTCAGGACACAAACAAAATATTTATTTTTATATCTAATATTTTAATCCAAAAATATTAATTAGATGCGGACAAGTTAAATTGTCATGATTTCATTTAGAAGATAGAGTTTTTTTTTTGTTGGTTAAACAAAAGATAGAGTAATTTTTATCTGTTTGATTTATTCCCCTCAATTCATACTCCATATGATATTTGAAAGATATATAAGTAGCATGATGTTAGTATACAAAATTTATCGAAAGAATAATTTCTGATTGTCAAAAGTCCGTACATATTTTTATTTATCAATTTCTGATTATCTCACATATATTCTTATTGTCAATCTTTCAGGTAAACAAGTCAAGATGGATCTCGTTGATGATATGTTGCCATTTACTCCTTCGTGGTTCCCCCCATCACCAGAACCATTTCCTTCAATAATGGTAATTCTTTTAAATAATTTATTTTCACTTTTCATGTAAAAACTTTCATATAAACACATATAATTTTCTTTTTTAAATCTAGTTTAACATTATTTTTAAAAATATATATATTTTATATCGACGATAAATCTTAGTGGAGATCGAAGATATGATAGGGGTCTTTAATTTTAGTTTCAAACAAGAGAGACAGATTAAACAGAGCTTTCTTCATGGGTTTTTAACAACTGCATCTCATAAGCTTTTTTTTTTCAAAAACTTTGTACAAATTGTAAACACATACTTTTTTTTTTTATTATCTAATTTAACATAATATTAAATTGTTGGCTTTATGCAATCCTAAAGGAGCTTCTACAAGATCCTATGACGGCAGAGATTGAGAACTTTGATGGAATATTCTCTAGTCCTGCAATAAGCGAGGCGATTCCCTCAACGAATACACAACCGAGTGTATTCCCATGTCCAGAGTCATCAACAATACCTCAAATTTCACCTGACATGGTATGTTACTTACATTTTTCATATATAATGAATGTTTACTATTGATTAAATATATTTTTATTGTTTTATCTAAGCAACAACAAGAACCACTGGATGATTCACATGGATATTTACAACAATCTGATCAACAAGATTTATTAAATCCAAACATGCTGAATTGTTATCAAGAGCCAGACGTGTCTACAATAGTAAGTTATAGATTTCATTTTTCTTTTTGATTTTCAGTTTTTCTTTTTTTTTGAACATATACATTCATGAGCTAGATAGAATACTATATGCTATTGCCAATGACAATATCTTAATAACTAAATTCATTTTATTTCACCTAAACAGCAGCAGCAACAACAACTCAATTTACCTGGACCTTTAGAACAATCTGATCTACAACGTTTATTAAATCCAAATATGATGTATTCTGAGCCAGATTTTTCTACATCGGTAAGTATAGATTTCATTTTCTTTTTCCAGTAACCAGTTATTTCTATTTTTTTTTTTTTGGTATACATATTCAGAGTCAGATTATTAAACAATCAATGATATATTAAAAAATTAAATTTGTTTTCATTTTTCTAAGCAGCAACAACAACAATTACTATGCAATTCAGCTGGATATTTGCAAGAATCTGATCACCAAGGTTTATTAAATCCAAACATGCTGAATTCTTTTTATGAACCTGATGTTTCTGCAATGGTAAGTTAGAAATTTCATTCTTTTTAAATAGTGTTTTTTCTGTTTTTTTTAGTGAAAATACATTCATGAGCCAAATAGACTTATATGCTGTCAAACTAAACCATAAAAGATAATACATTAATAAATAATTTCGATTTCATTTTGTCCAAGCAGCTGCAGCAACCACCACCATTATACGATTCACATGGATATTTACAACAATCAGATCAACAAGATTTAATGAATCAAAACATGATGAATTCTTTTCAAGGGGCAAATGTTTCTACAACGGTAAGTCCGATTTCAAATTTTTCCAATGATCAGTCACTTTTAATTATTGTTTGATACTTAGACAGTCATAAGCCATATGAAATTGTTTTTGTTTTTTGTTTTTTTTTGCTAAGCAGCAACAACAACAATTGTTGTGCAACTCACATGGGCATGTACAAGGAAACTTATCAAACATACAATCAGATCAGCAATACTTATCGAATCAAAATGCGACGGATTTATTTCAAGAACCAAATAATTCTACAATGGTAAATAAATTTTTTGTTTTAATATTAATTTTCTTGCTCAAGGATTCAGTTAAGTTTTTGATAAATATATTTTGCATGAACCAGATAGATATTGGTCAACAGATCGAGGAAGGAAACAATGGATATGCACATCAACCATTGATTGATCCTTTTGAGTTACCAAATCATCATCAGGAGCAGTTTCCGTCAGTACCTATGTATGTAACAAAATTTAATACAAATACAAAACTCTAGTACATACATGTAACACTGATCTGAAATTTCTAATATGTCTATTAATTTTATGAATTTCAGATCACAAAATTACCCGTCATATCCGGTATACCAACATGGTCCAGTTGGTTCACATTTCAATATGTACGGCCAACAACCACCTCCGCTAGTTTTAACTAACAGAGAAGAAGAACATCTCCCACCACGGAATGTTACAGACTTGGCCAGGTAAGATCATCTATTTTCCATAAATACTTGAAAATTTTCTAATGAGAAATTGGAAAAGAGTCAATAATCAAGCGCATTCCCCTTACAAAGAAAAATTAGAATTGGTCTGTTGCTTTTATAATTAAGTTTATGTTTTTCCTCTCTAATATATCATCATAAGTCTTATGTCTCTTCTTATGGGGATTCTATAAGAACATAATTCTATATTCACTTGTTAAATTATTTGGGTTAACTAACGCAGAACTTATACTCCACAAAATCAAAATTCTACGATCCTTTCTCAACCTCAAATGCCGTCAAGCTCTACCAGGTTTATACTATTCTTTAATATATTTTCTTATATTATTTTATTAGAACATCTTCGTTGGAATATCTTATTGAAATACTCAAAAAAAAAATAATAATTAAAAAAAAAAAA
>Ga0041059_1003570_pt1 | contig 10504 bp, 9 predicted proteins | sample AraColnosormetaG_FD_56232 | JGI IMG/M metagenome (GOLD analysis project Ga0041059, IMG submission 56232) | Arabidopsis roots microbial communities from North Carolina, USA - Col MF nosort | ecosystem: Host-associated > Plants > Roots > Unclassified | place: USA: North Carolina | collected 2013-09-02 | reverse complement strand
AAAAAAAAAAAAAAAAAAAAAAAAAAAAAAAAAAAAAAAAAAAAAAAAATCTAAGCTATAATAAGAGAGTTGAGAAAGAACCTTTTTGATGGTCTTTTGGAAACAGGACTTGTGTTCATCCATTGAGGCATGTATAAAGTCATCAATGTGATCTTTCACGTCCTCAAAGAAAGTGGCATCATCCTTTACCTTCTTCCTACATGAAGTCATGGCCGGTTTCGGACTTTGATTTGTCTGGGTCTCCATTTGTACCTGCAAAATAATTGAACAAGAAATTCAACCCAAGTAAACGACACTTAGCAACCAGAAAATTCATAATCCCAAAATGCACATTCAATATTATAAAAGAGTAGAGATAATTGTTTACAAACTAGAACAAAAACCGAAATGAATCGTCGGGTGTTGTTGTTCAGGTTCAGCAGCACATCCAAAACAATAAAGTACACAATCAAATTGTCAAAGTAGAACCCTAAACAAAAAAAACTCAACGATTCCAAACAAAATTCTTTCAAATCCTGAACTGAACATCACCATCCATTATCCGTATCCACCTAACTACAAGCAAGGAAAGAGATCGAAGAACAAGAATAAGAGCTTCATGATTAATTTTACCTCTACGAGATCTTTCAATTCGTCTCCTTCTTCTTCTTCTTCTAAACGAGAAGAGGAGGTTCTAGACTTGTTTAGTTTTAGTAATCAGCTACAACGAGAAGACGCTGTTAATCCTTGCAGAACAAGTGGTGAAAAACGCATCGTTTTATTATAATAATGTTAACAATATGGGCCTTTCACGATGGCCCAATAAAAACATTATTACAACGTCTATTAGGATAACAGCCCACGTCTCAAAGAAAGTTGAGTCATAAAAAGCCGCCAATTTCACCAACCACGTCTCAACTTTTGACTAAAAAGTAAACGTAAGTGTTGACTACAGAGGGTATTATTGTCAGATTCTCCATAAGCCTCTTCTCTCTCTCTCAGAGTGTGGTGGTTTCATACTATTTATGTAAAAGGAAGCAACGGGTGAGAAGAATTAAAAAGCCGCAATTTTGGGATCATAAGAGTTCTCTTCTTCATCTGTGATTCATTCCGTTGTTACCCGCCAGGCACCAGCCACCGTACTTTTTCTCTCTCCGGCAAAATCCGAGTCTAAAAATGACGAGTAAAAGCAAAATCCTGTTCATCGGAGGAACGGGTTATATCGGGAAATATATAGTGGAAGCGAGCGCAAGATCTGGCCACCCAACCTTAGTTCTCGTTCGAAATTCGACGCTCACAAGCCCTTCACGATCCTCCACCATCGAGAATTTCAAGAACCTCGGCGTTCAGTTTCTCCTCGTACGTATCTATCTCTTTACGCTCTTCTCTTTCCTTTGATCCTCCGTACAAATGTTTACTTCAATGGTTTAGTGATTTTCTGATTCTGATTATAATACTAAAACTGGATAGGGAGACCTTGACGACCATACGAGTCTCGTGAATTCGATAAAGCAAGCGGATGTGGTCATCTCTACTGTTGGGCACTCCCTCTTGGGACATCAATACAAGATCATCTCCGCCATTAAAGAAGCCGGTAATGTTAAGGTAATCAACTTTAGTCTTAATCTTAGTCTCATATGACATTTGGAACCCCTACAAATGAATTTTGTTACTTCTTGTATTGACAATGTAGTTTGCAATGCATTGGTTTTGGTGTCTTCTGTGATACTTTTTAGAATCAATGAACTTGGATGTTGTACTAAGCATAGAGTTGAGTAACAATTTTATAGACTCTGATATCAAATTGACCCTCCAACTGATGCACTACCGTCACACCTGTCTTACCAGAGATTCTTTCCCTCCGAGTTTGGAAATGACGTAGACCGTGTTTTCACTGTCGAACCGGCCAAGTCAGCCTATGCTACAAAGGCCAAAATCCGGCGAACAATTGAGGCCGAAGGAATCCCATACACTTATGTCTCATGCAACTTCTTCGCTGGCTACTTCCTCCCAACTCTAGCTCAGCCTGGTGCTACTTCTGCTCCACGGGATAAGGTCATTGTTTTAGGTGATGGGAACCCCAAAGGTAAGACTACTCTTAGTTTTCTTATAATACAAATCGAGATCCAAATTCTCTTAGAGTAATATGGTTATGTTTGGTTTAAAAAACACCAAAGTGAAGCTGAAAGGTCTTTGTCAGAACCTTATAACATGGATCAAAGGATACTATGTTTCAATTATCTGAAACATCCGCAGTTTCTTGTCCAGTTACTCCCTTCTTATTGTGGTGATATTTTGCAGCTGTGTTCAACAAGGAAGAAGACATCGGAACTTACACAATCAATGCCGTAGATGATCCAAGAACTTTGAACAAGATCTTATATATTAGGCCACCAATGAACACTTACTCATTCAATGATCTTGTCTCGCTTTGGGAGAACAAGATTGGCAAAACACTTGAAAGAATCTACGTTCCAGAAGAACAACTCCTCAAACAGATCATAGGTTTTGATCCTAAACCTTTCTTCTTCTTCTTTCAATTTTGTCTAGTTATTATGTCCATTGATGGGTTTGGTGTTTTTTTCTGCAGAATCATCACCCCCACTCAACGTGATGCTATCCCTTTGTCACTGCGTTTTCGTGAAAGGAGGACACACAAGCTTTGAAATCGAACCTTCTTTCGGGGTAGAAGCTTCTGAGCTTTACCCTGATGTCAAATACACTACTGTTGATGAAATCCTCAACCAATATGTCTAAAGCTGAGTGCTTAACGAGAATGACTCTCCACAATTTGTATTTTGGGTTTTAAATAAGTGGCTATTAACCTGTCTGTTTCTCCGGCTAATCAAACCGAAGTGGTGGTTTATTTTGAATGTAAGGCTTTAGATCCGGTTAATATTGGTCCACAATTAGTGTCATGTATCATCGTTTACTACACGGTCCAGTATTCACGGGTTTAGAAGCGGCAGCCGGTATAGTCGAAGTAGTAGTCTGCTTTCGGGTCTAATTAGTAAAGCAACAGATTATAGATCATATTGCAAATCATGGATAAACAACTAAAGGGAACAATTTTCTTCCGAGCTAAATCAAGTTTAGTTTCCATCCTTTTTTATCCTGCCTATAATTCTTCCTTATAGCTCTGCATAGTTTTGTCAATGTAAAAATGGTCCAAAATGATATTCTTAACAATTTTTTCTTTCTCTTTTGCAAAGACAAAAAAAGTAGCTAATGGTCAGCAAATTGGTCAGATCAATCCGCACGTGAGCCGCTGCTGCTCCGTCCACCATATTTCTGCCACACAAACCAACAATTATTACCAAGAAAACAAAGACTTTTTGGAAGTAGCCTAATTAATCTCAAAATCTATAACACTATTCATCAAGTATCTTGTATCGACCGATATGAATGTGGATAAGTTGGTGTAGCTATCAAAAATTCAGTTGCAAAATGTAACATGCATGAGTAGACAAATGGATGAATTAACTTGCAAGTCAAAACCGCAATCAGTTAGAAGTTTTACCTGTTTGCCGAAGCTGAAAGGGATGTATTTGTACTTGATCATGTGGGCGATCTGGCGTCTCATGGTGAGAACAAAGAGAACGATCCAATAGCACAGCAGAATTGGCCAAAACACAGGAACGTCAAACACCGAGAAGAATGTCATGAGGAAAGCTATGCAGAAAGCCTTTGTCATGGAGTACCTGAGACAACAATACATGTAAGTAGCTATCCTTCATTAGCCAAAAGACAATGGTATCTTACGTTTTTATAGTATACCACCACAGGGATTCTGATGTTGTAACTGTATAGAATGCAATATGTAATGAGAAGATAAAGCTTACTGCTCACATATCTGTGATTCTCCATCTACCAGGATCAGTTGTGAAAGCCTCAAACATCAAAAATACTAAAATGAACAAAGAATGGACTATGGAGACATGCATTCAGAGATATTCAGAACATTCCCAGAATCTACAATCATCATCAATCATGACCCCATGGAAGGTAGCAATGCAGTAAAAAAAAGATCATGAAGGAATTTAAAACTCACGACAGATCATGAAAGGAATTTGACATTGCAACTGGTAAACTTGGAAAAATCAACAAAAATGTATAAAGGCTCATGAGAGAATTCGACATGGCATTACCAGAATTTGAACTCGGGGAGACGGCGAATGAAAGGCTTGAACTCATCAGAACCTCTAGTAGGCAGAGAAGGCCCATCAGAGACCCCACCAGCTTCAGGATCAACAAGAGGGGACAAGAACCCGATAAGCAGATTGAGAAGGTAGATTCCAAGACCATAGGCGATGATGTAGAAACCCTGAATATAGTAAACCCTCAAACAGTAGATAAGAGCGACGACAAGAGTTCCAATCCATCTGTAATTTGCATGAGGTGTAGTCTTGTCAAGATAGTGTTGGTAAATCCTCCATGCCTCATGTGCTCGCTGTTGAACAGGTGTGGCCACTGAACCACTATCACCTCCGCTTTCGTCCATCTAATGTGATATTTAAAACCTAAAGGATCAACAAAACAGTTGGTTGGTCAAATTCACATATCTCTGCACCTTATCTACACAATTAACAACCCCAGGTTTTGTTCCTAACATACAAGATTACACATAATCTCTTCCCATATAATAGTAATTGGACACTAGAAGATTTTATCCAAGTATTTTCACTGGGAGATGAACACAGATGTATTTTCCCAGAAAATCATGTACGGAATCGCCTCTGAACACAACCGAAACTACTTAAGAGTGGAGAAGAAAACTAACCTAGGAAACAAACAAATTTGTAGAAAACGCCATAAAATGTTTATCAGTCTAATGTATCTGACCAGAGAATCAAAACCTTAGTAACAACAGCAACTATCTCAATCGTAATCACCGATTGAACTTCAGATCTAGAAACTCAATCGGCGAAAACGATTCCAACAAGCACATAACAAAAACCTTGAGAATCGTCGATCTAAACAGGGAAATTTTCTCAGATCATTGATTCAAAACTTCGGAGAAAACAAACAATCAAAACACTTACGGAAGCTGAGTAATGGTGACCCAAAAATGGAGCGAAAAAACGAGCAGATCTGACGACGTAAGCAGCAATACCAAATGAAGAAGAAGATGGATTGATCGGCGATTTATTTTTGATTTTATTTTTAATTGTTTCCGCGTTTTGTTTTTATATATTTACGTCACTTATAAAAGCTATTCGATCTTTTATCTGACCCCAACCTTTTTCCATTATCAATTTAACCCCTTAATATTTACGCAAAACCACTGAGAGGAGTAATAAATTCAGTTTAACCCCAATTATTTAGAAAATGTTAAATTAAACCCCTAATTGAGAAATTGCCAAAACAGAAGAAGATAGATAGCTTTATTTATTGATCATTATGAAAAGAGAGTGACTATTATAGCTATAGGTGATCGGCTGATCACTCTTATTGTAAAGCTTAAACTTGCTTTTGCTTCTAAATTGTATGATTCTTCTATCTCCTCTTCTAATTTACATGACAAAATCACAACGGTCTCTCTTTTTAACTTCCGGCCAAACACCTCAAAATCACCACGGCGGTCTTGAGATCGTTTTGTTCATATCACAGTACCGTCTTTAATGGTGGCCTTTTCGACAACCACAGTGATTCCAGATCGAATGTAGAATCCTTCCTCTGGCCTATCAGCCTCCTTAACATCCTGAGAAATAAAACGATTACAGTTAAGATGTTGAATCTCTCAAAAGTCTTGATCTTTACTGACTTAAAGACAGAAAACGCAAAGAGAATCAAGAATGGAGAAGAAAGCATACATCTTTGTTCATGATCACCACGTTTTTCCCGATCTTTGCATTCTTGTCAATGATGCATTTCCTTCAATGTAATAAAATGTAGCATCAGAGTTTAAGAATCAAACTCATAGAAGATATTGTGATTTCAGATTGATACCTGATCTTTGTATCTCGGCCAATGCCAATTGGAACATTTCCTTCCGCAAGCAGAGACGCGATCTCAGATTCGGTTTGGTAACTATCCGCTCCTAACATAAGAGTATCCTGCAAGAAGCAAACAAATACCAGACTCAGCTTTTGCATTTGACAATGTCCATACAGCTATAGGTCATTCTATGACCAAGGATTTACACCTGAAGCTCAACACCATAGTCAAGACGTGATCTTTCACCAATAATGGAACGTTGGATGCTGCATTCTCCCAAGAAACATCCGTGTGAGATTACCGAATTTACAATCTGCGAAATCATCACGAGGATCATACCAATCAGTGAATCAAGACTCGAGATTAACAGGCAAACAAAGAGGACTTCGACGTAAAGAGAAAGATCTCTACCCGGCACTTCTCGGTTTTGGTGGGTGGTAGAAACCGAGGAGAAGTGTAGAAAGGTGTATTCTGATCGTAAAACTCAAACTTGGGATGCTGCGTAAAACAAGAACGAAAGAACAATAGTTGAGAGATTGAATCATAGATAAATTCAAAAGTAAGAAACATTTTTGGGTATTAACCAAAAATATTAGCTTCATAGAAACTCTTTATAGTTCCTCTTTATAACTTACCTCCTCGACAAGAGCAATATTAGCTTCATAGAAACTCTTAATAGTTCCGATGTCTTCCCAATAGTCTCTGTAGATGTATCCCTAAAGAAGACAATTTGATTAAATCGTTTGTGATAAAGTGATAAAACTCAACAAATTCTTTTAAAAAGAGAAGAGTTTTTTTTTTTCTTTTACTTGAACATTGTGATCTTTTATAGCTGCAGGAATAATTTCAGACCCAAAGTCATTGGAACTCGGATACCGCCATGTCAGAAGCTTCAGTAAAGCTTCGGTTTTGAAACAATAAACTCCCATTGACGCAATGTATGGAGATTTTGCTGCTTCTTGATGAGACAGTCCATGCATAGTAGTATCGGTTTGCTGCATTCAGTTATAACCGTCAAAACAACAGAAAAATATTCAGATCAATGCCATTCTGTTTCGTACGTATTTAAGTTTTAGAAAATAAAACTGTACCATTGATTTCAGATCGATGCCAGTTGGTTTCTCAGAGAAATGGACTACACGCCCGCTTCGATCAATATTGACCAGTCCATACTCCGACGCACGGCTGAAAATTCACATAAGGGGTTTTCAAGATTAAGTTAACATCTTAAAACCAAAATCATACAAAAGTCACATCATAGTGCTAAAGAAACTAACCTCTCATCAACCGGCGCGCACGAAAGAGTAATATCGGCTTTACTATCGACATGGTGCTGTCCAATGCATAGTGTTTAGAGTTAGTTAGCAAGACTAGTTTTGAAACTGGTAAGAGGAATGTTTACTATTATATTACCTGAACAAAGTCCATATAGTTCATTCTATATAGGTGATCTCCAGACAAGATGATTATATTCTCAATGTTCCTGTTCTTAGCATCCTATAATAAAAAGTACCAGTAGATTCAGACGATTTTAAAGAATCATAAAGGAACAGACTTAATGTATGATAAAACAAGTAAAATGATCATAAGTTATTCATACCTCAAACACCCACAGAAATTTTCTCACAGCATCAGCTGTGCCTTGAAACCACTTTTTCCCGGCTTCACCAGGAGTTTGTGTAGCAGCCAGAACCTGTTTCGATAAGATTTTACCTTTGTTTTATTTCATCGGATTCAGAAACAAACTGAGAAGTTTATAAAGGAAACCATATTGTTATATATATACCTCAACAAAACCATCTCCAAAGTTTATGCCATTCCCAAAATAAGTACGAGCCAAATGGCGATTGAGGGAAGCCGAGTTAAACTGAGTCAGCACGAAAATCTTGTTTATGCAACTGTTAATGCAATTACTCATCGGGATATCGATCATCCTATAGCATCCACCCACAGGAACCTGCAAATATTGTTTGATAATTGTGTTTCAAGAATCAGAAAACTAAAGACTTCCACTTTACACAACAAATTCTTTTTGAAGACCGTTTAAATCAATAATCGATAGTCACTCACAGCAGGTGTTGCTGCTCGCTTGGTAAGAGGAAAGAGTTTAGCTCCATCGCCTCCTCCTAGAATGATTGCAGCCACATTTTTAGGATCTGCTCTTCTTCTCTCAAACATGGAAGGTTGATTTTTCTGGAAAAAAAAAACATGAAAGCAATCAATTTAAGGCAATCACTAAGACTAGTTCCACAGATAAGTGGTCAAGTGTTTTGATAAACCTGATCATTGAACTTACCAAAGCCTCTTTAGCATTCTTTGAGGTAGCAATAGCGTAAGCAACACCGGGCCTCAATTTTCGATTTCTGAACTTCTTGGAACTCAAATCTGAAGAAAAAGGCTTCAAGACGCTTCCTTTGATCTTCTCACCCAAAAATTTGTTCTCTACATTCTTGAAACTGTCTTTGGCCAAGACAGTTTTTGTCCCCAAGCTAAAGTTGCAACAAGAATCCATCTTTTTTTAGCTGGAATGAGACAAGAACAGAATCGTAAAGCTCGTTAGTAAAAACTATTATAAATGCAAAGTGAACAACACAACAATAAAGAAATTCTCGGAAAGTAGGAAACTTTGACCACACAGATTAAAGAACGAACGAGCCTCTCATAATTTTAACGTATCAGACAAAAAATCTAACTCTTTTAAGTAGCAAGAGATACTGCATCTTCAAGAAATCAATGGAATTAACTTCTGCAGGTAACAAATCTTTCAAAACAGAGAAAAGGAGGAAGATAATTGCCACAAGAACAAAAAAGGATTCTAATTTATAAAGAATGAAACGAACAAATTTGGGATCATAAATGAGTTTGAACAAGATAAAAGTTAAATCAGAATGAATCCATTTTTAGATTTTCAGATCAATGAATCGACAGAGAAACAGAAGATTCGACGAGAACCGAAGCTGAACAAAATAAAGCAAAATCGTTCAGGGAGAGAATGTGAAACCTCCAAAAGTAAAAACTTTTAAAATGCTTTCAAGCTAGAAGAACACGGAGATATATAGAAGAGGATCGTATCAATGAGAGAACTCACCGAATAATTCGTAGTTCTCTGGTTTTGGTTAATGTCGTTTGAAATCGAGGGAAGACCAAGACAAGAACTTAAATTGCTAATACGTGAGGAGCTAAATTGCATTTTCTCTCTTCCAAAATCTCTTCTCTATTTATTATGTAATTTTTTCATGTGAAATTTTACCAACAAAGCTATAGATATCTGACAATGACAGTCACTGAACCCAAAAAATGGACGACTCTGGTTTCTCCCATACTCTTGCTACGAGACTCATATGGGACACGTCGATTTCTTTTGTCTGCTTGCATGTGGACCCAGGCCCATTTTCATCTCATTGGCCCAACTTTGAGGTGCTATATAGTCCGTACACGTCGTAACACAAACTACAAATTTGCCTCTAAGCTAGGGAGACTAATTATATAATGGAAAGAAAATTTATCCTAATTGGTTGATATTATTTCTACTGTACCAAAGCATATACTATTTTGAATATGGCATTACAATAGTTTTTTTTTTTGTAATGAAAATACAAAAATCAGCGGTTAGTTAAGAAAATAGATATATATTCCAACGTCTAAGCTTCCGAGATGGCGAAATAAATGTCTAAAGGGAAGTTTTCCTGTGATCGACGACGATGTTTTGCAAATTGTTATTTGTAAGCGTTATAGGAAAATTTGATCAGATTAGCAAATGGATTGAAAAGCTGGGCCCATTTGATTAACGGGTGAGAAGACGAAATTGAAAGGACATATCACGCATGGATTATGTCGGGAAATTATTTGAATAAATCCTACTCTTTAAGTGCAAAACCAATTAGCATAATTATAAACACTAAAATTCTTTAGTTAGAAGACAAAAATAAGAAAAGTAAATGTATTTATTAACAAAATATTAAGGGACACTGAAACTTGTCAAATGGGCTGTAGGCGTTATTTTCATTTCATCATATTCATTCATATTAGTCCATCAATCTAAATGTCTACATTACATAACCTCCTTTATAAAATAAATCCAAGCATTCAAATAATATTTTGAATGAATTCGTTCAATTAGTTCAAATCCCTATAATAAAGAACTACGGTTTAAATTATTTGATGCATAACTAAACCGGAACAACTCCATTACCGAATTCTAGAACGGATATATCAAAGGATTGACTCAATTTTAGAAGTCTTGATGCGTTTTAAATAACCATATATCTCAAAAAAACGGAATACGAAACAAAAGATTCTAACAAGTTCCTGAAGAATCAAACAACAAGAGATAAGAAAAAGAAGCCAAACATCTTAGGTGGATAAAGAAACCAAACATCTTAGGTGTTGGTGGCACGAGTGTAGATCTGCTGGCTCGAGTGAGCAGCGACCATCCTGATCACACCTTTGGCCATTAGCTCCCTAATCGCTCTCCTTGCTAGCGACCCATTGATCTGAATTTTCAACAACATCAAACACATCAAGTTTGGATCTGTTAAGTTATGGAAAGAAAAAAAAAAAAAACAGGGAGGAGAAACAGAGAATAAAA
>Ga0041059_1003569_pt1 | contig 10506 bp, 12 predicted proteins | sample AraColnosormetaG_FD_56232 | JGI IMG/M metagenome (GOLD analysis project Ga0041059, IMG submission 56232) | Arabidopsis roots microbial communities from North Carolina, USA - Col MF nosort | ecosystem: Host-associated > Plants > Roots > Unclassified | place: USA: North Carolina | collected... | reverse complement strand
AAAAAAAAAAAAAAAAAAATGTACTACCAACTTAGTCATGTTGATGTGATCATCTTCTTCTTGGATTGATATTACTAGTTGCAGAAAGTGACAATTTGATCTATTAGAAAATAATTGCTTATACTACACATTTGTTTTCTTTCGTAACAGATTGGTGGGATCTTTAAGAATGTATCGTCATGATTCTGATTTTATAGAAGAACAACTTTATTTAAGATGTGCTTACATATTCTGCGAAAAAACCGGCATGTTGAATGGTTTTAGTCTCTCTGAACCGACAACAAGTTTTGTAATTTTTAATTTTATCTTACAGTCGTCACTTGAATCTTGATCGCCAATTTTTACATACTTGAGAAGAAAAATATTTAAAAAGCCAACCGATTTATTCGTCAAAGCCTCAAAGGCTACAGATTTTTTTAGCCAACGAGCAAATGATATGCACACGCGGATATGGGGGATCCAAAAATTAAAATATTTGTTGGTGTAACTTTGAAGCATTGACTTAAAAAATAGTGGTTTTATCATATGAAATTAAACACTTAAAAATTTTTGTGGAAGTTGATACGGGATCACAATTTTACAAAAACAAATAGTTAGTCAACGGAGTATAACTTAGTTTTACGTCTAATATTGTTAGAGTTGACATTTTATAACATGTTAAGTAGTAGAAATTGTAGATTTGACTTTCTAGATTCTTCATTTGATGGTTCTTATGATCGTTCGTTTATAAATTTGTACTACAGAAACGATTAATCTAACATTATTTTACGATGAAGAACTAAAATTTGAACATATAGTGTCACTAGGAAAAAAGATTGATTTTCACCTTAACATCTCCAAACGTAGTAAGTAGATGTGAGTTTGATTTGCTAAATCCTAAATGAAAAAAAACTAACAAAACACAGTCAAACGTGAAAGAATTTTTGAGGGGGTGTTTCTGATAAATTTACGACTTAAGGTACTAGTTTAATGTTATTTTGAAAGTTTAGGGGGTGGTTTTGAAACGTCGCCAAACTTGAATTGCCACTTGTCAGGGAATATTTTATCATTTTAAAAAGAAGTAACAAAAAAAACGTGTTGCCGTGTAGAGGGGTGCGAGGAGAATCTGTTAAATCGTCGCTATCAAACAAGAAACGGTGTCGCATTATCGTATAGTCCTCTTCCTCAAAATCCTACCCAATATAAACAGAGCCGTACAACAAAAAACTCGATATCTTATCAAAAACTCGCTCTCCATCCAACAAAACCCGAAGAAAGAGAGATTCAGACTCAAATCTCTCAGTAGGAATGGTTAGTTACGTTAAGATCAAATACTCTCTGGTTTATATCTCTGTCAGACCATATCTGAAAATGTTTTAAATTTGTTCTTCTTATGTAACGAATTGGGGTATTTGGTATGCAGGCAAGTGAAACAGAGAACATCAAGTATGAAGAGGTATCTGTTTTATATTTTTTATATATAAATGAATGTATACATGTAGATAGAGAAATCTGGTTTTTGATTGGTGGCTATTTATTTATGTATGCAGAGTTTCATCAAGAACACTCGAGGAATGAAACTGTTCACGTGCAAATGGGTACCAGCAAAGCAAGAGCCAAAGGCTTTAGTCTTTATTTGCCATGGATATGCAATGGAATGTAGCATCACCATGAACAGTTGAGATACTTCAGCCAACTTCATGATTTCTTATGTATTCATCAAAGATAATAGATTTGTTAACAATTTTATTGATGTATATATGATTGGATCAGGTACTGCGAGGAGGCTGGTGAAAGCAGGATTTGCGGTATATGGAATTGATTACGAAGGGCATGGAAAATCTGATGGGCTTAGTGCTTATGTCCCAAACTTTGACCATCTCGTTGATGATGTCTCTACTCACTACACAAGCATTTGCGGTAATGTTGACTTTTATTTGTGGGGGTTAAAAGTGAAATATTGACTTTTTAGACCTAGACTATATCTTTTGAAGACACTGTCAAAACCGCTTTTTTTTTTACTCATTCAGATAATTTTGATCAAATAAAGAATATTTTCTTTTCGAAATTATCTATCATGTCATCATGATGCTTTTTGTTGGATGGAAGCAACCCATACATAATTGAGTGTCTTTTGTCTGACTTTATCAAAAAAGTATTGCCTGATGTTTGTTTATTATTGTGTGTGGTTGGAATAATTAGAGAAAGAAGAGAATAAAGGGAAGATGAGGTTCTTGTTAGGAGAATCAATGGGAGGAGCAGTGCTTTTGTTGTTACACAGAAAGAAGCCTCAGTTTTGGGATGGGGCTGTCTTGGTTGCTCCAATGTGTAAGGTATATGTTCATTCTCTCATGCATCTTTTCATATCCAAATGTTTATTATGGGTCATTGCAATATCGTTTAGGTGATGTTTTTTTCATACGTAAAATTTGTTTTGTTTAAAAAAGATAAGTTCAAACTTTTTAGTGGGAAAAAGTGAGAGTTACATATGCAAATAATTATTTTTTAAAAATATAGAAAGTAGAACCAGTATGCATTACCAGCCTGGCTTGTATTTTATAGGGGGGATTATTAGGGAAAGAATCTAAATTTATGCTTTTCTTTATTTTTAAGAAATATATATTCACATATATAGAAATAATTAGCCAGACTGGTTCATATATTATAAGAGGGAAGTTTGAATATGATTAAAACAGTATTATTTTGGTGTGATGCAACTTTTTGCCCACTCAATTCGAAAGGAACAAACATATATTATGTGCCAAAATGTTGGTTGTCAATTTTTCAAACTGGTCATCATGATGTGAAAGATGCTGAATTATTAGTATAGCAACTGGTTAGGTAATTATTGAGGAGACTCAGACTTTATTTACATAATATCAATTTATCTTAACTAATCTTGTATAATTATTATAGGCATCCCACTAAGTTTGTGAAGTAATTATGGTATGGATAATGCTAAAAGCATATTATCATAAAAAAATAAATCTAGGGTGTAAATAAAATTTATTAACATGTGGCGTGATTAATAAATTTTTCTGATGTCACAGATTGCTGAAGAAATGAAACCAAGCCCTTTGGTAATTTCGATATTGGCCAAACTTAGTGGAGTGATACCTTCGTGGAAAATCATCCCTGGCCAAGATATCATTGAGACTGCTTTTAAGCAGCCAGAAATCAGGAAACAGGTGTTTTCACTTTTTTAGCAAGACATTCTAATTCATATATATGTCTAATTCAAAACATATAGGTAATGATAAAGTGAATTAATGATTATAGGTTAGGGAAAATCCCTACTGCTACAAGGGACGTCCACGTTTGAAGACTGCTTATGAGCTTTTGAGGGTTAGCACCGATCTCGAGAAGAGGCTTAATGAGGTATTCATTGATCATTTCATTACTTAAGAAGACGATAATTTATGAAAGAGGTTAGTCATGTGAGTAATTTCACGTAATGGAGCAGGTTTCATTACCGTTCATAGTTTTGCACGGTGAAGACGATAAAGTCACAGATAAAGCGGTGAGTCGACAACTGTATGAAGTTGCATCTAGTTCGGACAAGACTTTCAAGTTGTACCCTGGGATGTGGCATGGTTTACTCTATGGAGAGACACCAGAGAATATCGAGACTGTTTTTGCTGACATCATTGGCTGGTTGGATAAGAAAGTTGCTGATGAAAGTGGAGGCTTTGAATCCGAGCTTAAACGTAAAAATGATGGTATTCCTTTGAAAGGGTAGTTATCACTTTAACATAAACAAATAAAGGATAGTTAAAATCTGTTTGTCTGTTTGTTTTTCTCTCTTTTCCTGAATTCTGTTTATGTTAATTAGTTGTTACCATGTTTGTCACTCTCTGACTTAGTGTAATACTATTTAATAATTTATGGATTTGATTTCACAAGAAAATATTTGAAAGAAATTGTTTGATTATGTGTGGACGTGTACAAAATATGGTTAAGAGACGATCCATAAGTCAACAAGGTGCATGAGACATTCTTTGACACGAGTAGAATATTGGCACTTCTAGTATTGGTTCCGTTATCGAACAAAACCATCTTTACATGCATTTGTTAGTAAGTAGCAAATCATTAGCTAATCAAAATAAGAAAATATAGGATCAGTTGAATTTCTAACTCAACTAAAGCAAATAAACAACAACTCCACTCCATTCTCACCACCTTAAACCAAATTCTCCAATGCCTCTTTATATAAACTCATTACACCTTCCATCAATAAACATCAAACACAAACCAAAGACAACTTGAGTAACCAAACCAAAGACTAAAAATGGCCAAAGCTCTTCACATAACCATCTTTCTCTTCCTCATATCCTCCAATCTCCTCGCATTTATCAACTCCGCCAGACTTCTTGACGAGATCCAACCTCAGCCTCAGTTAGTCCCTACCGGCCAAATCCCCACTGTGGCTCCAACCGAAGCTGAGGAGGAGGATGGAACCGATGACAACCCAGGACTAGCAACCACAACCACAACTGCATCAGCAGTTACAGTCCCAGCCGGTCCAGCAGAGGCTACAGAGCCATTACTAGAGTTCTTTATGCATGACGTGCTAGGCGGATCTCACCCATCAGCTCGTGTGGTTACAGGTATAGTAGCTCAAACTGAAGTGAACGGAATACCATTCTCAAAGGCCAGTAACAGCATTTTCCCGGTTGACAATGGAGTCCCACTGGTCAACTCAAACAACATCAACAGTGTCATTAACCCAAACACAGCTCCACTTCTCACCGGACTTGGCGGTGCTCAAACCTCCACCGTCATCCAAAACACTAACGGAAATTCCAACGATGCCCTTAGCGCCAACAGTCTCCCTTTTGTAACTGCCGGGAACCTTCCTCCCGGTGCTGCCCTCCAGCATCTCATGTTCGGAACCATAACCGTTGTAGATGATGAGCTAACCGAAAGCCACGAGCTTGGCTCAGCCGTTATAGGGAGAGCTCAAGGCTTTTACTTGGCCAGTTCCCTGGACGGAACAAGTCAGACTCTTTCTCTGACTGTATTGCTACATGGTGAGCATGACCAGCATGACACTTTAGACGATGCCATTAGTTTCTTTGGGGTTCACAGAACCGCCTCTCATGCCTCCCAGATCGCGGTTATAGGCGGGACCGGGAAGTTTGAACACGCCAAAGGGTATGCCATAGTGGAAACTCTGCATAACCAGGACAACCAGCATATCACTGATGGTCAAGACACCATCCTCCATTTCAGTGTATACCTTACCTACAAAGCTTGAAGAGAAAATGAGTGTTAAAACAAGAAATGATTGCTTTTTTATATGTTCTTGCTCACTAGCTTCCGCTTGGGGCCTTTTTCCTTTGTTGCGCAAATTTGATTTCTAAAGAAATTTATTTAAATGAGACTGTTTCAATCAAAATCTTGTTTCATTCACACAAAAAACTTTGTTGAAACACTTTGACAAATGGGTACAAGTCACACAATAAGCTTTTGAAGCAATGTGACTGACTTGCTAAGAGGCCAATCCTAGACCTGACAAAGAAACTATTTGTATACAAAACTTTCTCAAATGCTATACATCTCCCTTTGATGATGCAAGCCAAATGCAACCACTACTCTGTTTCTATTCTCAATCAAAATGTAAGAATGCAATGTGAAACGAAAAAAGAATGAAAAGAATCACTCTATATACCCTACATGAAGCTGACAACCTCAGACAACAACTCATCCACTATCATACTTTCTAATTCACAAACCACTGACTCATCATCAGCTTCGAGTTCTAACCACTCATCAATGTCTATGACTGGCACTTTGGCCAATGATTTTTTCTTGGATCGCTTCTCTTGCCTAGAAAGTACTTTCCAGAGTTCTTGTTTCAGTCCACATGTGCTTAGCGCAGTGCCTAGCCTCCTAGAAACGGGTTTCTTCCATGTTGGTGTAGCTGAAAAGGATTCTAGAATCTCTACAAGACTTGAATTGACTCTGTCAAACAAAATCTTTCTGTCAGATCTTTTCCAAGATGTCTCTGTGTAATACTTCTTCTCCAGTTTCTCGAAGATCTTGGGGGTGATGACTAAATCCCGTTTGCCAGGAACGCAATTCTTGTCCCCAAGTAAAACTTCAGCCAAGATATCATCAATGTAAGAAGAATCCCTGCTTTCTTGGGTATCCAAGAACCCAATTGGTTCACTTTCCTTGCTTTCTTTGATTGCAGAATCAAGTGCAGACTCCTCATCGCTTGATACTTCCATCCCACTCCCATCTGAATAACTCTCAGATTCAGATTTCAGGGTTTCCAGCTGATTCTCTAGACCTAATGAGATTAACACAAGTAGTTTATTAAAGTTTTTTACATTGCATGCAACAACAAATATTTTTACAGCTACAAAACTTGTTCCTTACTTAGAAAATTGGGATAAGGAAGATCTTCACTGTCGTCTAAAATATCTTCACTATCGTCTAAGTTATCTTCATAAAACATTGGCTCCAGAACAGAAACAGGACTAGGTTGATGAGCATCTTCCGAATTCGTCTGACATTCCGGAGATCCATGGGAGCAATCTACTGACTCAGCATTTATATCCTGCGGTTTAGTAAACATCAACATAAGCTTCAAGAGTTCAGTAATATGCATAACATAAGAAGTTGCGAGGGGGCAATATGACTCAAAACGGAATGCTAAATATGTCAGTTAAGGAACACAAGGTAAAGGAAACAATTAGAAATGCTCTGATTCCTCCATACAGTCAAACTTTGGAATGGTTATAATGAGATCAATGAAGTTACCTTGGAAATGAAACCAGAAGAAGATAAATCCCTGAACTTCACATCTGCTGCAACTCTGTCCCTAGAAGTACTAACCACCAAACTGGATTTAACTTCTCTCACAACTCTCTCCTTCTTCTGATCACAAAGTTTCTTCATTTCCTTTGGTTTCTCCTCCTGAAAGGAAAGGTCTTTCCCTTTCTTCCTATCTCCTAAACGAGAACCACTACTGAAACCAAGAGGAGTGAAATATCTCAGAGAATTCTCTTCCTTGCCAAATTTGTGTTTCAGAGGATCAATACTTGTTGTGTGAAGATGTCTCAGCTTTGACTTGAAGTTTTGCTGATCATATCTCCTACCAAAAATCCTATGAGGAGGCTTAGCTAGTGCATCAATTATACCCTTGGAAGCCAACAAATTCGGTTTCTGGAGATAAACTCGACAAAGTTGCTTCGTTGGAATCACTGTGAAACCAGAATTAGACTCCTTTTGGTTAAACCGTTTTGGTGGTTGATTCTGTTTCTCAACAACTCTCAGCTTATCTTGAAAGAGTCCATTAAAACGCATCGATCTCTCAAAGACAGAGGAGGATCTAATTTCCTTAGACTCCATTTCTTTTGAGACCTCTACTCTTCGAGAATAACCAGAAATGAAGTAATCTGCAGAAAGATGATAGCTTTATGAAATAACAAATCAGAGAAATGTCAACAAGTTCAATCTAGGAGTAACAAATCAAGAGCAACCCAGAAAATAAAAAAATCAAACCTTTATCATCAAAAGATTCGCCGATCCAAATCTGGGAAAAAAGAACCTTTTTAACGAGAAAATTTGAAGGATAATTAGATTTGACTTCCAATAATGAAAACTGAAAAATGGAAACTTTGCTTAAAATTTTAGGTAAACGAGATTTGATTGAAAGAGAGAAAGAAACAAACCTGTGTCACAAACAATCACACTTGTTCAAATTGTTGAAGAGAAGAAGGAAATCGACGTCAAAGTTGGTCAGTTACACGAAATCTTTGGCAATTTAACAATAAAATTCGTCTGTTTATTTAATTTAAAAGAGTCCAATAATTTTGGCATGGGACCGTTATATAATATGATACATCATACATGCAAAGAATATGAAAACGACGTACGTTCTCACTTGGATTCTTATTCAATTTCCCAAAAGTTTAAACGACAACAAACCATTTCTTAGGCTATCATATATAATTTAAGTCAGATTTATTATATGCAGATTTATTATTTTTAGATTTTGTTTTATTTTAATTTATGTGGTACAGTCACCTGAAGAATGACCCGCTTTCTCCAATCTGCTAGAAGATGACCCGCTTTCTCCAATCTGCTAGAAGATCTTGGAGTCTTACGCGTTTCTTTCTCCCTTTTCTCGCTTTCCCTTATCTCTCGCTCATGTAATGTTAGAGCGGACTGCTTAACTCGCTCTTCTAGATTTTTATTTTCTGAAGTTACCTTTGTAAATACTTTTCCTCTTAATTGGGTAACCAATTATGGAGTTTCTTTTTAATTAATGTATGGTTGAAAGAAAAAAAAAATATTTTGTTTTATTTGGAAACTGAATAATAGAACCACATAGATAATTTGACCCAAAACAGAAGAAGATAGAATAGACAAAAATGAGAAACCTACATATTGAAAAGTCACTAAAAAGACAACTATATCATTGCTCATATATGCATTTTAAACTTAGATTTAATTTAGGGATTATTCACTAAGATCTGATTACAATTATATCTTATTACCTTAGTATACAAAATTATCTATTATGAAAATTCAATGGATTGCATTGACTTTGTTCTGATGACAATTACAATCATAAAATTGAATAATATAAACCGATTAGGTTAAAAATTTACAAGAAAAGAATAAGAAATTACAAAAATATGTATTTGGAAACAAGTAAAAAACTAAAACTAAAATAGACTAATATTTTCTTCTAATTTCATTTCCAAAAATCATAATCATAGCAGAAAATATAATAGCTTATCAAATATACTCCACAACATATTTGTTCACCTTTGGTTTTCGAAGATTTTTCAAATCATAAAACAGACCAAAAAACACTCATGGAGGAGAGTCTTAGACCAGAGATAAAAATTCCAATGCTTGTAATGACTGTTATTAAAGGAAATTGAACTGATTTCTCTAAAGAATAATATGATTTTCATTTCTTATAAAAAACAGCTTACAGAAGAAATACATGATCCAGGCTCGAACAAGCCTGAAGCCAACAAGCCTTGAGAATTTCATGTCATAGATCACTTACTTGCTAGTTTCACAAGATGTTTTGTTCAAAACCCGAAACGGTAATTGCCACTTCATATTTTATTCTTTCCACCATGTGAAACTGCAACCAAGTCTTCAACTTTCACTGGTTTATGCAGCTGCAGACAAACCATTGTTCTCCATCAAGTTAGGAACAGAAAAACTTATGAGCTAAGCCAACAAGAGATGGATGGAACTATACACTCACCGCTTCTGCAATGCTAAACCAATGAAAAGAGCGAAAGAAAGTATCGTCCTTTGAAGGAAGACTATCGTGATTCCAGTATGTCAGGTTATTGAATTTCGCCTTCACTTCCCAACACTGGTTATCTTCTGTGGGCATAGAAGCTTTTCTCTTTCCATTAGCATTCAAGTTACTCGCTTGTCTAAGCACAAAGCCTGAACATGTCAAACACAAACGAATTGTCAATAACCAAAACATAAAATTCTTCAACACCATAATGATACCAATAGTAGCAGATTCTTCAGGACATGTCAAAACTCTCTAACTAAAATCTCCATCAACAGGAATGTGTAACATTCATCCAATCATACTTTGATAAACATCCGTAAGAAATCAAAAGTTTGCAACTTTTTCTCAGTAAGAAAAAAAAGGTACCAGAATAGCCACTAGGGAGTGAGATAGTTGCTCCCTGCAACTTCCTTCCTCTGAAATGAGCTTCTTCCGTTTTTACTCCATCGATTTCAACATCTACAAATTCAACAGCTTTCCACATTAATCTCACTATAGAATACAACACATAAGTGAAAACCAGAAATACATAAACATACAAGTGTTGTTTGTTACCGCTAGATTTAGGCTTGAAATAGTGGGAAACTTCAACAGGACCATCAAATCTAATGCAGCAAGGGAGCTGGTGAACTTGACTGCTGAGATCCACAATGGAGTTTTCATCTGCAGCAGCTCTAAAGTCTATGGTTCCCATCAGAGCCCACTTGTATCAATTCCTCAGATTCCTTCTATACCATAATTAGCCAAAGTTAACAATTTGGACAATGGTTAAATCCCAAACCCATAAAACACTAGTCAAATTGGTATGAGCAATCGTCTTATAACAGTAGAAAATAACCTAATCTACCAAAATTTGATTCTCTGTTATATCAATCCATAAAGTATCAATTTTGCTACCTCGAAGATCATAGTCAAATGAACCCAGGAGAGAAATATCCCTCCAGTCCCAGATTTTGAGTTTTAGTTCGAACAAAACTCGAAAATTTGGTGACGAGAATTAAACTCTACCAATACAGAAGAGTAGAGAAGAAGAAGCAAATAAAACGGAAATCACAAAATGCCAAACACAAGTCTTACATTACAAAATCAAGCAAAAGCGCACGACGGAGATTGAGAGAATTGGTCTCTGAGAGAAAACTGCTAATTTGTGGTTTTCCCAAGGTGGGTTCTAAAATGGTCTGAATGTTTGATTTTTTTTTTTTTTTCACTGAATGTTTGATTATATTTACTTATATTTATAC
>Ga0041059_1003568_pt1 | contig 10507 bp, 3 predicted proteins | sample AraColnosormetaG_FD_56232 | JGI IMG/M metagenome (GOLD analysis project Ga0041059, IMG submission 56232) | Arabidopsis roots microbial communities from North Carolina, USA - Col MF nosort | ecosystem: Host-associated > Plants > Roots > Unclassified | place: USA: North Carolina | collected 2013-09-02 | reverse complement strand
ATTTATTATAAATACAAATATCTATATGAAACTATATATTTTGTTGAAAAAGAGTTGAAAAAAATATCTAAAGAGATGATTTAAAAAAAAAAAAAAACCATTTTAAATGGGCTTTTGGGGACACGGCCCATGTGGTATTTCGAGCAAGGTAATACAATTAATCCCTTCTCGAAATTACGCATAACTATGTTCATTTAACTTGCAATTCCCATACCGCATGCACCTTAATTTGATGTTTATATTTGTGTTGGGCGTATATTCATTCCACAATCACTGTCCACTAAGAAATTTTATTGTCTATCTAGCGACAACGAGAACAAAAACTAGATCATATATGAACATATTGACAAATCAAAATGTATATGGGTTATTTTACCAATAAGCATTATCGTTTTTACAACAAGTATAAAGTAATGCTCCCTACGTTTAAAGTTTATAAGATGGTTGAACAATTTTTTGTCATTTTAGTTGTTGTTTTTGTTTTTCCATACAACATTTGTGTTTTAAATTAATAATTAGTACTCATATTATTGAACTATTATTAATCAAAAAGTTATTTCTAGTTTCTTATTCTTTTCATATTCATCCAAAACAATTTTTTTTATTAAAAAAAACATAAAGAGTATAACAAATAAAAAAGTATATGTATAAACTTGATCATGAAATACAGAGATGCTAGTCGCTAGAGGCTTGCGTGTTCAATATAAAACAAGACGTATGCTTATAAGAAGTAACATTTGTTAAATCTGTTTTGGAAATCCCTCTCATTGTGTGGGAGATGATAACATAATTGTAGAGTTTACATGCTATATAATAGTATAACGGATTTTCTGATCCCAATAGATGGATCTCCTGCAGGTAGGTGAATCATGATAATATCATTTATACTTATGTCACCATGTGTCCATGTTAACTGTTATTTTCACGCTAAACCATGTTCAACGCATGTTGATGAATATTCATTTTCTTACATATTTATCAAATATGGTGTGTAGTTTGTTCTCATATGCATATCGATTGTCAACGATACAAGAATCCATACCTAAGCTTTGAGAGTTTCGTGTGGCATGTTAATTACTAAAACCTATCAAACTCTTCACTGCAATTTTAAAAAAAAAAACAGAAAATTTTGCCTGTTTTTTTTTTCTTTTTTGGCAATCACATGTTATGTTAATACTTTAGAGCGTGCAAAATTCATAGGAATGGGGACACAATCCACCAGTAGACACTTTTAGGGTCGTTGAGCAAACAATGAACATGCCAATGCTCACTCTCAACTTTGATGTGAAATGCACTCACTTGGTTCTCATTCCTCTTACGTGTTCTCTCTTATCTTTCTCTTTGTTCTTGTCTTCTGTACTGTTTATAGATAAGAATTGACTAATTGAATTTTTTCCTTTGTTTTCTCCTTTTTTGGGGTCTAAACTAAAAGAATGGTTGCAAAAAGGTTCTTAAAATATATAAATTAAACAAAATAGTTAAATTTAAAGGTTATGCTTTAAGTTTAAGGTAAATTTTAGAAGACTATTTTCATCAAAAATGGTTAGAAAAATTTCGAATAAATTCTGTGGATTTTTACCTTTAAGGAGAACTAATAAAATATTAAGGTTTTTCTTTTAGCGAAAACGGAAACTTTTAAAACATTATTTTGCACTAATCACACTTTTCAGTTTTAATCAAAGTATATGATATACATGTTTAACTATTCACCATCTTTCGGTAAATAATAAAAATTCAAGTAATTTGAAATTATTATTCGAAATGATTATTCATTTAAAGGTATACAACTACATATATGTAGAAAAACAGATGTATAAGCGTGTGCATTTAACTTGCATTAAAAAAAACTTTGCATGTGAGATGTTACAATGTAGGTACAATTTACACTCGTGTGATGAATTCCTGACAAAATTTGGAACGTATTGAAAAGGTATGGTCCAAAATCAAATCGTAGAAAGGACAAAAAGCTGAGCCACAAAGATTTAAGTCACAATTCAAATCATTTATCTACACATACCATAACTTAAGAAATGCACGTGTGCCATCTTTAAACCACTTTTTATATACTCGGTTCAGGTTGAGTTTATACCGCATCACCGCCAACTCTTATGGGCGAAATATTCTTCGCCAGATCTCTCACCTTATCAAAGACAACCCTTATGTGGAACATACATGATCTATAAATTCTACCAAGAAAGTGTTAACTCATTATGTGAACCCTAAGAATAACTCAAAGACTGCATTTTAGCATGTCCAAACAATAGGTTCAAAGAGGTTTCACTCCTGAAGAAAAATTCATGATAAGAATTTAGATAATACCAGTAGCGATTTGGTGAACAAGATGATAACGTTGAGCGTCTGGCCGAGAATTTAGCATCATATATCAACAATCACTCAATATTACGATAGATGACACATAGTTAGGATAATGATTCACACAAAAATGAAAACGTTGAAGGATAAGGTGGATTAACTTATGAAGAATATCAAATGGTTGTTATCTACTGCGAATATTGCATAGGTATGACGAATAAAATACTTCGTTAGGTCAAAAGAATTTTCACCAAGAGGATTCAACCAAAACTACATAAATCATCCTAATAATATTTTTTACACGAGAACTAATGCCGAAAACATGCATGCAGCGTGCCTAGTTTATCCTCAGCATGAGAAGTCTCATGAACATCGTTTTCATCCTAGATTTGCGCATACTTATAATATTTTTGGCTAGGGTAACAACTTAAGTATCCATATATATTTGGGTAGTCAATAGTCATGGTCTAATTCTTTTTTTCTTTTTAAGTCCAAAGAGTAATATTGGCACCCGAAAAAACTATGTTAGAATTCGAACCCTGATGGTCAATTATACTCGAACCCAGGTGACGGAGAATTTTCTCTCCTTTACCATTGTACCAAAGCAACACTATTTATTATTAGGTGTTAGCTTAGAAGCAATAGTTGCTGAAATTTGTTCAAACGATAGATGAGTCTATCTCAAGCTAGATTAGAGGTGGAAACTAAATTATAAGAGTTTCCTTGCCATGGTTATGTCTTTCTCCATCTAGGGATGTGTCTCAAGGGCAAGTTAATTAAGAGACAATTTAATTTTGACGACGTTCACAAAAAAATGATGTGGGTTCATCTAAGGAAATTAAGCCTCATCCTCATTTATCTCGGGCAAAGCTGGTATGGCTTAAAGTTTCTATACCTAATCATTCTACTCATGTGGTTGTAGTCTACTCTCGTTGGAAACCAACGTTTGATCAATTACCTACTTCGGATCTTGATGTGGAACAAACATGTCTTCTTAGTTCTTAGGGAGACTAGGGAAATACTTTTATAATTGCTTTATCACTGCAATTATTTATATATAATATAAAACAAGTCAGAGAAATGACACATTGTATTTAAATTGTACTACATTCATACCAACTTTGTATTCTATCAAATTTTCTATTCTTATTAAAACAAAATTTTAATTAACATAAATGATACTATAAATATCATTTATAGTATAAACATAAATATATGATACTATAAACATAAACATAAATGATACTATAAATATAAACATAAATGATACTATAAATATAAATGATACTATAAACATAAATGATACTATAAACATAAATAAAGGATATTTGTGTTTAAAAGAATCGAAAATAAAACATATATAATAGTTTTTTGTATTATTAATGTCATTGTGTAGCTACTTAAATGATTACTAAGTCCAAAAATATATTTATACATTCGATAAATATAAACATGAGGTCTCATCTTGGTCTTATTCTTCACCCTCGCCACATTTTTCAAAAAAAATATCACTACACCCTCTATATATCAAAGCTAGACATTAATGGTTCGATCTTCATCACAGATTATCATATTGCACTGGATCGTTGGGAGTATACTCCACTAGTGTTTTGCATGCTTTGATCCTTCTTGCCACAGTTTTCTCTCTCACTTTTTGTGGTTGTGTTTAAAAACAATAAAAAAATAGACGTAAACAAAAACAAAAAGACCTTCCATAATTTTTTGAATTGCCCTTGAATTCCTATCTTACTTAGATATGAGTTTCGCGATGGGCCGCGCCATAATAATTTTATAAAGGGCCATATGAATTTTGGACAGCTTAGAATTATCGACGTAAATCTTTAAGCCGATACATATACTCAAACTCAACATTTGTTGGATCTGCCTTAGGGGTTAATCTTTTTCTTTTCTTCTCTTTTGTGCAAAGGGGTTTCTTTTTAATTTTATTTTCTTCTTCTAATGTGTCTGTATTTCAAATACATATTTTGTGTCGATTATGTTCTTATAAAAAAAATCATAAGCATCCACACTACTACATCCATCGCCGGTCACCCATGGGAAGCAATGTGACTATAGGAGCATTAGGCTACAAACTTGATCACGAGTCCAATATTTTTCTTTAGAGGGTATTTTTATGTCTAATCAAACTATCAAAGTACTCCTCCTATCTTATAATCCAATATTGGGTCTGACTAATAATACAAATCTGTATAATTTTTTTAGTTGTAAACTGGAATGGTAAACTTTTATGAAGTAATGTAAAATTGTAAGAAAGAGTGGTACATAAAAACTATACCGAAAAACTGAGAGTAAACATTTTAATAACGTTTTTAATAACATTTTTGTGATTGATAATTATCAAAATTATATATCATATTCTACATCGGTACAAAATTACCATTTTGAGCTATTAAAATCACAAGTATTCGTCACTTTTAGGAAAATTCCAAGATTTATTTTACAGTATAATTGTATAGTAAAAACTGAATTTTAAAAGGGAATATAATATATATATATATATATATTTATATTTATTTATTTTTACTTTTAATTTCATACAAAAATTAAGAGGATGCTTGTGCATCTCTTTTTCTCCCATGCTTTCCGTCGGTCGTCAAACTAAATCCTATAACTACTTACAAATTTAGGCTTAGTGAAAAAAAGGTCTATATGATTTTTTTTCTTCTCGGATGACTTCTTTATTTATGTTTTTTTCTTCACGGTCACAAAAAGATATATGAAACTTTATCTTTCTTTTTTTTGGTCAAACATATGAAACTTTATCTTAAGAATTTATATAATACGTTGAAACATTTTTAAGCAGAGGAAGATGCCTATCTATGGTCAGCTCCTACCATGGTCCTAGTACTATGTCTCTGGTTCCACCAACATTATGTATCGTACTATCAGTGCCAGATTCTCTTATTTATGTCTATGGTTTGTGATCTATGCATGTATGTAGGACCTTGTTTATAAGTTGATCTGCATTATTATCCTTTATACTCCAACTTTACACTTATCATCAAGTAATATAAATTTAACCACTGGGATATAAAAATAAAATTTGACTTTGTAAGGAATTATTGAATCATATAAATATATATCTTAATATCAGATCAAAACCATAAACTTTCATGTAATACATTAATGCGATGTCGCTATTCACACATTTAGATCCAAGAAACTTAAAAAGTGGTCCTAAATCGGGACTTTGCTTCACTTACAAGAACAGTACTATTGTTGATGTTCTATGTATATTATTGTAACAGATGATTCAAACTGAATCATTTGCTAAACAACAAATAACCAACTGCTTGAGTACAACTACATAACGTGACAGAGTATATATTGATAAAAACAAATTCAAAAGTTGTAGTTACGTCGATAATCAGCTATTGTTTTAAAAAACAAAACCTTTGAAACAAATAATTGATCTCTGCTAAGGTATAAAGAATCGTAATCAAAATTTTAGTTTACGAATGCGTAGCTAAATCGGAATCATATATTTATTCAGTTGTCATATTCTTGTATGTTCATAATTAATTATTCTTTATGTTAGATTATTTTTTCTCAGATGAGAAGTAATTTTGGTAACAGAACATTTTGTGAATATGTGTTCGAGTTTTCGTTTCTTGGGAAGATGTTTAAAGTCTCTTTCCTTAGTTCAGTTGATTTTTGGTGTTATTTACAACTATGAACAAGTACAGTACATTCCATTGGCATGACTATCCAAATGTCCAACATTTTTTTTGGTTTGTCACGTGTGAGGGATGTGTCTTTAATCAAGTAGTTAAGTCCATCTGATTCCACCGTTTCTATCAGAATTCGATTCTACTAAATCTCGTTACCTCGCGTAGTAAAAATAGACCATATATCGGACAATGTTGATCCAAAGATGTTAAAAGAAAAAGATACCACGTGCCAGAAAAATTACATAAAAAGTTTCAAATCAAATTCACTCAAGCACTAGACTATCAAGGTGTTCACATATCTTACACTATTAATATGTTATTACAAGTAATAAATAAATTTGGGTCGTATACGTTCTCCATCTATGAACATATCAGTTTGTTTGTTAGTCCAGACCTAGAATCAACTTCACTTCGTCAACAATATGGTCATTTAAAGTATGAACCATATGTTGTTCAAAAAAAAAAAAAAGTATGAACCATATGATGGTTGTAATGTTGAAATTACTCTTAACTTTCGTTTAGATTAACCATGATGGTTATAATGTTGAAATTAGTCTGACTTTCGTTTTAAATATAGTTTTGATAGATGTAAGAATTAATTATTTTGTTTGGAATATATATAAGGGTTGTGTATACCAATCGTGAATTGATTGCTAAATAGAAAATCACGTGGTCAAATGCAATCTGTTGTGGTCACAGGAGAGACCACAATAGATTTACATATCATAAGAACCAACACGTATAACTTCTTGAAAATGGCTTAACATTATAACCCGGACCATCTCATAAATCTCCTTCTACCAATCAGTCACTACTTTGTTTGGACCTGTCTCGTCTTGTCTAGTAGTATCGTTGGGTCACATAATTTAGATAAGTATAAAACAATGTGCCTTGAAAACTTTTCTCGTGTAAAAATTATGATTGAATTATCACAAAACTTTTCTCACATTTAGATCCAAAACTCGAATTATTTGCCATAAAAAAAAGATGATATGAAAAAAGAAACAAATAATTCGAGTTTTGGATAGTATCGTTGACAAAACTTTTGGATATACTATACTTCGACTGTCCAAATTCCACACCTTTACCTTTTTTGGAACTAAAAACATAGGTGGGTCACATAAAAAAATTGTAGGGATTACATTTACGTAGACATCCGTAGGTAAAACAATAAGGTAAACATTTTTAAATTTGTATAATACGATATCAATTAAATACGATATGCCTCTCCACTACCACTAGAACGAGTAAATGAGTTTATGGCTAAAAGTCAAGCGGAACTGCGGGAGCCTACCATCTATAATGCATAATGAAAAATAGATCCACGTAGTCAAACAATATCCACTCTTTACATCTACCAAAAATCAATAGTATCCACAAACTATAGAAGTTCACCATATTTACGCTTCATGTTGTAGAACTTGAAATAGATAAGATTCAAAACCCTAATCATATGTGCATGAAGATAATTGATCGTACGCATTAATTAACCAGTTAAGAAGAAAACAAAAGGATTTGATGAGAAAATTAATTCGAGGGACAAGTGCATATGTTGTTGCATCTAATGAAAGGTGTTTATGCAGAGAAGAATTTGTGGTTGGGAAGATGGACAACGAATAAGATGATGAGTATGAAAGATGCTGCGAGATAGGAAAAGGTATTTTCATTTTATGAATATGTATTATATTGGTTTAGAAACGTTATTGAAAATCTAAAAGAGAACAATAATTAAAAAGATAAAAATGAATGAGAATTTGAATGGTGGGAGTCATAGAAACAATGGGTTATTGGGGGAGTGAGGGATGTTGACAAGGCAAAAACATAGCCTTTGAGGGTTTGGTATGTTTATTGCTTCCCCAATTGGATGTGACTTGTCTCACTATCTTCACCGGATTCAATTGAATAGTACTTTGACTAGGGAAGATGTGTTTTCTTGTGGATATAGGTCGGAGATCGAGTTACCCATCAATAAATATCTACTGTTCGTGTTTTTCAGTCATATTCTATGCATTAAATGTTAATAAAATCCGATCTTTCAAGGATTTCAAAAATTAGTATTGTTTGGGTTATTAGATTGTTCTTGCTATCAAGAAAACCAAAAAAAGGAACAAGCAATGTGTCTTTGTTCGACAGTGCACCACCAATCTGAAAATAATTAGACTACTTCTTGGGCAAAACATTTATTTAATTTTTCTATGCTCCTAGAAAGTAGAAACGGCAAATTACGTAGATAAGTAGAAACAAGTTTACCAGAAATCTCCAATGTAGTGCAAGTAGAATTATTCGTTGGGCTCTCGGAACTCGGAAGCTAATGCTAAAATAGTCCATCATGAATGTAGTGCATCTGTTTTACTAATGGTTTGTGCTAATTAATGTTGTTTATATATGATAGGCTTCCGCATAAGTGATGTTGCTTTTTATTTTATTTTTATTACTAAAAAGTTTAGGCCTAGGAACATACGTCCTCTCAAACTAGAGCATTTTATATGGTTTCTTTCCAAATGTCATTACAACTGGTGATTTCTAGGTTTTGTCTTATAGTCTTTAACAATTGAGCTATTAACACTCAGTAAGTAATGTTATTGACATAAAAGAAATGTTTATTTGTAATATGATCAAATTTAACGATATATTATCAACCAAATAGTTTTATAATAATTATTTGAATACTAATAAAAATAAATATAAATGACTGTATATGTCGATAATATTAAATTTACATGATCTTGATTTACTAATACTCAGTTAGATTGTAACTTTTAATATTTTCATCAGATTTGAATATCAACTTTTGCTGGATATTTTAACTTTTTAAGTAAAGTATTCATTATGGTGTTATTAATTAAAAGGATTATGTATCATTGGAATATTTTATTGTATCTAAAATAATAGTCATTTTATTTCCAAAGATTTCCAAAGGATATTATCCCATAACCACAAAACAATGGGTGGTATAGTTTATATAGAGATCGCAAGTAAAATCCATGTGCACTTTTAGCTTATTTAAGTTTTGAACGGCTCATTATATTCTTATTATTTTTGATATCCAATGATTAACTAAAATCAATGATAAGAAATTTGATTATAATACGTCTAAACAAAGAAAATGTAATTGAGCATGCTAATAAATATAGTCACAAAGCCGCACTTTCCGTCGAACAAATTATACGTTCATGTGTGGTTATACTTGAACCACATGATTGGAAGGTTCGGAAGACAAGCTTATTTTAATTTGATTATGCTCTTTAATAATGATTTAATGGACAACTGAACAAGCCCATTTTCCTAAAATTGCCCCATCATTTCCCGGAATTTCAGGACAATGTTGAGAGAAGATGGTCCAAATTGAAGTAAAATATATACTAAGATTGTTATCATTGATTATTTGTTGTACGTCTTAATTAGGATCAAACTTAGTTGGTCATAACTATTTTCACCGATGCTGACTTCGAAAGTTTTAAGAAATATAATTATATGATTAAATCATATAATAATGTTGACCAAATACGATTCACGGAATTTTTACCGCCCAATTTCTGTATACATGTGATGTGATACGTGAAGAGTTGACCAATGGAGGCAACGTCTAACAAATTGGTAGGCAATTAAAAAAGTACATTAATCATAGAAGTGATCAATAAAGACATTACTTAGACATGTTGAAAGAGGTACTCATGTTTTTATAATATCATTTTTATTTACTCGGAATCTTAATATATTTTCATTTTTATTTACTTAACATATTTTGGGCAAACGTATGTTCGTATTTTCAAAACCTAAGAGATGTAACAATATCATTCAACAATCAACGGTCATCACTCATCACCTATACTTTTCAGGTTATTGACATGAAAGAGTGAGATTTACTAAAACAACCTACCAACGTTTAGCAGAAGGCCACGTGTTGAGAACCCACATTGCAAGAAAATGTAGGGATTCCATGCACTACAGCAGATACACAATAGACCTTTGTATTTTAATAGTTAAAGAATTAGAAAAGTCAGACGACTAATCACGGGTTTAAACCGTTTTTTTTCTACCACTATAGTATAGTACTATAGTCTCTTTCTTCGTCCCTTATATTATCGACTCTATCTCCTTACCTCATTCTTGTTCCCCTCTTATCAAACTTCACCCCCAACAAGAGTTATCGAGAGAGAGAGAAAACATATTCTGATTTAAGACATATATAGACAGCAAGAAGAGATATGAACCTTAAGGAGACGGAGCTTTGTCTTGGCCTCCCCGGAGGCACTGAAACCGTTGAAAGTCCGGCCAAGTCGGGTGTTGGGAACAAGAGAGGCTTCTCCGAGACCGTTGATCTCAAACTTAATCTTCAATCTAACAAACAAGGACATGTGGATCTCAACACTAATGGAGCTCCCAAGGAGAAGACCTTCCTTAAAGACCCTTCTAAGCCTCCTGCTAAGTAAGTTCTATTTACACAATTCCTTAAGAAGAAGACCTTCCTTAAAAGGGAAGACTTTTTTTTTTTTTTTTTT
>Ga0041059_1003567_pt1 | contig 10510 bp, 6 predicted proteins | sample AraColnosormetaG_FD_56232 | JGI IMG/M metagenome (GOLD analysis project Ga0041059, IMG submission 56232) | Arabidopsis roots microbial communities from North Carolina, USA - Col MF nosort | ecosystem: Host-associated > Plants > Roots > Unclassified | place: USA: North Carolina | collected 2013-09-02 | reverse complement strand
TTTTTTAAATTCAATTTGACTTAATGAAATAATGTCAATATAAAATCATCTGTTTTTTTTTTCCCTTTTAAAAATTTATTTACAGATAAATGTAATTATCACAATGCCGACGTTGCTGTCGATTTCTACCATCGTTACAAGGTATTAATCATGTTATTTACCCCTACCTTATATGTGCTTGTGAAGCGATCTCTTGAAATTACGTTAATGTTTAAATTTATATTCAACAGGAAGATATCAAGTTGATGAAAAATCTGAACACTGATGGCTTTAGATTTTCCATTGCATGGCCCAGAATATTCCCCCGTAAGTTATTAAAAATCTCAACAAATTATATTTCACTGGTTGATCATAACATTAGTTGATTATAATAAAAGTAAGGAAATAATAACATTTTTTAAATAAATTAAAATAACAGATGGTAGGATGGAGAAAGGAATAAGCAAAGCAGGTGTGCAGTATTACCACGATCTGATCGATGAGCTCCTCGCAAATGGTAATTTTTGTTTTTCACTACTTAAACTTCAGAAACTCTAAATTACATCAAAAACATTACTAATGCTACCTCTAAATTTATTTTCAAAATTCAGGTATAACACCATTAGTAACTGTTTTTCACTGGGACACTCCTCAAGACTTAGAAGATGAATATGGTGGCTTTTTAAGCGACCGCATAATGTAAGAATTTTTTATTAATTTCTACAACTTTATCGTCTACAACTCAAACACGATTAACCTTTTCTATATATAAATTCAGAAAGGATTTTACGGAGTATGCAAACTTCACATTCCAAGAGTACGGAGACAAAGTGAAGCATTGGATCACATTTAACGAACCATGGGTGTTCAGTCGAGCTGGCTACGACATTGGGAACAAAGCACCGGGACGTTGTTCTAAGTACATCAAAGAACATGGAGAGATGTGTCACGATGGACGGTCAGGACACGAAGCTTATATCGTTAGTCATAACATGCTCTTGGCACATGCCGATGCCGTTGATGCCTTTAGGAAATGCGACAAGGTTTCTATATAAACATAAACTAGCCTCATTTAAATTCTATTGTGAATATTTTTACGTAGTTTAATGAACGAGTACTACTTATAAACATTTATTTCTAATTGTTTCTAGTGCAAAGGTGGTAAAATTGGGATTGCTCACAGTCCAGCTTGGTTTGAGGCTCATGAGCTCTCGGATGAAGAGCACGAAACTCCTGTAACTGGCCTGATTGACTTCATATTGGGATGGTAAAAAATATCATTTACTATTTTACCCTTTAGTATCAAAATTTAAAATATATGACAAATACTATTCTGACTCCACAGGCATTTGCATCCGACCACATATGGAGATTATCCACAATCAATGAAGGATCACATCGGACATCGACTGCCGAAATTCACAGAGGCACAGAAAGAGAAGTTGAAAAATTCAGCTGATTTTGTAGGAATCAACTATTACACATCAGTGTTTGCATTGCACGACGAAGAGCCAGATCCTTCGCAACCAAGTTGGCAGAGTGATTCTCTCGTGGACTGGGAACGTAAGTTTCTTTTTTACTGTTTTCTTAATTTCGATGCATATATAATTTATATAGTTAGACTATTTTCAATGTTCTCACTTTGATTAATTTTGTTTATACTTATTCCTTTTTTTCCAGCAAGGTATGTGGATAAATTCAATGCTTTTGCTAACAAGGTATACTATAACTAATTTTGTTATTATTTAAAATATAATATTGAAATACTAAAATTGATGTTTTAAAAAAATAAAAATAATACTTTCTCTTTTTTTTAGCCTGATGTTGCTAAAGTGGAAGTCTACGCAAAGGGTTTGAGGAGCCTCTTGAAATATATCAAGGACAAATACGGCAATCCTGAAATCATGATCACCGAGAATGGTTAGAAAAACGTTTATAATCTAATTTAGTCTCAAAATCATATAATCGATTTCTATATATCTTTCTTTTCTTTACTTGTATATAAGTATTTGAGTTTTGAATATGTTTGACGTAAGGATACGGAGAGGATCTAGGTGAGCAAGACACAAGCCTTGTAGTGGCGCTGTCAGATCAGCACAGAACATACTATATCCAGAAACATCTCTTGAGCTTGCACGAAGCAATTTGGTATGTTAAAAAATCATATTTTGAGTTTTAATTCGATGAAAATATGCCAATTATTTTCTTCAGATGGACTAATGTTTTTTTTGTTCGTGTGTTTTAATGCAGCGATGATAAAGTAAACGTTACAGGGTATTTTCATTGGTCATTGATGGACAATTTTGAATGGCAAGATGGATACAAGGCGAGATTTGGGCTCTACTACGTCGATTACAAAAATAATTTGACGCGCCACGAAAAATTATCAGCCCAGTGGTACTCGAGTTTCCTCCACGATGGATCAAAAGAGTTCGAAATCGAGCACGAGTTCGAACACGATGAGTTGTAGAGTGAATTCTCTACAAACAGACTTTGAAAATTTGAGTCATATATATATTATATATTCATAAACTATTTGTTTACAGTTTGCTGCAGTGAATGCATTTCCATATTCAAGTAAATAAATCAGATACTCAATATACAGACAAGTAAAGTTTGGATTGTGTTGTAGTAAGTATTTGGATAGTTGAATATTGAGATCAAGGGTATTCACGAAGATTCCGTACTAGTTATTGATATTTTCTATTGCATATTTCATATTTGCATGCACGGCAAAGTGCCAAAGTATATTTATTGAAGAATTCAAACAGATGGTCGTATGATCCAAATCTCTAACTATTTTAAAATGTGATATACCTAACAATATACTCAAATTTCTAGCTTTCTAAAAGAGACTACAAGTCTACAGACTACAATACCCATTTAACATGTTTTGGACTTGGTTACCATATCTTAAAATTCCAAATTTATCGGCAAACTCAACGAAAATAATCAAATGTATAAATGGACCTGATAGTGCCATTGATATTTGGGTTCTGACTTCAGATATGGGCCTTGGACCTTTCTGATAAGACTCAGTATCTTTAAGAAGATACTTGAATTTGGTAGGTGAGAATCATCATCCTATCCTCCATCCACGGTTTTGTAGAGGGTAATATAATTTTTTCTATGGACAGTAAGAAGTGATAAAAATATAATATTATATAAAAATGTTATAATGCTTTTTTTGTATGACACATGTCCATTTTAAATTACAAAAAACCATGTAAATAAAGAATAAAATACGTTATAACTAAAAAAACTGAATGCATTTCAAAAAAGTTACCATATAATCATATAAGTAAGCATATAAATCATACACCTTATCTTGATGTATATGATTAGTTATAACTAGAAAAGAAAACAAAACAAAGTTGAATATTATATCTAAGAATATATATTACCCATTAAGAAATAAATGAAAGAGAGAATAAAATCCACAGCATTATATAAATATTGTAGCCCTGGGAGTTCGGATATATCGGTTTAATCGGTTCGGTTTATTTAGTTTTTCGGGGTTTTTGGATTTTTTAATTTCTAGCCGAATTGAACCGAACAAAAATTCGGTTCGGGTCGGTTCGGACATCGGTTTTTTCGGTTCGGTTATTGGGTATAAATTAAATTCCGGATTAAACCGATTTTTTTTCTAATTCGGTTAATTTGAACCAAATAAACCACAAATTAAAAAAATGGACTTACAAAAATGAAATCTAATAAAAAACAAACAACAGGCCCAATACACAAATATACAGTTACAATTACAAATCCACAACACAATTATGGGTCAGGTCCATTACAAAATTAGGGTTTTGAGTTTTGACAAAAAAAATATGTACGACTACAACTCCAAACTGCGACGTCGAGCAGTGCCTCTCCAATCTAGTGATCTACCATTCCGACGACGTAATGCCCTACGAGACCTGTTAAACGCCCGTTTGTTATCCATGAAGTAAGAAAAAACATGAGATGGAAGTGTAAACCATAAAAGATCCATAAAAATAATGGATAATCTCAGATTTGGAAGTGTAAAGCCTAACTCTAAAATTTCAGAAATTATAGAGACAGAGGAAGAGCTTAGAGAGCAAAGAATCAAACAAAACAAATGATTAAAGAGAAATAAGAAGAGTTTACCCTAAGAAAGTTGAGGTTGTGGGTTGAATCTCTGAGCAAAGGTTTTTTGTAAGACCAACTGAGATTAGAGAGAATGAAAGAGGCTTGGAAGATGATGAATTCATGAAGGAGAAGAGACGAGTTGATGATTACTAATTCAATCGAAGAAAAATATCAAAGTTTCTTTGTTGTTTTCGCAAGAGGCAGAGAGCCAAAAACGAAGAAGAAACCTAATTAGGTTAAGACTCATCAATTAACCTTATATATGGCTGCAGATTCTCGGTATGGGTGAAACCGATTGGTTCCGATTACCGAACCGACCCGAACCGACTTCCGAATTCTTAAATTAATTTGGCCGATCGGTTCGATCTCCTTAATTCGGTTGCTGCCGAAAACCAAAATTTTCGTTTTTTTCGGTTCGGTTTTCTCGGGTTGAACCGTTATCCCAGGCCTAAAATATTGTATGACTCTTGACCAAAAACTAGTTAGATATATTATTTATTATGACATATTAATATTAACTTAATATAAAATAAAAATAAATGTTCAAAAAACATGATCTTAAAGCTGACAAAGCTGATTTGATTGACTAATACTTATCCTACGGTGATTTTTGGTTCTTTTACTTTTTTTGACAATTATGGAGCTGGATGGAAAAAAAATATATATAAAATCATATATTATTAATAATGAGATAAATACAACGAATTAAACGGATCAAAGTTAATATTTCCAAAAGAAAAATAGAACAGAGTCCTAATTTCATTAATTTCAACTATTGAAAACAAAATTTAAAATCAATAGGATTGATTTCTATTTTTCTTTTAGAAAAACAAAATTTGAAACAATTTCCTAATTTCCCTAAACTTGCGACTTTTTAACAATCGACCGACTTATCAAAATTAGGGATTGTTTTATATATAAAGAGAGACGCATCTCTTTATTTCATTCATCGCTTCTCCAAAATTTTCTTCAAAGAACAAATCTCCCAAATCTAAAATCTTTCTCTTCTCTCTTCGTTTCCATAACCATGTCTGCGAAGAAGATTGTGTTGAAGAGTTCCGATGGTGAATCTTTCGAGGTTGAGGAGGCGGTGGCTCTCGAGTCACAAACCATAGCGCATATGGTTGAAGACGACTGCGTCGACAACGGAGTCCCTCTTCCTAACGTCACGAGCAAGATCCTCGCCAAGGTGATCGAGTATTGCAAGAGGCACGTCGAGGCTGCTGCCTCTAAGGCCGAGGCCGTCGAGGGTGCTGCTACCTCCGATGACGATCTTAAGGCCTGGGACGCTGATTTTATGAAGATCGATCAAGCTACTCTCTTTGAACTCATTCTGGTATGTTTCTTCTCTCGATCTGATTTGATTTTTCCATCGAATTTTGAATTTTGGGATTCTAGGGTTTTCGATTTGGGAAAATTAGGGTTTCGAAATTTAGGTGTTTGTTTCAGAAATTGAATCTGCTTGAGATTGATATTGTTAGGGTTCTTATGGAACCAATCATTAATTGAATCTATCGATTTGGATTATAATCATATCTGTGTTTTTGGATTCGGATTTTGATCTAATGGTTATGAATTTGGGATCTTGTGCAGGCTGCTAATTACCTGAATATCAAGAACTTGCTTGATCTAACATGTCAGACAGTTGCGGATATGATCAAAGGAAAGACTCCAGAAGAGATCCGCACAACGTTCAACATTAAGAACGACTTCACACCAGAGGAAGAGGAAGAGGTTCGCAGAGAGAACCAATGGGCTTTTGAATGATTGATCTTCAGAGAGAAGAATCAAAAGCAGCAAGCAACCAGTTTCTTCTTCCTTATGTTTATTGCCGTTTTCAAGTGTTGTTGATGACTTGCTTTTTAATATTCTTCATGAATCATGACTATCTTCTTCCTCTTCTTTCTTTCTTATCAAGAACCAATGTTTCTTACTCTTTGTGGGATGGATAATTTGTGCTTTTAGATAATCTTCAAGAGTGATGTTGGTTTGTCTTACAAAATAACTTCTTTCAATTGTCTTGCCAATCGCCACAGAATGCTAATTTGCACGATTCATTTTAGGAATGTTCATGTGTAAATAAAAAGAAACTGAATTTGGCAGAGTCTGCAAGCAGAATGTGAAGGATCATGACGACTACTCATTGAAACCAATGGTCACCAGTTATGCCCTGCTCCTGCTCATCTACTTACATAAATATCTGCATCACGTATTTGTATCTTGTCAACATCTTCTCAAATACTAACATAATCAGCATCACCCATTCGTCAACATTCGATAACATGTGGGCTTTGTTTGCATATAAGAAAACAAAGTTTCCACTCAACCGAACGTGGATCACATGTACATCAATATAATTACTTTAATTGTTTGTCTGGCTAGTCAAGTGGTCTCTCGTCTCGTCATTGTGTATCTTATCTTTACTATGAGACTGAAAGAGATATCTTCTTTATATACAGTAACACTCACATTGTGGTCACTCGAAAAGAGCTAAAGAAAATGGAAGATTTGAAGCCAAGTGCCGCTAACTCGTTACCATTGACACTGTTAGGCTTTCTTGAGAGAGCAGCCACCGTGTATGGAGACTGTACCTCCATCGTTTACGGCAATTCCACCGTGTACACATGGCGAGAAACGAATCACCGTTGCCTCTGCGTCGCGTCTGCTCTGTCTTCCATTGGAATAGGAAGATCCGACGTTGTCTCTGTCCTATCTGCTAATACTCCGGAAATGTACGAGCTCCAGTTTTCCGTTCCGATGTCTGGCGCGATCCTTAACAACATCAATACCCGCCTCGACGCGCGAACCGTCTCTGTTCTTCTCCGCCATTGCGAGTCTAAGCTGCTCTTCGTCGACTTCTTTTACTCCGATCTCGCTGTCGAAGCGATCACGATGTTGCTCAATCCGCCGATTCTCGTCCTAATCGCCAATGAGGAGGAGGAAGAAGGAGGAGCTGAAGTAACGGAGCGTTCAAAATTCTGTTACTTGTACAGTGATCTAATCACTAGAGGGAATCCGGATTTTAAATGGATCCGACCCGGAAGTGAATGGGACCCGATTGTGGTCAATTACACATCAGGTACGACGTCGTCTCCTAAAGGAGTGGTTCATTGCCACAGGGGTATATTCGTCATGACGCTTGATTCCCTAACCGATTGGGCCGTACCGAAAACCCCGGTTTACTTATGGACCTTACCGATATTTCACGCCAACGGTTGGACCTATCCATGGGGAATCGCCGCCGTCGGAGGAACTAACGTCTGTGTGCGTAAACTCCACGCGCCGTCAATATACCATCTAATCCGTGATCACGGCGTGACTCACATGTACGGCGCACCAATAGTGCTTCAGATTCTATCGGCGAGTCAAGAATCTGATCAGCCTCTTAAGAGTCCGGTCAATTTCTTAACCGCCGGTTCTTCTCCGCCAGCTACGGTGCTTCTCCGCGCCGAGTCTCTAGGTTTCATCGTCAGTCACGGTTACGGATTAACGGAGACAGCCGGTGTGATCGTCTCCTGCGCGTGGAAGCCAAACTGGAATCGGTTACCGGCGAGTGATCAAGCGCAATTGAAATCACGGCAAGGAGTGAGAACCGTCGGATTTAGCGAAATCGATGTAGTGGATCCAGAATCAGGTCGGAGCGTGGAGAGAGACGGAGAAACAGTCGGAGAAATAGTGTTGAGAGGGAGTTCAATCATGCTCGGATACTTAAAAAATCCGATCGGAACTCAAAATTCGTTTAAAAACGGGTGGTTCTTCACCGGAGACCTCGGTGTGATTCACGGGGATGGTTACTTAGAGATTAAAGATAGATCGAAAGATGTGATTATTTCAGGAGGAGAGAATGTGAGTAGTGTGGAAGTGGAGGCGGTGTTGTACACGAATCCGGCGGTGAATGAAGCGGCGGTGGTGGCTAGACCTGACGAGTTTTGGGGAGAGACGCCGTGTGCTTTTGTTAGTTTAAAACCCGGGTTGACCCGGAAACCAACGGATAAGGAGATTATAGAGTATTGCAAATATAAAATGCCACGTTACATGGCTCCTAAAACGGTCTCGTTTCTTGAAGAGTTACCAAAGACTTCCACTGGGAAGATTATAAAGTCATTGCTTAAAGAGATTGCCAAAAACATGTAAAAGTATTGTAATTTTGATCTAATATCAGATATGTCATCTCTTTCATTAAGATTAATCATATGATCAAATTAATTGAAATCAGTCTCTTTCGTGGCCGCATATGTCTCAGCATCAAAAGAAAGTGGTTTATCACAAAAAAGAAAAAAAAAAAGAGAACAAAAAGCTCCGTTACCGGGAATCGAACCCGGGTCTCCTGGGTGAAAGCCAGATATCCTAACCGCTGGACGATAACGGATTGATGTTGTATTATCTCATTTATACATTATTATTTCAACACTAAGTCTGGTATTACAGGGTTTTGGCATGGACGTCGTGAAATATGCAAGCTCATGTCAACGATGCAAATAGCATAAGCTTTTGGGTTTTTATTTAGAGCTATATTAATTGATATGCATGGAAGATGAAGAAATTAAGAATCTATGCATAAATATTAGTTATTTTGGTAAGTATGAAAGATAAATAATATATAAACTAAAAATATCTTTTTTTACATTAATTACAAAAATGCTATTGAATAAAATTAATTGTAATTTGCGGATAATAAGCATATAGCTATTTGTTTAACGTGCTAAAAACTGTGATATCACGATAAATTTATAAATTATTTGTTAAAAAAATAGTTATCGATTTAAAATTGTAAATCTTTATTTTTTATTTATGTATATTCAAAACAATAGAAGGAAATTAGACTTTTTCTTACATAATTAAGATGATAATAATTATAACAACATGATATATAGAATAATAACATGCTAACATATTATATAACGGAATAATATTTATATAAAAACGTTAAAATATTTGATATATGAATAATATTTACTCTAACATATAATTTATACATAATATTTTTCAATAATTGTTAACGAGGATAACCTGATAACAATGAAAATATTTAGTAATAAAAATAAGATGTGAAATTTTATTTAAAAAACAAAAAATACAAATGTATAATAAAGTAACTTCATCAGTTATTTTACTGTTGAAATAGTCAACAATTCCGCCACCTAATTTTTCAGTCTTCAGGACATATTTATTATAATTTCTCTTTTATTTAACTATGTAGTATGTGAGTTGGCATAAACAATATTTAGAAATCCAAAGACATGTAGAAGGTCTACAATAGAACAAAGATTATAATTGTTTTAGTAACCACAAACGACATAATATTTTAGTAACAAACGATTGATATCAAACAGTCAAACTCTATCAGTCTCTTCATTATGGTAGCAGTATATGGAGCCTCATTGGATTTATCCACCTCTCCCATCCCTGGCGTTTTCTCAGCTTGTTATTCTGCACATAATTTAATTTCAACATTCAGTAAATATTAGTATTTCATGATTATCTATCTTGGTGGAAAGAACATAAAACAAAAACAAAAACAGATAAAGTTATAGAACTCTTGTTACGTGTGATTATTAGTAAATTACCTGGATTTCAACTGTAGCTGATGATTTCATTGAACGCAATATCAACTCAATATCATTAGTCATGCTTTTGATCTGATTTTTTTTATTTTTTATATTTTTGTAAAGGCCAAGAAAAAACGATTAAGATTATTATTATCCACTCTATTTTTCAAAAAAATAAAATATTCACTAAAGTTAACTTACTCTTGGAAAATCTGTAATAGTTAAAATATTAACCCATCCTTGATTATCCATTTGAGATCTCAAGTACTCATCTTTTGCCAAATTATCATCGCTGCATTATCAATGAAGGTAAACATATCCTAAGAAATCAATAAACACAAAAAACAAAAAAAACTTTAAAGTAAATAAACCAAAATAAAAGTTTATTTACCTAAAATAATAATCAATTTGGAAAACGATGAAAGAAGATAAACTGGAACATGCTGCTGACCTAAAATCTGGAAGATGTGCTAAATCTGTTGCTCACAACTTACATAAGTTAGTAAAAAACTCAAGAGTAATGATAAGAAACACTAGCTAATATATATAAAACAAACTTAATAACAACTTACCAAACACAGGTCTATAAGAAAACTGCTGAAGAGGAAAACATGGTTTGATAGAAAACGTTTGTGAATAATTAGACATTATAGCCGATTTAATCCCTTTGAAACTGAACTTTGATTCTAATTAGATGGTGTGGAAATAATGTTTCTCGATCTCTTGAATACAGGGTTGAGTCACGTTGTTTATATAGTGGTCTGCTTTTTTTATTCCTAATTAAATTTCAATTAGGATTTTAACAGAAAAAACAAACAAATATCTATATGTATCTAGTTGATTTAATCTTTGATCAAAAAAAAAAAAAA
>Ga0041059_1003565_pt1 | contig 10520 bp, 10 predicted proteins | sample AraColnosormetaG_FD_56232 | JGI IMG/M metagenome (GOLD analysis project Ga0041059, IMG submission 56232) | Arabidopsis roots microbial communities from North Carolina, USA - Col MF nosort | ecosystem: Host-associated > Plants > Roots > Unclassified | place: USA: North Carolina | collected... | reverse complement strand
AACATTAGTTACATTCAATTAAGTCATAATATTATAACGAAATAGTAACGTTTTTATGACCAAATAAATACGTCACAATTTTGTATGAAAATGGTCACAATGTTCTGACGAAAATAATGGTCGTAATTTTTCCGTAAGAATATTCAGTTTTTTTTGTAGTGTTATCTTCTTCATCCGCGGTGTTAGATACAGTCTACAACTCAGAGACTTATGTGACATCTACGGCTTTGAGAATGATAGCACTGGGATTTCACTTCCTGGACAGTATAGGGATACTCAAATATTCTGGAGCAGGTTTGGCAATGAAATTTATGATTCCAAAGACGCAGTACAATAAGAGATTCGTCATCCTGTTCTACGATATTTAGTTAGGCTAATTAGCAACACGCTCTTGTGCAAGATGGAACCTGGCAAGATGAGACTTTCCAAGTTGTTGTTGCTTTATCATGCTGTTCATGATTTCTTTCCAGATAGCTTGCGATTTGAGGAGGTTGACCGCAATGTCAACTTTGGCGTTGTGTTTGCTCATCACTTGGTCTCTCTCAATACCAAGCCCTTTACAGGTAAAGGGAAGAAATCTGAGAGAGTTGGCAGTCTTCTCACTCCTATATTTCAGCACTGTCGCATCAGATTTGAGGGAGAGGAGGTCAACACCACGAGATTCACTAGGGATGAGACTTATCTGAAGAACTCTCACTGGCTGAAGGGCAACTTACTTTGGTGTTTAAGAGATGATAAAGGGCACCATATGATTCATTTACCTTGCCCTGCGCTTACATAGATTACAGGAGAGCATGAGGAGCTTGGTTTTTGTCCCGATCCTTCCCTTCTGCAGTCCGCACCACGCACCAAAAGAAAGAGAGGTTCAGCTTCAGGATCTACGCCTACACAGACTGAGGATGAGTTCATTGACCCTGCTGGGGTTCCTTGAGTTAGCTCTTCTTCTTCAGCTCTACCATATCAGCTGCCTTCTTCTCCTCCTATCCCGATGGAGCCACTGGTCTTTCAGCAGTACGTCGTTGACAGCTTTAAGAGCGTTTGGAACGCCATAGCTACACTCTCTCACTGCGGTTGTGTGTCTCCTACTCGTCGCAGTCGTCGCTTTCCCGCACCCACCTCCAGCTCGGACCATGAGGATTAGCCATCCTCCCTATCTTGCTTTGTTTTCTAACCCTGTTTTTGCTTTATTTCATACTATTTGCTATTTGTTTTGAAACTTGTTGCACTTAATATCTTATGCTTTGTTGGACCTATTGATGTGTATTTTAGTGATTTATCAGTCTAACTAGAGGATCAATGTGAAAACACTAACCCAAGCTCTACAACATTGAGCTGAATTCGCAAAGGTGGGTGGGTACTCACAAGAGTATAGAAAGCAGGGTTTATCTCGAAATTGCTTCTTTCGAATGTAGGTGGTCGGATTGCAGACCGATTGGAATAGAAGAGATCCGGTCAATTGTAGTCACCAAGAGTCATCGGACAACCAGCTGCTATGATTTCTTCTTGGTGTCGATCAACACCTTCGGCGATTTCTTGTATCAAGTTTCCCTGTTCATCTATTTTCTGACCCTCTTCGTTGTATGCCTGACCAGCTCTGTCGCGTAACACTCCAGCAACATCTGGTATTACTATCAGCATCTTGTAGTTGCATTTGAATTCCTTAAACTCTTGAAAAACAAGAAGAAGAAGAAATAAAAATACATGAGTATCAAAAGAAAAGAAAAGCTTAGACTAAATTCTACACCTAATCTAATGGTGAATCAAAGAGAACTTCGGTAATGACGCCAAATTTGATATGAGTCAAATTACCCTAATGACTACTCTCTCAAATAAAGAGGTTGTTATAGCACTTAGGGATCGAATTCCACAAAGTTCTCGGATCACAAAATAGGCTAACTGTTTTGAATAAAGCTAAACTGAAAAATATTATAAAAGTAAAAGACAAGAAAGCAATTAAAAGTTGGTTTTAGATTCAGATGATTAAGGTGTCAGGTTTAAGGAAATTCTCAGAAAATATCAGAATAGTAGATCTAGCAGTAAATTAGGGTTATTATTGAACCATTCTAGAACACAAATCACTAATATAGAGTGACCGGTGGTGTTCCGCAAACCTCACTATGTTTAATAGTATTGATCCCAACTCTCTTGTAAATCCCTAGAACTAAGCAAGCATTATAAACAGGTTTGATAAGTTCACCTAAGTAATGGACGCTAGCACGCATCTAAATACTAGGCTCATCTAAGGTATTTCCAGTAATAGATAACTATGATGGGCATACCTATTATCCTAAAATCAAGTTCTAGTTAGTTACCCTAAAACTAGCATTAAGAACAATTTAAGATGAAGAATTCTAAATATATTATCCTAACAGGGTTTTCGATTTACTAATTCATCCAAATCCCTAATGAGAATCCCTAAACCCAACAAGAGAACTACTCAAGCATGATCATAGAAGAATAAAATATGATTGAATAAGAAATCAATGATGAAATTAAGAAGAGAAAAGAGTTTAGAAGAATCTTCTCTAAAGGGAGTCTCCAAAGGGTTTTGCTCCCAAGAATAAAAGAGATAATAAGAGTTAGGTCTAAACAATGACCATAAAAATCAATACATAAGCCCTAAAAACGTTTGGGCCTTCTTTGGAAATAAGAGAAAGTTCTGGGCCAAATTTGGAAATCTTCAAAACATGAATAAGTTGCGCAATTGAATTACCGTCAGGTATTGGTATCGCTCGACACCAGGGGTTGTGTCGATCGACACCTACGTCAATTTCCGTCTCCGAATTGCTTGTGCAGCTTAAGTTGTCTTTGTTGCTCCAGAATGCTCCATAATCTCCAAATGCATCCCAAACATGTAAAGACCTGAAAAAAGTAGAAAATGCTTGACTCCTTGTTATTACCTTATAAGTCGACTAATGCGATAAAAAGAAAGTATTTCCTCTCCCTTGATAAAAAAATAATAATATAATACATGGGAGATTGATAGGATTTTCATATAGTGTATAGGGGTATGAATGTTTCCTATGACCCCATTATTATATATTGTTTAAAATGATCAATTACAAAGGTTGGAAAAATGCCGAGGATGTCAATCCAGTATGCGAGTTCCCCTTTGTTTACTCTTTAAAAAGAAATAAGTCTTGGGAAGAGGAAGAATACCAGAAATATAAAGAAAATGAATGGTCGATTTGTTATGTTATAGTACAGGAATGACTCTAGAAGGTTCTTAACATTAACTTGATTGATAAGACCCAACGATGAGAGCCTAATGGATATAGTTGAGTGCTTTAGTATGGAATCTAGGATGTTGTGTAAGCTAGCGGAGAATTACATGGTGGTCTGGATTTGAATAGAACTATTTAGTGCGTGGATTTGGTTTGTATGATCAGGGTAATAAGCTAGAGAGATTGGGAGTTTCTATGTTTTTAAACTTCTTTCACATATTCAATATTTAGTTTTGCTTGAGGGCAAGCAAAAGCTAAGTCTAGGGGAGTTGATATGTCCTGGTTTTTACTGATTTCTAATATAATTTCATAATGGTTTTTAGAGTCTTTCTAGTCCTTTTCGTATGTTTTGAGTCATATCAGGTGCAATTACACATTTGGGAGCTATGAAGCATAATAAGGAATTTTGGGAGCTTTTCAGCAATGAAGATTATCAAAGACGTTTTTCACGCGATGGTGTCGATCGACACCCTTATTTCGGCTGAGGGAATTTCTGATTTCTGCCAAGTCTTTGAGAAGCCCTAAAGTTTTACTTATTTGTAAAGTAGTCCCTGCACGTTTTTAGTCACTTATATACCTAATTATTTGGTCATTTGTAAGACCTCAGCTTTGTTTTATTTTGGAGAGAAGAATCCAATCCATGCAGAGAGATGATTTTGAACTCCTTTTACTCTTATTCTTAATTCATCAATGCAATCTATTCAGATTATGATTTGTGTTTCTGTTATCATGTCTCAGTAATCACCTTGTTGGGTTTAAGGTGTCTTAATAGGGATTTAGATGGATTAGTAGATCGAAAACCCCTTAGAATTATTCTTAGAGTTCTTCATCTTGATTATTCTTAGATTGATCACCTAGAACTTGATATTAGATAATAGGTATGCCCACCATAAGTACTTGTTATTTGAACTATCATACATGAGTCTAGGTATTTAAGAAAGAACAGGTAGGCTCATAGAAGGGCTCTGGTTTAGATACTCGGTGAACTAATCAAACTTGATAAAAATGCATGCTTTAGTATAGGATTTCTCGGCTTCTTCGGATATCTTAAGCTCTAAGTAAAGAGAGTTTCGTGGAGCATCACCGGTTACTCTAAAATCATAGTTTGAGTTCAAGAGCGGTGCGATAATAGTCCTAATATTAGCTAGATCTACAATTTATCTATCTCCCAAGACAATTCCTTAGACCCGACGCTTTAATCACTTGAATCTACAACTTATTTACTTGCTTTGATGATTTTTAAATTATTATAGTTTGTATAGCTTAACTAAAATCTTCATAAGTTTATTGCGTGAACATCGACAGCTTTGTGGAATTCGACCCTTAAGTGCTAACGACGATCTCTTATTTGAGGGAGTAAGCTTAAGCCAATTGGAGCTATATCAAATTTGGCGCCGACTGAAATACATCCTCGAACTCCTAAACAACCCGAATGTTGCTCACTGCTACCTGCATAAATATTGTCAGCAGGTAAGCCTCATAGCCCTTCTCGATCATCTTGTCTACCTGCACTATTGAGATGACTAGACTCCCTGAGGTAGGTCTCACTCCCTGATAAACCAACCTCCCTCTCGCCGCTCAAAAGAAACTCTCCCACGGGGGCAGTCAAGATGTACTCTGTAATGATCCAACCAATCCATCCCCAAAATAACATAATATAGTTCTACATGGCTGATAATCAGATTTGCTGGCATCGACTCCACCGCAATATGAATTTCCACACCCTTAACTCTCCTAGAACCGCTAGAAAATGTCCTTTGGTACCCTTAACGGCTCCAAACTGCTCACCAGGATCTCCACGGATGTTGCTGTGCGAGGCACTCTCCAGGGTAATGGAGCAATGCGATGTTCCTGAGTGAAACAACACATGAGCCTCTACACCGCCCACCAATAAGGTACCTACACATATCTCATGTGCTAAGAACCCTAACATTCATCATTAAGCAATGATATCCAAAACAAAAGAAATCATTCACAAAGTTTGAGTCTCAGAAATCATACCAGTGATCACTCCGGTGCTGGTACCGCCTGCCTCAAACGTATTGTAGCATTGTGGTGCCGCTGGAATATGTGCCAACTGCTGCACATTCTGTTGCACTCCCCGCTACACCGGTGGCTATACTACTGCCATTGCCATCCACTGGAGCTTAGGACAATTCGGCATGAGATGTCCCCTCCCCCAACAATGGTAGCACTCTCTCGTCTCAACTCGCTACTTGCAATCTGCCACCTTGTGGGCAAGGTTCCCACAAGAAAAACATCCCGCACGACCACCCTGTCCAGCTCTAGAAAGATGATTCCAGCTCCTCTTCTTCCCCTGCATAGGCTTGCCGCCTTTTCTAGGTGCCACCTACTGCTGAGTCTTCTTCGGCTGTACCGCTGGACTCACTGCCACAACCTACCTCTGAAGATCCTCCTATACCTCAGCAGCCGTCTCCACCAATGCTGCCTTCAGGGCATACTGTGACATTCTACACCGCACTCTCAGATCCGGTCGAAGTCCCCTCATGAACCTCCTTAACTCGGCTTGACCATCCTTCATGCCCCAACCCGCATACACCAAGACTCGGTTAAACTCCCGGTCATACTCCCAAACCGACCGCTCAACCAGTGTTAGCTCAAGAAAACGCACCTCCATACGGTCGAGCTCGTCCTGCAGAAAGTACTTTGCATTAAACTCAACCACAAAATCTGCCCAAGACATATCCGCCTGCCTCCTCCTGGCAGTCACACTCTTCCACCACAAATGTGCATCCTCCTCTAGAAAATGCACTGCCAGGTCCACCCGATACTCCATCAGGCATCTGCTCGAACTGAAGTTCCGCTTAACTCGCGACCGCCAACTGTCGGCCTCTTCAGGACTAGCACCACCAGAGAAATACCCGGTGCCAATCCTTTACAACTGCTCCATTATCCTCAAATAAGATGGAACTTTCTCAGCAACCGCAGCCCTTTGCTGCACCTCCACCACTTGTGGCACAACTGGAGCCTGCACTGGTACTACACTTGGTAAACGCTCCAACAACTGCCTTAGTACTCCCGCCAAGCCAATCTCTGGAACTTGGGCTCCTCCGGCTGCGGTACCCATCACTCCTGGGACCTGAGCACCAACGGCATGCACACATGCACCGACACTAGCTCCACTAGCGCCACTCGGGCTGCACCAGCTATATCGGCACCAAGACCGTTCCCAGCTCCGGCCTCCACAAACTCAGGCTGCGAACCCACACTCTGCTCAATTGTGGCACTGTAAGCATCACTTTTAAATGAGCTCAAAAGAGTTCCTAGATCATCCTCTCTTCCTTGCCATGATTCCACGATCACGAACTCTCGTGCCGATCAAAAACGAGACAAGACCACGATCTCAGTTACAATCTCCGCTGGTCCTAACTCACGTTTGAGAAAACATGTCTTACGAAACTGCGATTAACTCAAGAAGTTTAAATCCAAATCCGTTTCTGTAAACTATAGAATGACGATGAAAGACTTGGAAATAAATCTACCAAATTTCGTTACCTTTGACAAAGATTTGATATGTCGAAACTGTTTCTTGCCAAACCCTAACGATTCTAGTCCTTCTTCTTCTCTCTCTTTTTCTCCTTTACAGAATACAAAGTGGTTAACTAAAGCCCTAATTTTGAGTTTCCTTTTTTTATAGGCACACTCTATGGTATCCATTAACCAAACTTATTTAACCGGGAGATTTAAACACAAACCCTAACCGATTTTTTGGTTCAGGAACGTTACAAAATTGCACCTTTATAGTATGATATTCAGAGAGTGCTTCACCCCTCTCGAAGAAATGGAGTTAAATGGTATTGTTCTTCCTTTTTTGTTTCATTCATTGTTTAATGTAACAAAATAAATTATAAATATAATTTAAATACATATGTATCAGGTTTAAAAACAACACCGAAGTATCAACGCGAGTTAGAAATATCATTGAACGGTGTTTTAAGAAACCTTGGTATTGCTGGAGAAAAGTGTCGTAATTTTATAAAGATGCATGGTTTAGAACGTTTAAGGTGTGTGTTAGTTATATATAAACTATTTTTCAAAAATAATTTTTTGTTTAATACATGTCTTACATAGATATATTTTAGACAAGGTTTGAGTGGGATGCCTCGATTGAGAATCTAGTTAAAGCCAACTTTGATGCCCTTGTAGCTGCTCTCCTCAAAGGAATGGTTAGTCTTGCAAAGTTCAAAGAAAAACAACTTGACTGGATTCTGGCTGAATGTTGGAAAGTAATGGTAGCTTACTGGAAGACACTTAAAGCCAAAGAAAAAAGTGAAAATGCTCGTTATTCACGACTATTTAGTCGTGATGATTTAAGTCCACATTATCACAGAACTGGTTCATGTTTGTATGCTAAAGTTCAAGATGGCTTGGTAATTATTAATTTTTAATTTTGGTAACAGTTATGTTTTCTTTCAAAACGTTTGATAAGAGTTATTTACCTTTTTATTGTTTTGTTCTCAGGAAGCAAATAATGAAGACTCTTCCTTCATTGCTGTAATGAGAGCAATACACCAAAAATCTGATGGAACATATGTTGATGAAAGAGCAACACTAATTGCTCAACAATATGATGAATGTCTTCTTGAAAGCTTGACACAAACGGATTCTTCCAATGGAGAGGTTTTGACAATGGATTCTCTTACCATAGAAGAAAAAAAATGAAAACTATGTTAAGGTAACTTTCACTTGTTTTCACTTGAATCTACTTGTTTTCTTGGAGCTTTGAAGGAGTTTGTATTTTAAAATCTCTCATTATTCATGAATTTATGCTTTTTTTCTAGATTGCTGGAATATCAAAACAAGGTCATGTATCTGGACTAAAATCACTTCAAAGTAGGGTTTCCATGTCAGATAGTTACCTAGTTCCCCCTCAAGCTACTGAAGAAGTGGGAGCATTAATTCTCTGAGTGAAATAACTAGAAGTTGAACTGCAAAAGAGTCGTAAAGATAATGTGCTTGTTCGACTCGAAGATGTGGAGCAACTAATTCAAACTTTTGCCCGTTAGAGTGAGTTAAATGCATCAGCTCCACCTCCTCCACCTGTAGGAAGTTCTTCTTCTCCACAAGTTCCCATAGGGTTTTCTTCATTTTCTCGTGCTACGTAATATGGTTTGAATTTGGTTTCTATTTGGTTTTACTTTAAGTGGGTTTATTTTGCTTTTTTTTGCTTTCATTTTAGACCAGGTAATATGGCTTGACTTTGGTTTTTATTTGGTTTTACTTTGATTTGGTTTCTTTACTTTTGTTTGCTTTCATTTTATACCATATCACATTTATTTCTTTTTAGACAATTTTAAATTGGATGTTGCTTTGGTAATTTACTTTCAGTTTATTTATTTTTCTAATTTTGTTTAGTAAAATTTAGAGGAAAAAATATCACAAATTCTGAAAATAATGTAGTAAAGATAGTGACTAATATAGGTGTCAAATAGTTTCTTAATTATGAAATATTTTGATAGAATTGTGGTACTAAAATGTGACAAATTTGGGATGGTAAAATAGTTGGAAATGAGAACCGAGTGATAACATATTTTCAGTTATAACTAGAGACTGACTAGGAACAGTATGATTCTGACGATTTAATGACTATAGTTCCGTCGTAAGAAATAACATAATTGTGACAGTTTTTTAGTCATCACTAGTAAGAAATGACGAATGTATTGCAACCGTTGACAATTAGTCTCAAATTCATCATTATATTTTGATTGTTACAGATTTGTTGGCATAGTGACGAAATATTATGTATCAATAAAATTAATTTCCTGTAGTAGGTCCCAAATCAAAATAAAAACGATTTTAAAACAAAATAAACAAGATAAGAATAAAATAATAATAATTTTTGATCTGAACTGATACTCTTACTTAAAAAATTTATTGTTGTTTGCAAAAGCGTAAACTGCAAAATCGGGAAATCAAATAGCAAATTTTGGCTGAAAAGAGGGTTTTGCGATTCTAGCGGAAAATGCGCGTTTACGGTTTAGGTGAAAGCATGGTTTTGCGATTTAGTGGAATTTAGTATTAATGTATTTAATCGTTTACTTTTTAGCGTAACGATTAAAATAAGAACATTTTTAATAAAGATAATTGATATGGCTGAAATTCCCTAAGAACTACTCTCTCAAATAAGAGATCAATTGCAGAATTTAAGGATCGATTTCCACAAAGTTCTTTTATTCACACAATGAATTCAATGTTAAGATTAAGCTAGTAGGGTATGATTGAAATAATATGAAAACAAAGTAAGAAGACAGCAGATTGATTGGTTGTAACGATTAAATAAAGAGCTAGGAACAGGGTATTCTCAGAAAAATATTGGTTAGTAGATCTAATGAAAGCTAGGTTATTATCGAACCATTCTTAAACTCAAAACTCTAATTATGGAATAACCGGTGGTGTTCCGCGAAACTCCGTATGCCTATGGCTAAGAAAACTGGACAAGCCGAAAGATTATTAACCTAAACATGCATTCTTAACGAGTTCGATTGTTCACCTTAGTAGATAGGCCGATTCTTAATACACACCTATAAACCAGGCTCATCAAATAATAGGTCTAACTACAGATACCTATGGTGGGCATATCTATTGTCTGGATTCAAGATCTAGTTAATTACTCTAGATCTAACATTAAGCATAATCAAATATGAAGAATTATACAGATAACCTAGCAAAGGGGGCAATCTACTAAACCATATGAATTCCTAATGAGAAACCCTATTCCTAACAATCAAACTACTCAGACATATTGAATGAACAAACAACATAATTGAGATAGAAAGCATAAACACATCAATAAAGATTAGGGAAAGAAAGGATCTCTTCACCGTATTAAAAGCTGAATGAATCTCTGAAGAATAGGGGATGAATAGCTTATGTCTCTCAAAATAGGGTTTTGCAAAAAGCTTGATAAAAGAAAACTTAGGTCTAAACAATGTATAAGAACCCTATAAAACGTCCAAGTACTAATGATGCAAATAGGGAAGTCTTCTGGGGCAAATTTCCTCTTCTATAAACTTGAAAGCGTCATGGACTTTGCTTGGCTGAAACTGGTGGTGATCGACACAAGGAGTGTGTCGATCGACACTCTCTCTGATTCTTGAATCCAAAATCGTCCTTAACTTCCTTTTCCTTAGCTTTTGCTCTAAAATGTCTCCTTATCTCCATTGTTGTCACACTACATAGAATACCTGAAAAGACACTAAAAAGACTCGAGAAATAACATAAAGACTCAAAATCCTATACCTAAAACATAGATAAAATCAGTGAAAATTGGGTTAT
>Ga0041059_1003564_pt1 | contig 10521 bp, 6 predicted proteins | sample AraColnosormetaG_FD_56232 | JGI IMG/M metagenome (GOLD analysis project Ga0041059, IMG submission 56232) | Arabidopsis roots microbial communities from North Carolina, USA - Col MF nosort | ecosystem: Host-associated > Plants > Roots > Unclassified | place: USA: North Carolina | collected 2013-09-02 | reverse complement strand
AAAAAAAAAAAAAAAAAAAAAAAAAAAAAAAAAAAGGAAAAAGTAACGTTTTGATCGTACGACGCCGTTTGCACTTGGGACAAAGTTGTACAACTTTTTACAGCACACGTCAACAGCACCCATACGGTAAAATTCTAAAATGTTATATATAAAAAAAATTATTCATCTCAATTCTGAAAACAAAGTATGTTCTCATGATGGCAATGACACCAATAACTTTGGACACAAAAAAAAAAAGAAAAAAAAAAGATTGGTGTCGTGAGAAGTGATGAGAATTAGACAAGTCCCTTTGAAAACATAACTGCTCATGATGCTCCAAGAATAAAAACGACTAGTTCTATATCTCTGAGATGATCAATGGAACTTCACGTGAAGGAAAGCCGAGATTTAGTAGAAATCCTCGGTGTAGACGATAGCTCTTGCAACATCTTGAGTTCCTCGTTATCACTAGTCGATTTCAAAGATATAATAGCCATTGTCTTTAGCTGTCTAGAGTTCTCTAATAAATACATCACCACTTAGCTGATCAAGTAGCTTTCAACCTCCTTAGGTTTTCTCTCCAACCAAACCAGTAGACACAAGCAACATAGTAGTAAGTTCTGAACAAATAAATTTGCCAAAAGATTTCGATACTGCGTAAAAAAGAGTAAATTTTGAAGTGATTCGTTTCAGATACTCAGAATAAATTGCCAAAGTAGGGAAGACATGGAATCTTTGTGGCTTTCAGATATTGGTAATGGGCAGAGTATTTGACTTGGTGTCACTGATTCATCATGGCAGATGAATACTAAATCATGAAGCTTTATTTCTTCTTTACATATACAATCACCTATCATAAATCACCCAACTTCAAAAATGTAACAAAGAGATCACAATGAAAATGAGAAAGAGATAAGATGACTACGTCGTGTGTAACCGAGTATAAATTCCACATTATCCGGGTTAAAAAGCTAAACCATCGTACTATGTCTTGGACAGACCCACTTTCTTGTATCCACAGAACAAGAGTAGATCAAAGTTCGAACCTTTGTAATCTTATACATAATGAAAACTTAGATTGATGATGACAAAAATTATCAAAAACGAATGCAATGCTTGAGCTTAGACCAATCCATGTCTTTTATTTACAAAATAGATTCCTTCTTTTTTCTTTCCTCATACACACAAAGTCTATAACAAAAAGAAAAGAATCAAGATGCATAGTGTTTCAGCCAAATCCTCAAAACTGAATACGGTAAAACGAATATTATCACCTAAAGCTTTCTCTCTACATATGTCCATGTTAAGGTGTAGTAACAAAATGAAAAATCATTCTTCTTCTGTCTCTAATTTGGATAGACAAGGCTTACCTCTCAGCTTGTTAATCTTAGATCCCTCCCCAATTCAAGAACCTCTTCACTTCATCATAAAAAACCAAGATAGCAGCCGAACCGGTGCTCCTAAACATATTAGAGAGTGCTCCACGGTAAAACGAAGCCAACCCTTCACTCCTATATATCTTCTTCCAACAATCCAATGTGCTACGGTACATCGGATGCTCCATCCCGGATTGCATCATTATCCGTCTACGAACTGTATCCAACGGGTAAGAAGCCAAACCAGCAGATGTAGTCACAGCTTGAGCCAAACCCCATCTCTTCCACAATGCCAACTCAGGTTTAGTATCCTCTGAGAAAATCTCCTTAACTGTATCAAACCCTCCAAAGTATAAGCCACGGTGAATAATCACACCATGTAGAGACGCAGGTAAGCCTCTATAGATTCCTCTAACCCCATCTTTCTTATGAATCGTTGACAAGAAATGATGGATTCCTCTGAACTGACGAGCTTCAGGCTTCCCAATGTCAGCAGCTAAACGAGTATGCGCGATATCAAGCGGATAAACAACAATCAAAGCAGTACAACCAGCAGCAGAACCAGCCATGAAATTAGCTAATGCACCAGAGAAGATATGATTCTCTTGAGAGCTACTGTTTCTAAGAATGCTTCTATATAGATCCTTAAGAGAGAAATTAAGAGCAACAGAAGGATAATAACGGAGCACACTGCTTCCATTGCCTCTCCATAAAGATAAAACACCTTCTTCTCTAACAGTACGGAAGATAAAATCAAACATTCCTTTAAACCTTCTCTTCCCTGCGTGACCTTCGTCTCCAACGATTGCGATATTGCTCTCTTGTGTCTGCAATAAAAGCTTGGCTCTTTCGATTGGTGCCACGATCGTGTGAACAACACCTCCCATTACAGCACCAGCAAGCAAATCTTTTTGGAAATGTTTCAGAGTTTGAGGAAGCGATAATGGTGATTGATTCCTTCGATTTCTTGATGGATCTTCTTCGTCTTCTTTTGAAATACACATCTTTGAAAATGCAGTCAATAAACACAAAGTTTCGATCTTTGAATGAAAAACAACAAATTGGGAAATGGGTTTGATTCGAATTTCTCAATCTGACATTATATTGGGAACGAAACAACTTGTAGATTCCAAAGAAACAGGGAAAATTTAGAAACCCCTAGAAATTCCCATAAAGAGAAAACCAAAACCTCAAGCGACGATTAAGGATCAGAAAAAGAAAGAAAGAGATATCTTTGCTGGAGATGATTTGGTTCCTTGCGTGGATTCGAACTCAAGCCACAACGAGATAAAGGAAGGTGTTAGCTTTCAAGAGATGTTGCGAAAGATAGATGAACTGAGACTGGATAATTCTGATACATCAAATATTGGGCTTGGGCTCAATGTCTACAGGCCCAAATATACTTACTTTAACAACATAACATATCTTCAAAACCAAAACCCATCTATATTCCATTATAAAAAACAAACCGCATTGAGACCAAAATGATATTAAACAAACCTTTGTTTTTAGAAGAAGCATCGAGTTGATCACAAAAAAGTGTTGATAACTTGAGAAGAGGCCAAGTCCTATTATTCAAATTTAATCATGGTTTCATCTTCTTCTAAACAAAATGTAAGAGCGACAACATAAGAAGCTATAAGAGCTTTCTCAACACATCTAACTTTCAGACCAAATGCCTCTAGCGTTCATGAAACGAACTATATATATTACAATCTCTTTTCAATCCAACATAAGTTTACATGAGCTTGAAGCTCTATGCAGAGAAACAACCTCCTTATGTTTCTGAAATCTCTCTTTCATGGGAAACACTCTTTGAACAGAGAAAGCCGCAGTCTTTAGCTGTCTTGCATTCTTTAGGATGTACGCCACTATTTTCTTCTCCTCATCTCTTCCATTGTAATATTTCCACTCAAAAGTAGACAGATGTAACCGCAAACATTCTGGAACTGAAATTGGTCCTCTCCAGTGACTTTCAATGGACGATATGAAACAACGTTCTTTGCACTAACAGAACACCAATTATAGTGTATTAGCCCTTGCAGTTATAAGGTAAGACAATGATAACAAGTGAATAACTGAATGTAAGTGTTACCTTTCCGAGCTTGAGAACTTGTAGTTTAGGAGAATTATCAAGCATCCAAGTAAGCAGACCCCACCACCCTGGAGAGTCTTGACATAGCTCCAAATGGACAAGATGATAAATCCCTATTTGGTGTTGAAGCTGCATAAACAATGACTAGAAACATAAGCAAAACAGTATAGATGTAATAAATTACAAGATAACAGAGATTGGTTTTTACTACCACTGAATTAGTTAGACATAAATAGAGATTCTTGACTGATGGAAGAGATCCCAGTAGCTTCATGGGACTTTTATGAACAACTTTAACAATTGCCTCAATCACCTCAGGCATATTCTCACACAAATAAGAGTCACCATTGAAATCTACTAAGCTCAAGTACTTCAGAGATGGGACATTAATCACAATCATATTGCCGTATTTTATTGGGTTAAAAATATCAAATTTCATTATAGAACCACGATGACATATAGTCGTCGTCGTTTCTAGCATTGTCCAACATCAACTCCTCAAGAACAGGACAAACCAGATAAAAGCCGACGATGAGATTGGTTGCTTTTGAACACTACACGTACAAGGTGTAATGATTTCAAGGACGGAAGACAAACATCGATAGGAACATCCAAAGTAACTGCGTAAGAGAGTTTCAAGACCTAGAGCTTTTCATATGTGTAAAGACTGTTAGGTAATTTGATTAAGCTATGTTTCTTGTCTTTGAAATCAGCATTACAGTGGCGAATGTCGAGTTCACGCACACCGCGAACCATTCCAATAGTGATCCATGTTGTTATATCTTCATAGCTGCAACAAGGACCAACTTTAAACTTCAAAGTTTCTAGAACCGGAGCTTTATGAAACACCATTGATCTGTTCACACACTTGAGAAAACTCCCGTAATTAGAAGGCTCGAGTTCGAAATTATCATCAAAATCAAACTTTTGAACCATCGTCCAAAGATTCTTCCATCGTTTCGACAAAATAGTTGAGGCAACTACATATTTGGTAGGAAGTTCTGACAAAATCTTCAAGAGCAAGTCATCGGACAGAGTACTAATAATATCCATATCTAAACCCTAATTAAACCCCTTAAGTAATTTCTTCGAAAACAACACGAACACCAGATGGGTTATGCGATCCAAAGTTCCAGCATCCGAAATCTCTAAAGTATATTACTCAGGAAATCAGCAAATATCCCTTGAATCAAGTAAAACCCTATCAAAGTCACGAAAGAGAGAGAGGAGACGAGAAGAAAACTGACAAGAATAATGATTACTGTTGGGCCAAGATGGGCCTCGTTATCTGTTTAAGTGGGCTGCTATTATGTTAGCATGTTAAGTCCTTAATCTCTCTCTATTCCTCAATTCTTCATCTCCAACCTCTATGTCTTCTATTTCTCACCTCCTTTCTGTTACTTCCTTGATATACCCCAAAACGGGTTCTATCAAAAACCGAAAACCTAGATGATGAAGCAGAATCAGAATCAGAAAGACAGATACTTTTAAATGAGATTGAAAGGAAACGATTAGGGAATATTTGGTCCATCTGAAAGTTTGACGAGAGATTGACAGTGACTCGTGTAATTGAAATGAACAAACAAAAAAAGAGAAATTGGGCCTAATTTAATATTTAAGGCCCAAACATTTTTGCTTGGTTTTTCTTTTTCAGATCAAAGACTTTAAATTTGGATGTTTCTCTCAAATTCAAAATGTCCATTAATTTAATTGTTTTTTTTAGGTTGATATTTGGACTAATCTGATCAATTCTTGCTTGCCGCCCTGAAACGAAACATTCTATGCACTCAACAAGTCAACATGACGTCAATTGGTTGAAACATAATATTATCTTTATCTAGGAAATTCTAAGCTTTTGTTCATTATTTTCAGTATTATTACTATTATAACATTGACCGTTGACAATGCAAGCTGTAATTCTTTCTAAAAGACTCAATGTTTTATCATAACTCATAATATTATAACTTTGTTCTCATAGCTAAGTTTAGTAGAGTTCACCGCCTCACCGGCTAAGGAAGGGGTCGAACAAATGAGATTGACAGATTGTTAATAATTGAAAATATTTGAAATGTTTTCTTGATACATATTCTTTGGCTGGTATTATGCAAAATCCACGGAAAATCTTCATCTTTTTAATCCTTAATATACGAGAAAATAAACCGTAAGATGCAAGTTAAGTTTTTCTTCTTACCCGGCAAGAATGTCCTTTCTTGGTCTACAATTAACAAATCTAAAATGATATAATTTTTTAAAAGTAATTGGATATATACATCTTTTGTTTATTTTCTAATTCTAGTTTTTTTTATATATCATGGTATTTTTAAAATAAACTTATAGCTGAATTTCTTTTTATGCTCAATCAGTTTATACATATATGGATGGGTATTTGGTCCTCTCTTTTTTTTTGGACAAAGATTTTTAGTCCTAAGTGGCGTTCCGTGATTCAAATGTAAAGACATAGTTTCTTTTACCAAAAGAGTGTAAGACAGATATTGTTTAGCAATATCTTAAGGAGACTTCTTAGTGAGGGAAAAAAATAGAAAGGATAAAAGAACAAGTGGGTGTGGAATGATCTATAGCAACAACTTTACATCAACGAATCAGAGAACCTTTTTTACTTCTCTAACGTCTAACCTAAAGAATTTAGAAATTTGCTATTAGTCGGGAAGAAAACAAACAACAAATTTTAAGCTTATTTAACCCAAAAACTGAGAAAAGAAAAAGGAGAAGAAATTTCAAGCCTAACACCTGGAGAATGAGATAAAAAGGGATCCAAGAAACAAACTAGTGGGTGTTGAATTATATCTCTTGTTGAAGCAACTTTCTACCACTTATTATTACCCGCACACGTTTGATTTATTGTATTCACACACATTTTAATTTCGTGCATTTGAATGAGTAAACTTAAATACAATAATATTACTATATCTGAATAAAAAAGAACCTCCTAACTTCAGCTTCACTTGTTCAAAATATTCAATCATATTGTCTTCTTTTTTTGACAGCACATACAATCATACTAACAATAACATACAAAAATTAAGAAATACTAAAGAGTAAATGTGCGTGATGACTGATGACATAAGGAATACATAAATAAGTCGGACTTTAAGTGGAACATTAATCTTGAAGATTCTTCTGCGTTTTGTAATGTTAGGTATGGTTTTTATAGGATATTTACATATAATTATATCCAAGTTGATGCTCATTGATCCACTAATTTTCCGATTCTACGGGGTAATATATTTTTTTTTTTGATGAACATTGTTTGTATAAATCATTATAACCATACATACATGACTAAGATGAATAAACATTCATAAATACGACAAATAATTATAAAATTTATTATGACAAAAAATTTCTTATAAAATTTTCAAAATATATATTTTTCCTCACGTATAAGATTTATACAATAACTAGGTTTCCAAACTTACATATTTACAAAAATAATAATTAATATACCTCTACTTAGAGAAAGAGGAATAATTAAAAAAAAATTTGGAAAGCCTAATGCATAAAAAGTCTTGCTTTAATAATGGATTGGATCCTTTTTATTCTTTGTTTAAGGAAAAATAGGTTCGTCGACAGCTCTACTTGTGAGTAATGACTAATGAGCACATCCGTTTTTGGAGAAATTAGCCGATATAAAATATTGAGCCACTTTCTGAGATTATGCACTAACATAGTATCGATTAAAATGAAATGTGAATGACGCCAATAATGAGAGAAATGTGAACACACAATTTTATCGATAACAAAAAACAAACAGAAAAAGAGCAATAAGAAAGAATTGAGAAAGGCAAAGGCGCACGCTTAGACAAAAAGAAAGCAATCGAGAAAAAGGAAAAATAAAAATAGAAATAACAAGAAAAATAAAGAGACTTGTGGTCTGAAAATGCGTTTCATACATGCGCACTATTAAGCAGAAAACACCAAAAAAACAAATCCCAAAAATGAAAATAAAAACAACTTTTTTTGGGTAGAGAGAATGGTTCTTGGTTTAATTTGGATTTGAATTTTGCATGGTTCAATATTTCAATTATTAAGTTAATCAAATTATATTAAATTTTTTTTTTATATACAATAACCATTCGACTACCAAAATGAATTGACCAATCGAAAGGGATTAGAATTCGGTTTAAAGCAATCGGAAACTAAACCAGAGAGAATTGTAACAAGACCGGACCGGACCAAAACAAAACAGACCAGAGTGGACTGATGTCTTAATCGTTTTTGTTCTTTATTTTCTCTGAGAAAGAGTCTCTGTTCTGATTTGTCAGTGGAAAAAGAGAAAGAGAAGTGGGACCCATCTCCGCCATAGCCAAAGACCTCTTTCTCTCCCACCTCATACCTCTCTACTCTCTGCCCATCATTGCCCCCGACGAAACTCTCTCTCTCTCGCTCTCTCTCTAAAAAGAGAAACAAACATTTCTTTAGTGTCTCTCTCTTTCATCATCTCTTTACCTTTTGCTTCTTCGAAAAAAAAAGAGAAATAAATTCTAAGAAGAGAAATTGAGAGCTTGGTTTTTCTTTATTGGCATGAATTTGTAACTTACCAGAGATAATAAAGTTAGGGTTCTTTTTTTTCGTTCTTATAAATATAGTAATCTTTCTATTTTTAAGTGTGTGTGTGAGTGTTGTTTGGGAATAATGGGTAACTGTTGGTGTAGATTTGAGCCCTTAAACCACAGAGTTTCTGCAAACGCTAAATCAGGTTCTCTTTTTTCCTCTTCTTCTTCTTCTTCTTCTTACTCTTAATTTGGATCTTCTTTCTTTTTTCTGCTGCAAATTTTCTGTTACTATTATGGCACTTTTTTAGGCCTGAAATTACGAGATTTACTAATGGGTTTTATCCCAAAAACCTTGCGCAAACTTGGAAATATCTGTCGGTTAACCGTTATCACCAAATTACTTTCTTGGTTTGTTCTGATTATGTTCTGTTTTCTCTGGTTTTTTGGGTTCTAAATTTGTTCCATTAGTTAGTTAGAGTTTTCTATTTGGATAAGCTATAGATTCGTTTTTGTATAAGTTTGGACTCATTTATTGAGAATCTTGACTTACCAATTCTTTGTTCTATAGAGTCTCCTTCCTTTTCATCTCTCTCTCTCTCCTTTCTCTTTGTGGTTTCTGCTTTTGTTTTCTTCTAGATTAGTCAAAGTCACATTTTTTATTATATATTCTATGTTCTTGGATTTTAGACCCCCTAGAAGAATATTTCTAAAATCAATCCATCTCTCTAGAATCTTCAATTCACATACAAAGAATCTAAACCAATTAAACATTGGTTTCTTTGTCTGAAACTTTTGCAGAGTCACCAAAAGAACAGAGTCCAACAGTAGAAGATAAACATATTAAGGAAGTTCAAAAGCTGCCATCAAATCCAAAAGAAGTAGAAGATCTAAGACGTGACTCAGCAGCGAATCCTCTTATAGCTTTCACATACGAAGAGCTTAAGAACATTACAAGTAATTTTAGACAAGACAGAGTTCTTGGTGGTGGTGGATTTGGAAGTGTCTACAAAGGGTTTATAAAAGAGGATTTGGGTGATCAAGAAGTTCCTGAACCACTTCCTGTTGCCGTTAAAGTTCATGATGGTGATAATAGCTTTCAGGGTCACAGAGAATGGCTGGTTAGTCTCTCTGTCTTTTGCTTGTCTTCCAAGTTTCTCAACCGATTATAAATCTTTGCAACGGAGAGATATGAGAAATGTGGATAATTCTGATCATGTGGATTAAAGTAGTTCTCTTGATTAAGCTTTATTCATAGCTCGATAACGATTTGAGATCGAATGGGGTCCTTATTTCTTGATATTGTGTAGGCAGAGGTGATATTCTTGGGGCAGCTTTCACATCCAAACTTAGTGAAATTGATCGGTTATTGCTGTGAGGATAATCACCGAGTGCTAATCTATGAGTACATGGCTCGTGGTAGCGTGGAGAACAATCTTTTCTCAAGTGAGTTTTAGAGTTCTTTACACTCATTAGTCTTCTCGCTGGACATTACTCTTGAATGGATTAAGAATGCTGAGCTATGTTTAACCTCTGGTAGGAGTGTTGCTTCCTCTTTCATGGGCAATAAGAATGAAGATTGCTTTCGGAGCTGCGAAAGGACTTGCCTTTCTTCATGAAGCAAAGAAACCCGTCATTTATCGCGATTTCAAAACTTCGAACATTCTTCTAGATATGGTTAGTAGTAGTAGTATAGTAGTATTACATCAAAGCTCTTCTCTTTTCCTGTGGTGGAGGTTTCATATGGCTGTTGTAACAGGATTACAACGCCAAATTATCTGATTTTGGACTTGCTAAAGACGGTCCTGTAGGAGATAAATCCCATGTTTCCACTCGTATAATGGGAACTTATGGCTATGCAGCTCCTGAATACATCATGACAGGTAAGAAATCCAGTCTACTAACTCACAAGTTACACATTTGTAGAATGTACTATGCTCTTTGAAATCTAATCTTCTAAAAGCATGACACTTTTAGCTATTTAAAGCTAAAAGGACAACACAATGAGTTTGTTGTATTTGGATTCTTTCTGATTAGATATGTATTGGTGACAGGGCATTTGACACCGGGGAGTGATGTGTATAGTTTCGGTGTAGTTCTGTTAGAGCTTCTTACGGGAAGAAAATCATTAGACAAATCACGGCCAACACGTGAGCAAAACCTCATAGATTGGGCTCTTCCATTGTTGAAGGAGAAGAAGAAAGTCTTGAACATTGTAGACCCAAAAATGAACTGTGAGTATCCGGTTAAAGCGGTTCAAAAGGCTGCAATGTTAGCTTACCATTGCCTGAACCGTAACCCGAAGGCTCGGCCTTTAATGCGTGACATTGTTGATTCTTTGGAGCCTCTTCAGGCCACAGAAGAGGAGGCTTTACTAGTCCCTCCTGTTCAGAAAGCAGTAATTACTATTATCGACGAAATGCCTAAGAATGGATTGAAGAAAGTTGAAGAATTGAAGAAGGTTGAAGAAGTGAAGAAGGTTATTGAAGATGCATGCTAATTCACATTGTAATTGATCACTTTTTTTTTTTTTTTTANTTTTTTTAATATACAGTTTGAA
>Ga0041059_1003563_pt1 | contig 10523 bp, 8 predicted proteins | sample AraColnosormetaG_FD_56232 | JGI IMG/M metagenome (GOLD analysis project Ga0041059, IMG submission 56232) | Arabidopsis roots microbial communities from North Carolina, USA - Col MF nosort | ecosystem: Host-associated > Plants > Roots > Unclassified | place: USA: North Carolina | collected 2013-09-02 | reverse complement strand
CATAATAACAGTGTGGAAGTTTCCTTCTTTTTTTTTTTTTTGGTTTTTATATAAATAGAAGTAAAGAAGTCAAAAGAACAAAAAGTCGGCAAAGATTCTATGGGCAAGTACAATTCACAAATCTTCTAAAATTCTTATGATATATTCCCCCTTCGATTTTTCTTTTCCCTTTTTGTAATTGTTTTATTTTGTCACTGTGAATTGTTATTGTATTCATTCAAAAGTGAAAAACAAATGTTAACCATTTAAGCTTATTACGATTTATTCACTAATCCTCATACTTTTTTTCTCTCTAAGAATGAATACTTACTAATATTTACGTATAGAACTCAACTGTAACCCGAGTGTGGCTTTTAACTTTGATCATCTTTTTATCAAGCTAGCGATTTTGTCATACGGCATGATAAAAATCAAATGAGAAGCTAACGATTTTGACTATGTAGTTTATCTTCGTAATATTCGAGCTTTTCTTATATTCTCTTTGAAGGAACCAAATTGATTTTTCATTCGATAAGAATATTTACTTCTCTTATTCCTCCCCCCTGTCCTAACCGTGGCAGAGAAAGGATTTTTGCCCAAATTATTAAACACGCAAAAGGCGTGTAAAACTGTAGATTAATACAGAATGTAGCAAGTTCGTGGAAAATAATCATCTTCGAAAAATACTTTGTTTTATAGCCAAAATATGTAAACAATAGTTTTTAATATCTAGATACAAGAACTTGGTTTTTCTTAGCCCTACATGTTCATATGAAAGCTGCAAAGCCTCAAACAAATATCTTGTAATGTTTTTTTATTGGAAATGATTATAGTGAGTTATATAAACTCATTTTTGTAACGAAAGGTAGGTACAATTACAAATCAATCACCCCAACTGTGTAAAACAGCAAAAAGTAACCATAACAAGACATTTGATTCTCCATAACATGTAACCACTTTAGGACCCCAAAAGAAAAGAAGAAAAACACTCAAGTTTGGTTTAGAGTGGGGTGCTATTAGTGGATGTGATCGAGAAGAAAATTTGCAGCCAACTGTTCGTTCTTGTTGCAAGCTAAGAACACCTCCAACACCACCCTTCTCTCGAATCCCATAGCTTCCAGCTGTTTTTTCCAACCAAACATATATGCACACAATCAATCAAAATTTCATTTACCAAAATAGAACTGAAATTATTAAAAGCTTTTACGAATAAAACAAAACCCTGTTGATTGCTTCATCATCCACAGCTGTGACTTGAAGTTGCAACAAATCCTCTTCAGGTTGTGCCAATTCGTTGTCACTGTGTATCATACCATAAAAAAAAATATCAAATAAGTTGAACAAAAGAAAGCTTAGTTTCTAATATATAATTTTATGCATTTTTACCCATATGTTCCTTCAATGTGCTCATGGAGGTGGAGTAATCTAGACCTATAGCGGTGGATATGCCTCTTACCATCGCCACGTTCCGGTCTACACGGTCTTGGTGTGAAGGAGGCCGTTCCGATTGATTGCGACTAAATCATATAACAAAAATCCGAAAACGTCAACCAAAAGCTATAGTTTATCTAAGTCTTCAAACCATAAATTAATGAGACCATCTTAATTACCGTTCAAAGGATTCCTTGTTTAGCACAGGTACGAAGCCAGCACTGTTGTGTCGAATCATCTGGAACAATGGCGGGTTTTGCTTCTCCATCTCCTCTAGACATCCCTGCAGCAAAACTCATCATTACCCAAAAACTCAACAAAACACTTTTAACTTCTTTGTTACAATCATTCATTAAACACAAAGTATAAACTATTAAGAAACAGACTGCATTCCAGAATCACAAAATGCAAAAGGTACCAGAAACTCAGCTTAAATGGTAAATAAAACAAGTCACAGTACTAGCCCCTAGATCACATATTAATAAGCTCAAACCTCCATAACCAAAACCCAAACGCACCTTGGTGATAATAATGGCAATAACACTTTTATCAAAAACTTTGTTCGCCTCCATTGTTGTTTCATCTCTAAGCTTTTCCCTTTTATGAATAAGTATTTGTTGTGCAGCAGGATATTCACTAGCTCCCATCACAGTCTCTATGTTCTTCTTCACTTCAGCAACCTAAGCAACAAACCATCAGCTCATGGAAACGAACAATCAAAAATTCACAGAAGAATAGACGTTCCAATCGAAAAGCAATACAAAAGAGACGAAACCATTCAAGAATCGTCAGCTTAAGAAAATATAGTAACGCCGCCCTAATAAATCACCCACACTAGCAAAACTTGCAGCTCAAGAAACGAATGATTAACAGAGAAAACCCTAATTACCGCCATATCAAAGAACCAGTGACCAAATAACTTCCTCATATACGATTCTTGAGATTTGCCTTACCGAATCGTTGGGTTTTACTTCGATCTCGAAGCGAATCCCCTTCAATGTTTTGACAATGATCTTCATCTTCTTGCACAATGCACACCAACGGAATATGATTCCAGTTCCCGAAACCGATTCTCCGGCAAGAATCTGTTCCGATCAATCGCCGCCGGTAACAAACTTCCGTGTAGAGAGAGATTAGAGAAGAGAAGAAGCGAGTAAAGAGAAATGAGAAGAAAACGGCAGAATTTATACGGTCCCTCAATAACTACAGTTAATAATCCAACTAAAATATGACACGTGTTTCGTACCTGAATTCTTGTAACCGTATTTCCCTGACGGCTGACTAGCGTCACTATTGGGCCTATATTTTCATTTCTAAGCCCATTATACCACAAGCTTCGTGCAACAATATGATCGAAAACAGAAGCAGAACAAAATAAAAGAGAAGAGTGAATGTGTTTTATTTGAATTTTTCAAGAATTTTATTGTTCTGCTGGAAACGTCAATAATTGTATACTAAAAAAATATAATTCAACTATTTGTGTATCAAAACGTAACAAACGATAAAATCTACGTAGTGTATCAAGTCTTTGGATTTTGAATGAAAAACAAATTACATATTTTTGAGTATGTCACTGCAAATTTTGTCTATTTGACGTTGTAGCCTCTCAATCTCAGCTTCAGTACGAGCCTTAACTTCACCATCCTTTGCCGTGAGTAACAAAGTCTTCAATGCCTCGATTTTTGCCTGGAGGCTTTTGATCTACAAATCAATTTAAAAAGATAATTTGTTAAACTACAGAGAAAGCTAAAACAAACTTTTAGAAAGTGAGACTTGTTTATAGTGTTTTGATTCAATTACTTTGCGGTGAGGCCACCGAGGAAGGCCTCCTTTCCGACAGATCTTTTTTAGAACTGTCACACACACTTTCATCTCCTTCGCCGCTTGTTCAATTGGGAGATCAAAAAGCTTACAAACATCCTTCAGTGTCATATTTTTAGTTCTTTCTCTCTGTTCTTGTCCTCGGCACATAGAAGATAAACCAAACACCGGAAATTAGTGCCTTCTCTAATAAAAACCTACAATGAAAATAATTTCTTGTAGCACAAGTCACATACTACAAATGAAATGCTAATCCTAATGCAGTCTTTGTCATCTTTGTTCTAGGAAGACTAGTGGTTGTAAGTCTACAATAAGATAATTTGAACTACTCTTTTCAAATCTTAACGTTCGGTCACTGTTCTCTATATAGTCAGATTACCAAAAGACTTTCTTATACCAAAACTACCATGTCAGCAACCCAAAATCAAAATATATCTATCACTCCCTCTATTTTTAAAAGAGTTCCTTATAGTGCAAGTAACGTGTAACCCTAACAGGTCATGTGTTGTTATTAGTGGCTATATATTAAATTGAGAAACTAGAGATATAACCTGTGCAGCAAGAGGTGTTTGTCGCTTTTCCCTTTGTTTCGGCAACCTGGTGGTGGGTTCCTCCCTTAGTTCAACATGTGGTGGAACTGGCTGAATATCTAGGGCTTCCTCAGGCGAAAGCAAAGACAGTGGAACATCGTGATCTTCGTTAGGCGAAAGCAAAGACAGTGGAACATCAGTGCTTGATGGTAATGTCAACATAGGTGGTGGCTGGTTAAAGATGGAGTTGGCACTCATTGCTTGATAAAAAGCAGCATTAGTGTCTTGCAAAAGTGATAAACCATTTGCTACTCTCTGGTAGCAATAATCTTCTATGAACTTTTTAACTTCCTCCATCGTTAAATGCTGCAGATGAAATATTAGAGGTTGACGTTGCATAGAATCAGGAGCCAACAGTTGAATCAAGAGAATAGCATGGCAAATGAAACCAATTCCTCCATAGATGTCAAGCTTACTCCTTTCCTCCCCTTCTATATAATCAAATAAAATATATAAGCGATCAATAATATTGCAACCAAAACATAATTTCAATAAATACAAAAATATCAATGATAGATATTTATACCCTTGAGATGGACTAATTCTCGAAGCAATCTGCAACAATTGCATGCGTGAACTCCATCAGAGATTGTCGTTGTAACCGGGACAGGCATTGTTGCTGAACCACCAATTTCAAAGTCTAGACCATTAGCACCACCAAAAACTCTAGTGCTCAATTCAAGTCGAGTACTATCACCAACAACGTTTTTACCATTATCATTACCAATCTCTCCTGGGACATCATTGTTGTCGTTATGTTCATCATTAGGTTGTTCGAACATATCCAAGGGGATGGTGAAACCGTCTTCAACGAAAGACAGTGTCTCGAACTCATCTTTGGAGTCGTAGTTACTGATCGAAAGATCGAGTTCATGAAACAAATGAGTTTCGTCCACGTCCGATGGTAATGTAGGTAACACAGACGGAGGCGTGTGTTCCGTGAAAGACATGTCCATTAAGTTTGGGTTTATGTCGGCCATTACATTAATTAGATCTTCGTCCGTAAAGGGCCCGAACCCATCAAATGGATCATTAATGTAGGGATCTTCATACCCATCGTCTTTAGGAGCGGATGATTTTGGATCATCACCCGCCATATCTGTTTATCACTCTTCTTCGAATTGCTTTCTCTCTCTTTTCTCAAGGATGAAACAAACAAACAAAAAGAAGAGGAGAAAGTCTCTCTCAAGCACAATGCGATATGCTTGAGAGTTGAAGAACAAAGCGTGAGGGAAGAGACTTGTTACGGTTCGATCGGCAAAGTTTTTGTAGTGAGAGGCGCGAGAGAGAGGGAGATAGAAGAGAGAAAGAGAAATTTTTGGCGGTTAATAATGGTCGTTATAGTAAGTTTGTGGCGGTTCATGGTCATTACAAGACAACGTAGTCAACATAGTTTTATCGTTAAGAAATCTATTACATTGTTAAGGAAATTTATTTCATTTTAATACCATATATATCTTGATGGTGTAGTTTATTATTAAATAGATTTATACAACATAAGTGATAGTGTAAATATATACAACATAAGTTCTTACAAAACTTTGTAAGAAGTACCATAGGTCGCAAGTTCGAAACATACATGGACCATTGACATAACTGATTTTTACGAGAAGCGAAAAAATGGAAGATGACTGGAACTTAGAATCGAAACATCTCTGTTAATTGGAAGAGACCTCATTTGTGTGGATCAAATGCAACTGTTTCATATTTCACATCAGATTCGAAATGTGTATGGTGTGGATAAACAAGGGATTCTCTTGGTGTTTGGAAATGCTGACCAACAAAACTATGCATTAGAAACAATAAGTTGATGGACGTGATACAAAGTATGCAAATATGATGGCCACCTACATGTTCTAAGATATTGCAATACGGTGGGGGTTCACGAGAATTGCAGATTTTTTGTACCCAACAACATATATTCACCATCACTTTGTATGTTCGAGTGGTTAACAAAGTTTAAAGTTTTGCCAGTTTTCTTGTAAGACATCATATATGATTGACTTTAGTTAAGAAGCATTGATATACAAAGGTGAGAGAGAACTTAGAAATCACCAAGAAAAATAAACATTACTATATACAATGGTGAATCTGAAAGAAGATAAATCCAAGTTGATTATCTATATTACAACGAGAAGATAGAAACCAGAGTTTTCTTCCCAAGAAAATTTTACAGCTTCTTCATCTTCTAATCTTCCCTCTTAGTTATATATGAAACAGTACTAAAGATCCGCCCGACCCAGAAAAACACCAAACGAATACATAGATTCGACTCTTCTTTTAAATACTGCATCTTTATATACAAACACTAACCTGAATAAAACAGTTAAACGGTGACCGGCGACGGTAACTGATCTTCATCTTCCTCCTTCCTCTTCCCTCTCTCTCTCTCTTAGGAGAAGATGAAAAACAAAAACATATTCATTTACTTTCAAAAATGGTAGTAGTAATAGTTGCAGCAGTAGTAATCAAATCCTCCTCTGTTAGGCATTGGCGAACGAACGATTCCGGAATCTCTATGTACACTTGTTTTTTTGTTGTTTGTCTACTAAGCCATGGCAGGGATGCTCGAGTTTTGACGGTCACGGTTCAAGCAATCAAATCCTTCTACTCTAACTGCAGGCGAGTTGAGTCCAAATTTCATTCTAACACAACCACGGGAAGACGACGATGATGAGGAAGAAGATGGAGATGGAAACCCGGTTGCCGAATATGGCTGAAGGAAAGGAGAGTTTGGTGAGATTGGATTGAGTTTCTCATCTCGAAAACGAGCATCTTGGGCTAATGGGTTCGCCGCTCTACTCGGTGGTGAACCGGGAAAATACGGTGGGGATGATGATAGTAACTGCCCTATTGTTCCATTATCCTCCTAAAGAGATCACAGCAAAGTATAATGAATCAGAATCTTCTGAAGCAGAGGCAGATCAAAGTACAAACTTGAGGTGTACAAAAGTTAATCAGAGAATATTGACTATCACAACATGTAGCCTGAAGTGATTCATGTAAGATCAAAAGCATACCTTTCTACGAATGATTTCCAAAAGCTCAGCACCAGCTTTAGAATCACACAAGTCGGCTGCAGCTTGACTACAGATAGCAAAACAGAGTTTTTATAAACACTTTTGTTTCTAATCACTGGAAAAACTTAAAGGAGGATGATTTAAATCACCTCATATGTAATCTAAGAGGACGAATAACGTTGTTGGCGAGTAAACCAACACGTCGAGGCTTAGGACAAACAACAAGATCCTTACGGTCAAATCCCATCATCTCCTCACGAGACATGAAGGCGTTCTGCTGAAGGTTGCAATGATTCATCTTTTTCACCTCTGATCCACAGAAGAACGCCTGAATTCAAATCAAATCAGATCAGATCCATCACAGAGCAAGAGATTTACTTTATAAGATCTGAGAAATTCTCTCAAGGAAAACGAAGAAAACAACGGATCTGAATTCAGAGTTTTTCCTCTTTGATTTATTAGCCAAATTCAACGAATCGCTTTGTGAGGAAGAAAAAGTAGATCATTCAAAGTTTTCAGAGAGATCGGCTATAAAAAGGATTTTTGAAAAAAACGGAAACCATTTTCGGATAAAGCCAACGATGAAGTTTGACCGTATGGCTAAGCCGAAACTCAGATCCGAGAAAATTCAAAATTCATACGAATTTTAAAAAAAATAGAACAACACAGAGAAGTTTTGACTCGAATTCAACCAAGACTCAAAAAACGATGGGAATTAAAAAAGCACAGATCTAACATCTATGAGAAATGATTGTGGATGAACAAAAGGTAAAGTAACTTCGATCTGTAAAATCCGCCATGAAAGGAACTTAAGAAACGAAGAAGAAGAAGAAGAAGGAGAATGAGAGAGAGATGTACCTGAGTAAAAATCTCCGGGAGAGGAGAGAGAGAGAACGATGACGGAGAAGATAGAAGAAAGAGAGAGAGAGAGAGAGAGAGAGAGAGAGGCGAAAAATCGTTAGAGGAAATGGGGATTTTATAAAAGGATGAGACCGAAGAAAGTGTGGGTGAGGTTGAAGACAACATGAAACGACGACGTTTCGTGGAATTGGGAATTTTTGCTTTAAAAACAAAATAGTATATCAAACTGGAAAGTTGCTTTTTCTCGGCGTCGTAATAGTGATATTTGTGGACAGCTTAATTTTCATGCATTTCTAATTTTTATAAGTAACTATCTTTCTCTTTATTCTATTGGTCAACATTACTAATGATTTTGTTTTCTCTTTTTAGTTTTTAACATCAGATATCATTCTCTTGTTTTCTCTTTTTTTGGTGTTTTTTTTTCTTTTTTCCTCTAACATAAGATATCATTCCTTAGTTGATAATTTCACATAATTATTGTTTTTGTTTGGTAAAAAATCTAATTAATTGCACCTATATAATTGTATACTAAAAAATACATAGAATTAAAAAGAATAAGTTTGACAAAAAAAAAACGAATAACAAAGAATATATATTTTCCTATAATATTGATTGGAGCCATGAAAATATTTACTTATAACGTACCAAACAAATATACATATATATCTTTGTTATTACCATTCCTTATATTACTTACTATAGGTTAACAAGCCTACATTCACATGGGTATCTAGGGTTTACTTTGTTACTCTATTATTTTTTTCTAGTAGATCCTAATTTTTTTTAGATTCTATTTTTATTTATTTGTCTTTAATTTGTTAAAAGTATATTAAAAACGCATGCTTGTGTGGCGCTCTCATTAGTGAAGTTTGACATTTTGACCAGAACTGTCTACCGGCTCCGATGTTTTCTTTATTCATTTGAGAAACATAAATTTGCTGGCTTCCATAGAAACGTGTCCACGTAAGCAAATAGTTATACTATCATAGTTGACTAATTGTATTATCGGAATGGCATCATTGTTTTTAATTTTAACGTTACATTTCCAGTGAATGCTAACTCGCTTAGGAGATAATTTTAAAGATTAGAGATTTTCGCTATCTAAAACAAGATTTGATCTAACTGTGTATTTTCATTGATTTATCAATAAATATTGTGAACTTGTATGTTCTACACACAAACACAATAAATCATGAGAAACCCTAAACTATGCACTCGTTACATGTGACTCTTTATTTGTTCATGCCATGTCCTCTTTCTCGATAAAACCTTCTGATCTCTCTTTCTCTTTTCACCGAAGAAGCTCATAAGTGGTGGCATACCTTGTGAATGTCTTTTCTAACTCGATGCAACTTTTTATTTGTTTTCCATTTTACTTAGTTGTTGACCGAATTTCTTGTTTAAAATACTGAGATATCGTTCATTTTTTTCTGAAACCACTACGTTAGGACTTTGTCTATCACTGGAAAAACTTTGCCCTCTAATAGAACCCCAACATATTCTACTATCTAACCTTTTCCGTATCGGGGTCTAACTAGAATTGATGTCTATTTAGAAAGACGTATGAAATAAACCCATAAATAGAAAAAGTTAAGCAAATAAGTCACAAAAGATAAAATATTTGCCAAACGGATGGAGAACAAAAGAAAACTATAAGCCTGTAATTGTGGAGAAAATGTTGAAAATTAAGATGCTGTAATAGTGGAGAGAGAGAGATGTTTTGTTTGTTTTAGGGAAAGAAGGGACAGTGGGAGAGACATGCGAGCCATTTACGCATTGAACAAAGGAAGAATAAAGCCAATTGCATTGTTTTAAAATTCTAGTATAGCTGATTAATACTTCTTTTCCAGAAATAAAGATAAGGACATATACCGTGTGGTGGGGTTAGATTATAAAATTCAAACTTAAATCAGTAGTTGAATCTTAAATACGTTTGATATCTGTCAGGAGTTTCGTTAACTACTTACGTACCAACAGTGCCGTAAACAACTAGCTACCTTGTAGACACCAAGAAACTTTTATTATACATGCGTTATAGACACCAAGATACGTTTGTTTTAGTTTTACGACTTTAAGGTTTGGTTTAATCCTAAAAACAAAGTAAATCCTTTTTTATATTAAGAACTTTTTGACAAACTATAAATTGTATAAATCTGTGAAATAATGATATTTTATATAATTTATGATTACATGAAATTACATATTTTATTGACAAAAGTTATTGGTTTTTCTTTCTTTTTATTTACGTAAAACTTATTAAGTAATTAAACAATTGATCAGTTGAGAAAACGAAATAAGCTACTTTATGTTTAAGTTAATAGGTTAATCCTTCACATCGTTTGTCAATTGCCATTATAAGTTACGAAAATTAAGTTAATCTTTCAAAGGTAATTTTCAAATGGATATAATATATGATAAATCATTTTTTACCTTTTTCATGTATCACTCACAAGTATGGTCATATCATTCTTTTGTATCAACCCTATTTGATGTGGTTTTATAATTTATACTTGGAAGCATTCAAATTGTCTGGAAAACACCAAACAAAAATGTAAAGGCCGATCTATATTCTTACATCAACAGTTGAATTGATGTGGTTTATAATTTACCTTTGGAACCATTCATTTTGTTTTTTTCAGAAAATTTCGAGAACCAAAATATCGAAGAAGGTTTTTGATATAAAATCCATTAAAACTTTAATTTTGCCGATGATTCTTCTGATGTTTGTATTATTATTTTTAATTTTCAAATAATTCACGAAGACTATTTAAAAATATGAAAACCTAGTTTGTTGAATCTACCCATATAAAAAAAAAAAAAA
>Ga0041059_1003562_pt1 | contig 10525 bp, 15 predicted proteins | sample AraColnosormetaG_FD_56232 | JGI IMG/M metagenome (GOLD analysis project Ga0041059, IMG submission 56232) | Arabidopsis roots microbial communities from North Carolina, USA - Col MF nosort | ecosystem: Host-associated > Plants > Roots > Unclassified | place: USA: North Carolina | collected... | reverse complement strand
TTTTTTTTTTTTTTTTGTTACTTTTGGTTTGTTTTGGTTTTGGTTTTGATTCTCAGGAAATGAAGAACAGCTGGAGTAACAGCAAGGATGCAACCGAGTGTTCAAATAAAAAATTTCAATTTTTTTGATGAATCACTCGATCGCAAGATGAGAGTAAAAGCTCGGGAGTGCGATCTAGTGGTTTTGGGACAACATCTTTCTTTACGACAATGTCAAACTACTCGATCGCAACATGGAAGTGGTGTGATCTAGTGGTCTCCTAGTGGAATTTCTCAAACCACTCAATCGCAAGGAGAAGTAAAAACACCCGACAGGACTTCAATGACAACCCGCCTGAAGACATGCCATCCAGGTGCCACGACATTGCCCCACCAAGGCAATCCAACTATAAACAGAGGGACCACACCGTTCCGCAAGTTCCCGCAAGGCACTCGTCTCATGAGCCAATGGAACACAAGAGGAGGAAGAGTGCTAGAACTATACATTCATCAAGCAAAGGCCGGATATTGTCGGGCCGAAGAACACATGAACGTCATGCTCCACTACCTGCTGGGGTTGCGATCGAGCACAATGACGAGGAGATGGCAGAGCCACATCAAGAACCGGTCGTGCCTGCGGAGTACACTCCAGCATATATGGATGACTACATCTCCAGGACATTCTACTGAGTAACACACCCAAACCCTTTGTAAATACCGCTTTTGTTTTTGTTTCTATGTTTATCTTGAATTCTTTCACAAATTTTGCTTACACAAGGGACTGTGTAATTTAAGTTTGGGGGAGGGTTCACTACGTATCTGACTTGTTTTTTTTTGTGAATACCATTTGAGTCTGCATATCATCTAAGTCATAGAAAAATCAAAAAAATTTGAATTTTTTTGAAAATGAATTTCACAAAATTAGAGTGATCATTTAGTTGCATTACATTTAGGATCGAGTCTAGAGTGTTTCATATATGATTGTTGCATATGCATAGGGGATAATGAGGAAACAACCTTATAAGCATGATGATTCAGTAAAATGAGTTATTAGTTCTTTGATGCATTTGAATGACTTTGAAGTAAAATTGCACCATGTTCTATAGAAACCACTCGATGCATGTCATGACGCCTTTCCCTATCAATTTGAACTTGAATCTGACTTATAATTATCATGTTTGAACTCATGGAAAGAATACATATTTGGATTTTCTTTCACTTATTCACCACTCTTCTTAATCCAAGTAGTTGTTTCCATTATTGAAGTAGTTCCCCCACCCTTAACCAACCCTTCTTTCAAGCCATGTTATTTTGTGAGAGCATGTGAGGCCTATTTTCAGGATAGAGCTTGGTAGAATGTGTTAGGTTTGAGCCGACAAGAGTAGTATCTCATGTAGTTCCAATCTGTGTTTCAGACTTGGTAGGATTAGGTGGGAACTTATTTGGGGATTGAGATTGAGTGTGAAAAGAAAAAGAAAGAAAAAAAAAAATGGGTTAGTGTCTTTAGGAGAAGGAAGGTAAAAATCATATTGAGGTCTAGTGAATGTTTGGGAAGCATAAAAGTGTTAAGATATGCTCTAAAAAAAGATGGCAACAAGAACAGAAAAGAAAAAAAATTATAAGAGCCATAAGAGTTTAAGAATAACTCAATTCACTAGACAAGACTCATAGAGTTTAAGAAAAGCTTCTCCTTAAGAACCAGAGCCAAAGAAAAGAAAGGAAACATTGATCCGAGAAAAAATGAAATATGCCTTTAGTGTAAAAGGGTAGACTTAGGATCATCATTGAGTTTAGAGATAGGACAATCTACTTGTTATGCACGGTTTGTGTCATTGGGTAGATGAGATGTTATTCTTGTATGCATAGGTTGGCACTTACCTTTAGCATTCTTCTAAACTCAGTCTTTTTTCATTAAGAGTTCAATGTTATTAAAATCCGAACCACTTAAAAGGGACCATCTTTGTCTCGTAACATATCCTTAGCCAAAAGAGTTCACTAGCGATGCATATCTTGATTCATGTTTTTGAACTTTATGAACGTTAAAGGGATTGGTTGATATTGACGCATTGTGCAATTGAGTGTAGGTTTGGATCATAACAGAGCATGGCTAAAGTTTTTTAAGTAGAAGTCGATCACCTCGCGTCTTAGAACTTTTAGCTTGTACATTGATCTTAATTGTCATATCTCATGCTTTGGTTCTGAGTCCCCAAATTCAAACCTCTCCTTCAACCTATGTCTTCTTGTTTGCTTGAGGGCAAGCAAAGACTAAGTTTGGAGGAAAGTATATGTCTTTAATTTGCATGAATTAGGCATTCATTCTTCACCACTTGATCATTGTTTCATCCACATTTCATCTCATTAGGAGTCGTTTTAGTCTGTTTTGCATACTTAGGATGATTTTGCATTAGGATTGCATGTTCATTGCATATTTGGTTGTTTTCAGGTACTTTGGATGCTTTTACAGTTCAAATAGAGGAGAAACAGAACATAAAGTCAGAATGTCCAATGACGCCTTCAGCCAAAGTACTCTATCACAGCCTAAGAGCCCTGCAAGGGCAAATCACTCTATCGCAACCCGGGAGAAGCAAGCAGCTCAGTTTTACTCAATCACGAAGCTGGAGAAATCACCTAATCAAAACCACTCGATCACCAGGAAGCCTATCTGCTCATTTTGCACTCAACCAGACAAGCTGAAAATACGGAAGAGAAGAGTAGCTGAAGAAACCACTCGATCACCACCTCATGACATCCACTCGATCGCAAGGAGGAGCCCCTGAAGCCCAATTTGGTCAATGACATACCCGATCACAGGGAAGTCTCAGATGCCAATGACATACTCGATCGCAGGGTCATGACAGGAAGATTTGCTATCTATCTAGTTTCCTTATTTGCTTCATTTTCGCTTATATAAGTAGCCTCTAAGGGTTTTCCCTAGGGCATCGGTTATTCATCCAACTTTTATATTTCGCACCTTTCATAGCAACAATAATTCTCCTGCGACTTTGTATTCACTTTCAAGTATTTGATATTCAATTTTTGTTTAAGCCTTTTATCATTTCTGTTATCATGCTTTCAGTCGTTGCTGTGCTATTGTCTTCGATTATGTCTGAGTAGTGAACGCTATTTCTGAGGATGGGATAGAGTAGTTGTGGTTTACTTGGTCGTGTTAGGTTGTTGAGTTTAGAATACTAGAATCCCTTCTTGATTAGTTGCGCTTATTGCTTGTTTCACTGGCTAATGTGGAATATGAATCCAGACATTCCTGCGCTAAAAAGGTGTTCGATGGAATGTCGGATCCATTAATTCCAGAGATATTCGCCTCTACCCCAAGGTATTGGCTTGTAGAGAGGGTATTGGCTTTAACAAGTTGATTTGATATTGCCTGCTTAGTTAGAGATCGCTAATGGTGATTAGGTTAGTGTCTAGCTCTGCTTGAGGATTGCTGTCACGGTAGTGAAGTAATCTGTTGTTGAACTTGCTGTCTAGGGATAGCATTTGTGAAGTTTTGTCTACCGCCTGAATAGATTAAGGAGACCACATTATTCGATTACCCCATCTTTAGGAATCGTTTATCAATTTGACTGCCTGTTATCATTTCTGCTTTGTTATTCACCTGCTTGTTATTGCAATTTCTGCTTTTAGTTTCATTTCATTTCTGCTCTTGCATACTAGGACTGTTAGAACCAACCAACTCTCTACTTGGCTTGATTTAGAGCTTTCTGATCATATCTCATATGTTTGCATCACACCGGATTGGATTAACAACCTAAAGTACTACAACGACAGGATAGTGTTTTAGGATTAATTTAGTAATATCCTACTATCAACACACAAAATGATCTTTGGCTTGAAATAAGGTTAAGTTCAAGGTATGGGATACTACTCTAAAGATGAGAGTCAACTACTTCGATTAACAAAGGGTGGTGAAGTGAATAAGATTATCCAAGTATGTATATGGTAGCCATGAGTTCACAAACAATGCATTGACATGATAATTGCAAATTCAGTTCAGGTTCTAATAGATAGGGAATGACATCAGATTAGTAAAGAGAACACAATGTAAAATTTTATGGTTTTTTCTATGCCGTAGATGATGCAAAATTTGAAATAAGTAAAGAGAACACAATGTCAAACGTGTCTTGAACCCTCCCCCAAACTAAAATTATATAGTCCCTTAATATGAAAGAGATTTCAAGACCAAAACAAAGAACAAACAATGAAAAATAAAAAGTTATGGTATATACAATGGTGGTGGTGGTGTAACCTCAGTGATCAGGTGAAGTAGACGGATACGAAATCGTCCATAATCTCTTGAGTATAAGCAGGGACTGATGTTGAGACGGGAGGGTTTTGCTCGTCCTATCCGGTCGAGTAGTTGGTCGAGCGTGTGGATGCTCTTCTCTGCCTACTCCTTGGCTCTCTCAACTCGGCGATCACTTCCCAAGGCTCAAATGATGAAGCTCGGGTTGATCGATCATGTTAGCCCTTCTTGCAGCAAAACTTGTGGAACCTCTTCTTCTTACTTCGGGGGTGGGAGAAGGGGGCCTTGGCTTGCTTTGGAAGTCTTTGATTTGAGCAGCCATACTCTTCAACAACTTCTTCATGGTTCTCATCTTCTTCTTGAAACCTTTCATCGTTTTACTGTGAAGCACATTGAGCTTGTTGTGAACTTCAGCTATCTCATCTCCTCCTTGATCAGCATCTTCTTTATAGTGAGCTTGCTCGAATTCGTTAGTCTCTTGCTCTGGTTGTTCGCTATGTTGCTCGAATTCGACTTGCTGCTCAAATTCAATAGGATAATACTCTTGGTGCTCATAGTTAGCTTGAGTATACTCTTGTCCATCTTCTCTAGCTCCTCCGATGTCGATGTTCAGAGCAGAGGGAGATGGCATGAAGTTGATATTGTGCCTTGTCTTAACTGAAGTTCGGTTCTCGCAAGGTAGGGGTAACAAAGAAGGTCCAAGCTCCAGATGTTTGAACTTGAAGACGTAGTGATCCGTCGGAGTTGTCTTTTCAAGATAATCCTTTCCCTTGAGGTAATCGAGGTCGAGGAACTTGGTGTTAAGGGACCACCAACAAAAAGACTTTCGCAAATCCCCAAGCGATGGATGGTTGCAGCATATTCTCTATAGCTCAATAGGTGGTCTACAAGAACAACAGTCAACAAAGTATCTGCTCTATCACCCGCAATCTTCCTCGCATCCTTGGTCTCTCTCAAAATGAAGACCAAAGCTTGATCAATCATACATAGCTCTCCTTCACCAACATCTCCAGTAGTCTTCTTTGGAAAAAGGGTGTTGGCGATACATTTGTGGAGGTACCTAATCACGGGACTTCGAATCGAAGAACTATTGCTCTTGGCGGGCGAGTAGGGCTTTGGACCAACGATTGTTGCGAAAGAGAGAGTAGCTCATCTTGGTCATAATCTTGGCAGATTTCCTCTCCGCTTGGAAACCCAAAAATAGTATCAAGGTGGTTGATATCCAGGGCATACTCGACACCCTTAACCTTAAACGTAACGTAACCGAAACCTCCTCTTTCTTCTTTCTCCGAATCATTAACATGAATGTGGACTTTGAGGGTTGCAAGGAGTTGGCAGCTCTTCTCTTTAATTACCCCAAATTGGCAGCTCATGAACGTTGCAAGATTGGCCAATTCCATTAAGTATTCCACATCTCCACAAATACCAAGCTCTTGCATCGTTTCTTTATGTAGTTCCTTCAAACTTCAATTCCTTCAAGTATTGATAGTACTCGCTTGGGGTTGGCTATCTCTTCCTTCTTGCCGGTTTCTTCTCCCAACAGGGGCTGGTGTATCATCCCCGATGATCTCAACCTCTTCTTCAGAAACTGCTTCTTCAAAGACTACCTCTTCTTGGTGTTCTTCCGCAGCCTCAACAATCCTCTTGCCCCTAGCTACTTCCTCCCTCTACATTCTTGAGCGACTAGAACTTCCCCCTTGAATCGAGCTAGACTTTTGAGCACAATGAGCTTGAAAAATTTGGCACTCAGTCATGCCACTCATGTCAATCGCTGCAACTTCTTACTATCGACAGAGGATCTTCTAGCCCAAGATGAACCCTTTCTTCTTGAATCCATGGAGTTTGGTGGTGAGCTTCTACAGGATAATCAAGAACAATTCTCCAAGAGGTATCAAAATGAAAAGGATTCGTTTTTTGGTGCTGGAGTTTCGAGCTTAAAAACCGATTGAATATTTGAGGATGGACTTGGGAATGATCGAGTAAGTTTGGTGAGGTATGGTGAAGGTTAGAACGAATTCTTGAGGAGTGATAGGGAGAGTTTGGAATGAGAGAGATAGAGATTTTGCAAAAATGAGATGATGAAAGAGAGATTTCAAGGATGGTTTGGCGATTTCAATGGGTGGAGGGGGATGGTCTTTGGTTTCTTTTGGAATGGATAGAAAAGCGAGTTGGAAATAGTGATGGTATGGGTAAATGTATTTCCCATCGAGTAATGGAGTGTTGGGGGAACAAGTGGGATCACACAACTTATGCCTTGGTCTCCAAATAATTCAAGCTCGAGTAGATGGTCGAGCATCCTCTTGAAATGCGCAAAACTCGATCAAACGGTGGAGATCGCTTTGCTTTCGGTCACTCGATCAAACGGTGGTGATGCTTCCCTCATTTGGTCATTCAATCCAATGGCTAGAACATTCTTCTTCATTTCACTCGATCAACGGTTGAGATGATTCTTGACTTTGTTTGAATTTACTCGACTGTTGACTTCCTCAGGGTCAATGAAATAAACCTGAAACACTTTTAAACAAAAACATAAAAAATAACAAGGAAAATAGAAAGTTATATACATGGATAAACATGGGACTTCCTCCCAATTGAGCTTGTTTAAAGTCACTGAGTTTAACTCTTACAGAGCTTAGTTAGAAAAAAGGTTGAAGAGCGGAACAGAGAAGTCCTCATCTTCAGTGGTTGAATCTTCGGTGCCTGAATCATATTCTGCATCCTCTCTTGACATATGGAAGGATGAGTACTCATTTGATTTTTCTTGAAAATAAACTTCTTTCTGATCAACATAGTAATCTTGTTCTTCTGAACGAGGTTTCTCTTACCAATTCTCAATTTCAAAAATGGGGTAACTTTTAACCATTTTTTGAAGTTCCAAGATTGCATGGTTCAGTTCTTCCATCTTGCAGGTTAGCTTCCCAATGGTATCCCTGAGCTTTGCATTCTATTCTGAGTTCCAGAAGTTTTCCAGTAACAGAGTCAAGTGTCAAGTGTTCTTCCTTAGAAGAGGGTTTACTAGGCAGTTTAGGCACTCTTGGAAAATAAGTCAGAATAGGGATTTCTTCCTCACTCAACAACTCATCCTCTAAGCTTCCTTCCTCCAAAATGAACTCCTTTATGATCTTCTGGTGCAAACCATTCTGTTGTGAAATCATTTTCCTCTTTAATAGCTAGTGCAATTTCCATCTTCTCTGGATCAATACCAATTGAATACTTATTAACTCTTTTTTCAAAAATCCATAGTTGATCTTTCAGCTTCATCACCCTTGAAGATAACCCCTCTATGACTTTGCTTTGCCATTTAAATTATTTTCTCATCTCCTGCTATTCATCTTTGAAGGGTCTTCAGTCTGAGCTAAACCTTCTATGGCTTTCTTCTTGTGGTCATCATTTTTCTTTAGCTTACTGAGTTGAGAAGTGTAGTTGAATCTTGATGGGATTCCAGCTTCTGTTTCTTCATCAACATCCATGCCCTGGATCCCAAAATTCTGACCTCCTGTTGTTGATGTCCCTGAAGCTTTGTTGATGTCAAATTTCATCTTGATGCCTTTTTAAGGTTCAGGTTGATCTTTCCATTCTTGACATCTATGACTGCTCCTGTAGAGACTAAGATTGGTCTTACTAGTATCAGGGGATCCTTTCCCTCTTCATATGTATCTAACACTACAAAATCTGTAGGCATCTCAACATTTCCAATTCTGAAAGGAAGATCTTCTATTAAACCATGGCGGATTGCAAGAGTAAAGCTAGGTTGCAGAACTTGTATTCCATGATCCCTAGCCAGAGGCATAAGGCTAGCAGATGCTCCTAAATCAGAAAGGCATCTATTGAATGTCAATGGTCCTAATGCGCATGGAAGAGTGAATGAACAAGGATCATCTAGCTTTTCTTGGATGACTTTCTTCTTGTAAGTTTCTTGAGCGATGACAATACTAATCATCTCTTGATTTGATCCTTCTTGAGTTTTTCTACTTTGAAATTCTTCCGAGAATGGTGAGTATCCAGCAAAGGTGTGTGCTCTATAGTCCAGATGAAATGCTGGGTAGCAGGTGCATCAATTTGAGTTGAATCCCCCCTTCTTGAATCATACTGTTCTCAGTATTGGCCCCCTTCTTGAATCATACTGTTCTCAGTATTGGGAGTCTGATGACTTGGTGGAGCTCATCTTCTTGTTGAATGGTAATAGCATTAGCAGTAGCATAGTCCTTAGGATTCTGAACTACCTTTCATGGAAGTTGTTGAGGATGCTTCGGAGCAAAGGTGGATGCAAACTGACTCTCCACATACTTGACCTAGGAATTTGGAGCTTTAAACTTGACATTTAGATCGTTGTAAGAACAATCTATCTTGTTGTGTAATTCAGCTATCTTCTTTTCAAAAGCCATAGCTCCAATAGCTTGTCCTTGAATTATCTATTGAATTAGTTGCTTAATTTCAGGATCTTGTGCTGCTGGGGCTTGTTGTGGATGTTGAGTGAACCATGGTGGTGGATTTTGCTGTTGGTAGCCTCCATTAAATTGTTGTTTGGGGACATAACTTTGGTTGTACTGAACAAATGGCTTAGAATGATTCTGTTGTGGTGGATACACTTGATCTTGGGGGTTAGCTACATTAGTTCTTATGTACGAGAGGTTTGGGTTGGGCTTGTAGTTGTTGTAGCCCTTGTTGTATCCTCGTTGGTTCTGAATGTAGTAGAGCTCTTCATTTGATCATTCCCCCCTTCTTGCATTTGGGAATGCTCTTCATCACTGATATAGTGTATCTGAATCTGTTGAGCCAACAATAGTTTGTCTAGCTTTTCATTCAAGGCCTTGATATCCTTGCTCTTTCTATCTTAAGTTTCTCCAGTTCCTCTCAGTGAGCGATCATAGTCTTCATTATAGAACCCATCAAATTGTGCGAGATTTTCGACTAATTCCCATCCTTCTACTACGTCCTTGTTCAAGAAGTTACCATTTGAGGGAGTGTCGAGTAGCATTATAATCTTTGGTAAAGCTCCTCTGTAGAGTGTGCTCAATAATGATGCTTTCTTAAAACCGTGATGGGGGTACTAAGTGGTGTAGCTTTTAAACCTCTCCCAAGCTTCACAGAAAGTTTCATTGTTTTTCTGAGTGAAGCGTGAGATCTCGTTCCTCAATCTAGCTGTGCGAGCATTAGAGAAGAACTTGGCAAGAAAAGCTTTCTTACAATCATCCCATGAGTTGATGGAGTCTGGAGGCATAGTCTTTTCCCAGTGGTGTGCCTTGTCTCCCAGAGAGAATGGAAATAGCCTGAGCTTAAACCCATCTTCAGTGACACCATTGATCTTGGTGAGGCTACATAACCTATCAAAGCTATCAAGATGGTCCAGATGATCTTTCATAGGCAAACCATGAAATTTGTTTCTTTGAATCATGAGATGAGACCACTCTTGATTTCAAAGTTGTTGTTATGAACTGATGGTGGCACTATCCCTTGTTTTAGGTGATGATTTCTCAAGCATCACCAGCACCAATGTTTCTTGGTTGTTCCACATTAGGTGGGTCTTGTACATCAACTGGTCTGTTCTGTTGATCCATAGCAGCTGGTCTTTGCTGAACACAGGCTACCTTTGCTTTGGTTTCTTGTAACTCATGAGCTATTCTGTCAATTCTGTCTTTAAAAGGTAGTAGGTGTGCAGAATCTTCGGACCGAGTTTGCATGCACAAATATTAGTACCTGTACCACAAAAACAGGCAGACGAAAAGATGAGTTAGTGACTTGAGTAATGTAAAAGAACTTGATCTTAACTTTTTTCTGATATCTAGAATGTAACAATGCAACAATGAATTGGCAATATCGCCAAATTGATAACTAGGTTTTTACGTCTAGTTATATGCTGAAGTGTGGTTCAGTTCAATTCCCCTTAAACACTAACATGTCGATGCAGCTATAGGAGGTGTCAATCTAGTCCATTGTTATTGCTAGCAATCAAGATGTGTAGAGAAGCAACTAAGTCAAACCAGATTATAATGATGGCGGGTTTCTAGTAACACACCTAAATCAAGATTCGAACAACAAAAATAAGAACTTTAAGTGCCCTACTCGATCACAAGGTTGAACAGAGACATACATGCAACAAATTTAAGTACTGAAATGCAATAAGAGGTAACTCAACAAGATGACACAAATAACATGTGAATAAAAGTGCAATCAGGGGTGAATATAAATAAATCTAAGAAGAATAGAAGTCCTAAGGATGGATTCATTGATAAGGGCAACTCTAGGGTTCATCAGGTGGCTAACATGCGAAAGGCAAATACCCTAG
>Ga0041059_1003561_pt1 | contig 10528 bp, 9 predicted proteins | sample AraColnosormetaG_FD_56232 | JGI IMG/M metagenome (GOLD analysis project Ga0041059, IMG submission 56232) | Arabidopsis roots microbial communities from North Carolina, USA - Col MF nosort | ecosystem: Host-associated > Plants > Roots > Unclassified | place: USA: North Carolina | collected 2013-09-02 | reverse complement strand
AAAAAAAAAAAAAAAAAAAAAAAAAAAAAAAAAAAAAAAAAATGTGAAGTGAAAAAAATGAAAATGTTTACTCAAAGACAGTGAGGGATTCTTTTTATATTTTTAATATGATATATTAAGATTGATAAGGTTCGGGTACTTCAATCTATGTTCTGTAAATCCAAAAAAATATACATATGAATATTGGATATCAGCAAACAAAAAAAAAAACTCCCAATTGCATGGAACAAAAGGAATTTCGCATTTCTTAATATATGTAAACATCTTTGATAGAACCTTGCACCTAATTTCCTCAACTAACTTGGTCTTAAGAGCTACCAAATCCACCACTCTCTATATTATACTATATATAGGGGGGTTATACATCAAAATTTCTGTTACGATATGTTAAATAAGTGGAATTCCGCACTTACCATCAATACTGTACATGTTTCATTCATGAGAGAATTTCACACAAAAATCAAATATGTAAAAAACGCAGCAAATTAAATAAACACATTACCGTCGAGATATTTCATTGGAAAAGAATTTTTTTATTTATTTTATTAGTGGCGACAAGATCAGACTTATCATTAGTAAAACTATTCGATGTATAGAATAAGATTAGAATCTACAGCGGCCAGAACAAAGGCTTCATTATTATCCACTCGAATCCAAGTTTTGTAATTCCAAGTCGACATTTCGTTTTCCAGAAGTTGATAGCTATCCATCTTTTGTCCCCTCATGTTGAATTTATTTTTTTTATTTTTTTTTTATTTTTTTTTTGTCAAACTAGATATATAGAACCGCATTGCATTGAAATTAAAAATATAAATCCATTTTAAGACTAGACTTGTGTCTTGACTCTTGTCACTCAAAACGCCAAAGATGACCTGCGTAGCTATGATTGAAATCGTAATAATAATAAACCCGAACACTAGTTTTTCCGTCATTCCACTAATTTGGTAATTACATCGACATTAGTTTCATAAAGTACTATGATAAAGTTTTCAAAAGTTAAACAAATTCCAAAACATGTTTGTAAAACGAAAATAGAAACTGCTTTAGACGACAAAGTAATATGATCTGCCATAAGTCATAGAATTAACTTTGAGAAAAGTATTATCGTAGGAAAACGATGGAAAGGCACAAATCATAAATGATCAATTGGAGAGAATGTGATGGACCATACTATATCAAAGAAAAAGGGGCTTTTGCAAAATTCTCAAAGGAATAATTATGAAATGAATAGTAAATTTAATTAGTTAACGTAGAAATTCCATGTGACTTCTTTTAACATTGGTGGGGCTCCTCTTCTCTCTTTATTTCACGTCAAAATATTATAAAAGGCATTGTCATATATCACAATATATCACCCGCTCTTAAGTTCCTCATGTGGATCTCTTATAACTTACAAACCCCTTTCTAACTACACTATCCGATCATTAATGGTTCTTCTTTAACACTCAAGATGAAATTTTTGAGTGAGTCGAATTGAAAGATTTTAATTAAAACGATTGTATTGAATAAAAAATAGTTTGTTTTTGGATAGATAGATATATCGGCGAATGAATTTTTAACCGATTTGGGTGTGACGGTTGTTTCTTTAAATGTGTAGTTGTTTGTAGGGACAAATTTATACGAATGAAAACTTAGGGAACATGTGAGAGTATTGAAGAAAGAGATAATGACTAATGAGACATATCGTTGAGTGATATGTATATGTCGAGTTTACAAGTGATATAGATGGGTGCCAATATCCTCATGCTTTAATCTTTTTTGATCATTAATTGTTATCTCTCTCGAATAATTGCATAATTGCGTTGTGACGCATTGATGACCATGACATGACCGGATGAGCCATTTCCTCATTTATGAAGAAAAAAAGCCTTCGGACCTGGTGGGCTTCTTAGTGGCCCAATTTCGAAAAATTAATAAATTGGCTTCAATTAACGAAGAAAAAGTCAATAATTTGGGCCCATTGTGTAGATACGGGCTCCCTCCAATAAGAAGGTAAACATTTTTGTTTCAACACACAAAACGAAATGGGGTGAGAGAGGCTCGAACTCTCGACCTCAGGATCACTCAGTAGCTATGAGACCTACGCGCTAGCCAACTGCGCCACCACCCCAGATACCATAATTCGAACCTTATTTTTTATATATCCTTCAAAGTGTTTTTTTTCTTTTTTTAGTTTTGAATCTTGATTGTTTGCGAATTTGGTTTTGAAATGGAAAATGTTCAATCAAAGAAAACTGAAAATATGTCAAAACGTTGCAGTTTTGTGGTTTATAAGCCGATTAAGACCAGTTGGAATTCTCAATTTGCCTAAAAGGTCGAAAGCAATTATTGTCGTAATAAAAAGTTTAATTCATCGATGACGTTATTGTATTGAGACAACAAAATATTTGAAAGCAGCTAAGCATCACAGGAAGTCCACGTGGAAGAAGTTGAGACAGTTCATTGGAATTTCGGATTTCCCAATTTTCTTCTTACAGTTACAGCTCTCTCTCTCTTTCTCCTCTCTAAACTTGCTTCCAACTGTCTCTTCTCTTTGCCACGTTTCCTGGCCCCTACTTTGCTTTACTTGTCTCCATATTTCGTTTTCTTAATCAAACTAAAAACTATCTCAAAACAACAATATTTAATTTGCATTTTGAAAAAATATTCAAAGACTTTCAAAAGTCTATTTGATTAAGCATTGTTGGTTGTTTGGGCTTATTTGTTTAAGTATAGCTAAGAAACAGTTTTCTTTGGGTTTAAAACAAAGTTTTAAATGGATATATCAAATATATATCTTGGACTTCAAATGCCAAAAAAAAATTATTTGTCTTCTTGGACGATATTTGAATAAGCAGGCATGGATAATTGTTGGTACATATATATATATATATATATATATTTGTTAAAACATTTAAACAATATATTACTAGCTTGTTTTTCATAAATAGTTTATAAAGCCTTTTCAAGCCTTTCTTTCTACAGTTTCTCTTTTTAATGTCTTTTTGTTTGTAAATAAGAAACAATTACACTTATAAATATTGAGTTTGTGTAATCTTTATGCATAAAATACAACTTATACAGGGTTGGGCATAGTGAGAAAAAGAAAAGTGGAAAAGGGGATTTAAAATAATGATGAGGAATAAGGATGGTCGTGCGTCTATGAAAGCTGCTTTGCAATAAGCTCATCTCATGTAATCTTTTACAACATGTTACATGTATATATATTCCTTTCATCTTAATATGCAACTAGACACACATACATATGCACGGCAAGGACACATTAATATATATATATATATATATATATATATATATGTACATAATGGTACTACTTTGGAGTACAAAATAGTTAGATAAGTCAATATGTTAATCGAAATCGTTAATTTCTAGATAAATAATTCGTGGACAGATGATGATTCTTTTAGCAATTTCATTGTGTGACGAACATGGTAACGACAAGGTTTAGATCACTAAAACAAACAAAATAGATAACTCAATGGTCAAACATTTCACATTTGTACTTTTAAATTTTAAATTAATAATGTTAAGAGAGTTTATATAGGGTGCATGTAGAGAGAATATTAATTTAGATAGAGTCGTCTCCTATAATCTAAGAATGTTAAATTTGGATTATACACCAACTATCGTGGCTTGAAACCATACATATAAAACATTTTATTAATAAGTAAGGAGTAAGGACCATGTATTTAATAATATTGCACTAGACACTAAATATTATGGCTGATTCAACATGACTACATGATCACTATAATTATCGTTTCAGAGTTGTAAAATATGAAGGATGAGAAATCTTTAAAGGGATCTATCCGAAAGTCAAGAGCCTCTTCGTCAATACTCAATATTATTTTGATTTATTTTCCTATATGGTTTGGTAGGAAGAATAATGGACTTCCACTAATCATGAAAACTCATCACAAAATCTGTTTGGCTTAATCATTAAATAAATATTTGATATTTGACACACACACACTTTACATCGTTTTAACAATATGATTGAGTGCATATATATATTAATTATTTTTTATAATATGAAGATCGGGTTGTCAGTTAGCTATACATGTCCTTCTTTATGATAATATACCCAAATCAGATTATGGGATCACGAAATTATGCCAATAATTATTCTAAAATAAATATTTAAATTTAGAATTATAACTGTATTGAAAATAGAGATAACTAAAAGAATGTAATTCTAAAATCCAGACTGTTCTTTTTTCGTCCGTTCATAGCTAGCTTTCCAGTAAGCTAATGATTAAAGGAAGGTTAAGTACATGTTAGCATGTGAGAATAGGGAATAAGTTCCATTATTCAATACAAAAAAATATACATATGCTTCTAAACTAATATAGAAAAGTATATATTAATTTCATGTGAAAAGAAATATAACTATTATTGGTCTATATGTATCACACGAAACCTACAGAGACAAGCAGGAGGAAGAGAACAAGAGACCAACTCAAAAGTGAACATGGGAAATGATAAAACAAAATATAGAACTTATCAAACAACTGTAGTTTTGACAAAATCTGCATATTATTAAATACTACTTACTACAAGGATTTAAGATATTTTTCCTTAAATCACCCCTAAAAATTCTACACAATTAGAAACATCAAAATATTCAATAACTTTCTAATAATGACACATTATAGCATACATTATTCTCCAATCTTTGATTGAAGAATGTAAGAATCAGTATTAACATTATAAGTTTGTTTCTAATAACATCCAAAAATGAGTATTTTCAAAATCTACCGTTGGTTATACTAATTCAAAAATAACAAAAACTACGTGACATCTGGTAAATTATGTACCTTTAGTATTTAAGATATATAGTTAAGAAAGAATTAAATCTGCATATTACATAAAAATATTAAATATATATACATCAGAAGAACGTCGTTATAATTAAAAAGAAGATTTCTGAATAAAAAGTTGTGGAGGAGCTATAATGTTAAAACCTGGCAAATTAGACAGCGAAGACATACTCAAGTGCTGCCTTGTCACACTCTCTCTCTCTCTCTCCGTTTCCTTGTTACAAAACCCTCCAATCTCAATTCTAAAATGTCCCAAAACTATCTTATTCTCTATCTTCTCTCTTCCCTCTTCTCTCTTCTCTTCATATGTGTAGGGTCGAAGACAAGAACGACACCGTTTCAAGGGTTGCAATTTGCAACCTTTTGATTGGTCTCTCTTCTCTTTGCCCAACCAAAAACAACCTTTGATGATATAAAGATCAGCCAACTTTGTCCATCCCAATTCTCTCTTTTTTTTTTGTTTCCCTAATGTTTTAGACAAACACAATTTTCCATAATTATTTATTTATTCAATTTTTATCTGTTTTTGGGTTACATATATCATCATCATTGGAGACTGCCATATTTGTTAATCGTGATATTAATTTAACTAATGTCTCAAACAAGCTACTACCGATCACCGTTCGGAGACACGACTTACACCAAAGTGTTCGTCGGAGGATTAGCGTGGGAAACTCCTACCGACGAAATGCGTCGTTACTTCGAACAGTTCGGAGAGATTCTTGAAGCCGTCATCATCACCGATAAAAACACCGGCAAGTCTAAAGGCTACGGATTCGTAAGTTATATTTTCTTAATTCACACAATGTTTTTATCTCTTTTGGTATGCTTAAGGGTTACTCCGATCGTTAATTTAGGTGACGTTTCGGGAGTCGGACTCAGCCACGAGAGCCGTCGCTGATCCAAATCCGGTGATCGACGGAAGAAAAGCCAATTGTAATATTGCATCTTTTGGACGGCCTCGACCATCGCCGCCTCGAGGTTTATTTATTATACTTGAGTAATTCCGTAAAATCTTTCTTTATGTCGGGAGGATTAGTTTATTTGATGAGTTTCTATATGATCACGATATATTAATGGTTTGGTACGTTATCAAGAATTGTCTTTTTCTTTTCTAAAGATACTTGATCGTGTATAACATAAACGAGATTAGTTGTACTCGTTGGGATTAAAATAAGTACATTGTTAATTATGTGCGTAGTGTACAACATAAATATAACCAATCAAATCCAATTTTGAGAATATGAACATTTTTTTTTTTGGGTCAAAGGAATACAAACATTTTTCTTAATATCGTTGAATTACTAGTTTTTGAGACCTAAATGAGCAATGTACTCGGCGACAATTTTGTTTTGTTTTGTTTAGCAATGTACTATCTTTTTCAATCCTTTTGTTTACTATATAGGTCGAGGACAAACAGGAAGTCCGAGTCAGTACCAAAGTGGAGGACCATCAACCTATACCGGGATGGCTGCACCACTGCCACCGGCTGCAGCTCCCCAGCTCATGTATCCGTCGTACGGGTAAAATCTTATATATCGATTTTTAGAAAATTTCTAAAAATCTAAAATCCTTATAAATGCATTTTTCTCATAAGGAGATGGTCCATTGCGATAGATATGGTAGGAGACAATTTAATGCGTCAATTGAGCCACTTGCTGTCAGGCTGTAAATATGATAACATTAATATGTAGTCATGTAGATAAAAAATCATGCAATGCATTATAGTCCGATACGGAAGTTGAGAAACCATTAACGTGCAAGAATGTAATACTAGATGGAAGTTCTTATTTCTATTCTTTTTTAATAACATGTTTTAAATTTTAATAAGTAGAACCGGAATTTGTAAAATTATACACTTTTTTTCTTGATAGAGAATCATTCAATTTTTCGTTTTTTCAGGTACACCTATAACCCTGATCAATTTGGGTACCACCAAGTAAGTCCCTTTTTCTCTCACTGACATACACATATACGAAAGATGAACATAAAGCAAAATCGTATTTAATCATGAGTGCAAGATGTGAAATTAATAATAGATTTTACGTACAACATATCTTGCACATGTCGACCACTTACATAATGCATGAAAAACACTAGCACATGCATGTTTGTTGCAAACATAGACATCGACTATGATGATGATGATGATGATCATATACTTGCCACAGGCATTGTACAACACACAGTTGCAACAAGCACAATACTATCAGCAGCAGCAACAGCTTTATGGAGGAGGAGCAACATCACCATCATCATCAGGAGCAACCATCATGCCTTCTCCATACTATTATGGCTATTCTCTTCAAGCTCCTAGAGTACCATACCAACACCATCATCATCTTCCTCAACCATATAATCCTCAACAACATCATCATCAACGGTTTTCTTCTCCTTCTTTCCTCGTTTACCCATCCAATTCCTCTTTTGCCCCTCCTCTCCAAGGAGTACTATCTTCTTCCACCGGTACGTACTTAATAAATTCCTTTTTTTTTTTCATATTTCTTTGGATATATTTCTAGTTGTCTACTCATACTAATTAGTTTTAATTTAGAAACCCATATAACTTAACATGATATCAAAACCTCTATATATTTTTTAAAAAAGTGCATTCATTGATCACGATATCATAACCCTAGATTGTTAATCCAAATAGAGTGTGTTCTTGATCCAAAAAGTATCATCTCATGATGACTAGAAGAACCACCTTATCGAAAATACGTTTTTTAGAAATCTCACATCTAAAATAAAATGTAATCTAATGCAATAGACAGAAATCATCAAATCTCTTAATATAAATAGTTTTGAGTTAAAATTCCTAACAACTTACATAGTTCAGTGTTTTATCTCTATAATATTTGTTGTCCCTCTTATTCAAACGACACCGTTCATCACCACGTGTGATTGCATTGATCATTCATGCACGTGATCTATCCGTTTTGCTGTCTTAAACTCGAAAAAGAAACATATATTTGATGCACTCTAAGCAAAAAAAAAAAGAAGGGATTGAAATGGAAAAGAAAAGGAGAGTGAATGATTGGAGAGAACAGTGAATAAAGGATAGCATGTGGAGTGAGCTGTCTGTTTCAATTACATTGGTATATGTGTCTCTTCTATCATCTGTCAATTTGGTCGCCAATCGTCATGCCAGTGAAGCCACCATACACTGACAACTTCTACCCAAAACGATATATTTATGTGTCTATATTTGCATATTCGTTTTGGACACTATTGATCATATATTGATCATTGCATAAATTATTCATCTACTTAAATCAGAATAATTTGCAACATTAGTAGGAATACACTATATATTGTCTGATTTTATATGTTTTTTGTTTTGTTTCCTCCAGAATCTGAAGCAGTACCACAACAAGTACCAGCTGCAGAAGGCGAAGCAACAACGACTGCTCCTGAAATCACAACAAGCAACACCAAAGAACCTATTTCTTCTTGATCTCTCTCTCATTTCCCAATTTGTACAATCTTCACATTTTTACCTCTCTCTCTCTGAAAAAAAGAAAACAGCTAATTCATTTATTTCTCAACCAGAGCAATGACTTGAGCCCCAAGAAGACAGACTCAACACTGTCAAACTTAAAAAGACGGCTCAAGATAAATCTCTTGTCATATTTTGCTCTTTTTCTGACGGAATATATATAAAAATTTGAGCTATTCATATTCTTTTTTACTCATTTATTTTATTTCTAATAATTTCAATTTTTTGCTACATGATTCGTATTCAAGCTTTTTCATATATCTTTTTTCTCCTTTATATCCACTTTTTTTCTTGGGAGTTTCAATATGGATATGTACTCATAATTTATAAGATCCAAGTGAGAAGAACACTATAGATTATTGCAACTTGTAAGTACATCTTTTAAAATTGTCATTAAAGCCAGCCCAAATGATAGTGGAAACAAACAGGCCTTTTCTAATGGGCCTATTTGGATACGGAAAGCCCAATTAGGTCGATCTAATCGTGTGACATGTAAGGACTTTATTAACCACCGTTTCAAAATTCACGTACGATGATCCCAACGGTGGCGCCGAAGCTTCTTCCGCCAAGCGCCGCCACTCCACCACCTTCTCTCTTAACCTCTTTCCCTTCTCTCCGTCCATGAGCTCTTTAACCACCGTCTCCACTCTCTCCCTCTTCACCTCCTCGCCGATCTCCATCCCAATCCCCCAATCCTCGCAACAGAACTTTCGATTCGTCAACTGATCAGCAAAAAATGGCCAACAGATCATCGGAACACCGGCGTACAAACTCTCCAACGTCGAATTCCATCCACAGTGAGTCAAAAATCCTCCAATCGCCGGATGCGAAAGTACCTTCTCCTGAGAACACCATCCTTTAATTAACATTCCTCGATTCTTCGTCTCCGATAAAAACTCCGCCGGAAGAATCGAATCATCTCCGTCGACCATACCAGATCTCACCACCCAGAGAAACTCTTTCCCGCTCCTCGCTAAACCCCAAGCGAACTCTAAGATCTGCTCACTAGTCAAAACCGTTAGACTCCCGAAGTTGACGTAAATCACAGCTTTCTCAGCTTTAGTATCTAGCCAATCCAAAGACTCCGTCTCTTCTTCCCAGAGATTCAATCCTAGCTTTCTGATTTCGCTGTTCTTATCGATTTCGCGATTCTCCAGAATCTGGAACGGTCCAACGGAGTAGATCTGAGGGAGAAGAGATCGCAGAGATAAGAGAACGTTATGCTCGAGTTTTTCGAAAGTGTTGATGAAGATCGCAGAAGCTCTTTTGATTCTTCCGGTTACATGAAGGATGAAACTAATCATCGGATCTTGAGGATTCGTCGTGGTGACGAAATCTGGAAAATCCTTAAGCTTAATCTTCTTCATCGACGGTATCCAATCAATCTCCGTCTCTAAATGCTTCTTCAAGTCACTCGAATCTGATGGAATTCGAAATTGTTAATTGAGAATTTTTCAGTTGATGATCTTCAATCGATTCGTACCTTTGAGGGGAATTATCTCTTTCTCGATGAGTTTTTGGTAATGGAGATACAAGATTAAAGCAGTAGCACTGTTGGTCCAGAGGAGAACTACCGGAATTTTAAGCTCCTCCGCTGCGTCAATTGTGAAGCTCATTGAAGCGTCGGAGATGATACAGCTAACCGGTGGTATATCAGAACCGGAGTTTAACCGGAGGATGAGGTCTTTGAATGGAGCTAAACAGTTGTTTATTGTGGAGTCAATAAGCTTGAGCATGTCTTGCTTAGCGTCGACGTCTGTCCAAGGAAGACCGTCGGGGATAGTCTCGAAGCGAAACGAGGGGAGACCGTTGAGAGCGTGAGGGCCACGTGATTGGAGGATACGGCGGTGGTTGTAGTCGGTGTTGACGAAAGTGACGTGGAAGCCTCTAGCGTGGAGGAGCTTGGCTAGTTTCAGCATTGGGTTGATGTGGCCTTGTGCTGGATAAGGTATGCACATTGCGTGAGGTTTCTGTGAGCTAGAACCGCCATGTTGTTCCATCCTTTTGACGATGACGATGATGATGATGATGGATTCCGCAACGTTGAGTCACTCAACTTGAGTGTATCGTCCCATAATTGATAGTGGAAGAAGAGAGAGTGATACTTTGGAACCTCTTGGTATAGTTTTGGATGAGGAGGAAGAATACTTGTCGGTTTGTGATTATATAATAGCCGCCATAAGGCTCGTTTCAAAAAAAAAAAAAAAAA
>Ga0041059_1003560_pt1 | contig 10529 bp, 9 predicted proteins | sample AraColnosormetaG_FD_56232 | JGI IMG/M metagenome (GOLD analysis project Ga0041059, IMG submission 56232) | Arabidopsis roots microbial communities from North Carolina, USA - Col MF nosort | ecosystem: Host-associated > Plants > Roots > Unclassified | place: USA: North Carolina | collected 2013-09-02 | reverse complement strand
ACTAAAAAAAAAAAAAAAAAACATTTCTTGTTGTTGCGTTTTCCAGAACAAACCAGTTTCAATCAAATTCTGTTTTCTTCATCTCCACAAAGATAACTAAATCCGATCTCGTCTTCGCAATCATCAACCATCAATGGAAGTTGAAGAAGAAGTTAAACAAATCATAGATGAGGTCAAAGAGCTTCATGACTCCGCCGCTTCTTTCATCTCATCTTCTTCTCAACAAGAGCTCTCTCTCCGTCAAAAAGCCTCCGCCGTTGATTCCTCTATCCGTCGTCTCCACTCTACTATCGTCTCCAACAAAAATCTCGATCCTAAGCTCGTCGAAAAGGCATTGTCTTCTTAAATCTCTTATCTCTTCCTCTGATTTCGTTTCATCAATTATTGAAATTTCTCATCTATTTTTTAGCTTGAGGAAGATCTGCATCGTGCTAGATGCATGCTTGTTGACGGAGAAACATCTTCATTTCTCCCATCCAAACCACAAGGTTTCTTCTATGCTCACTTCAAAAGTCTAATCTTGGATTCAGTTTTGGTTTTTGATTGACCTATTTGAGTGAAAGCAGGACGCTTTGTGAGAATGTTTTGTGGACCTGTGAATGTTCGAGCTTTGCGTAAAGATGTTCAGCTTAAAGTTAAAGAAGAATACAATCGTTACAGAGTTAGTATTTTTTTTTGCTTGCATGTGTTCTTCAGTGTTGATTTTGTGTCCTGATGAGTCTTGTTTTTGGTCATGGAACAGGACAAGACTGCTCTTCTTTTTCTTTTTTTCCCTGCCACACTTTTAATCCTTAGGTCTTATTATTGGGGTGGATGTTTGCCTGCGTTTCCTGTCCAGCTCTATGAGGTATTTAAGAGTTTGGTTTTGGGTTGTTTGAACATTGTATGTGTTGGAGGTTCTTGAGATGAAAGTGTGAATCTTTATCTTTTTACTAGGCTTGGCTGTTGTTTCTCTATGCTGGGTTGGCTATGCGTGAGAATATATTAAGAGCTAACGGAAGCGATATTCGTCCATGGTACTTTTATGCGTTCCCTCCTCGTTCGGTTATGACTGTTATGATCACTTAAGTTTCTCATTGCTATTACTGTTGGTTGCTTTGAATTTGGGAGTGTTCTTGTGTTGTGGTAGTTTTGATTTAAGGACCTGTTAACTGAGGGCAGGTGTTGCTAGTGAAGGCCATATGACATAAAATTTAAGTCCGGAGTGATGTGTCATTCTGGTCCTATGCTCACCAAGCACATGTGAACTTTAATGAGAGTCATAGGGCATAATTTAGTGTGGAAACTATTGTGTTTCTAAGAGTGTTGTGTCACGCTACAACCTACAGTATGTGGATCTTAGGTTCTATATTCAACTTTGCCCAAAAATAAAAGGGTTCTTATGTGGATATCATCCATGGTACTTTTCCTCAGTCGATTATAACTGTTATGGTCTCTTAAGTTTCTCTTTGCTCTTGGTAAATTGGGAATGTTCTCAGTGCATCTGTTACACTATATATATAAAGTTATAGGGCATAATTTTCCGAGATAGATATAGATGCGCCATGATAATGTTGTTGTTCCTATATTTACCAAGCATGTGTTGCTTGGTGAAAGTCAGGGGACATAACTTAGTTTTGACAGTAATGTTGTTGGTACCTCTTCAGAGTACACTTAGTATATTGGTTAATCATTTGGTCAAGTAGAAATTAGATATCTGAATATTTCATGGGTAAATATAGGGAGCTTTAGCATCTGCGGAATCCTCTTTCTGTGGGGGTTTGAATTCGGAGAGAATCTCTTTATCTGGATTGACTTAGGTGTTTTGTTTGGCTTTTTTTGTTCGAAATATTCTCATAAGTTGGGGTGACTTTAACCTCTGAACCTGATGTGGGTCTTCAGGTGGCTATATCATCATTATTGTGCCATGGCTATGGCCCTTGTCAGCCTCACATGGGAAATCAAAGGTCAACCAAACTGTGTCCAGAAACAGGTAATGCTTAGACTTATATCTGTTTATGAAGACTAAAAAGTTCACAAAGTAAATATTATATATGACTTCAATTCTGCAGAGAGGAGTCCATCTTTTCCTACAATGGGCTATGATGCAAGGTGTCGCCATGCTTTTACAAAACAGATATCAACGCCAAAGATTATACACTCGCATTGCACTAGGAAAGGTGCCTTCTTATGTCATGTGCACTTTTTCTCTTCAGTTCAAAATTCTATTTGTTTTTGTAAAGTTTGCGTTGTGGTTTATGTTTTAGGCTAAGAGAATGGATGTTGTTTGGGGAGAAACGGCTGGAGTTGATGGACAACTATGGCTGTTATGTCCTATACTGTTCATTTTACAGGTGAGCTTTTTTCTGTACATAGATGAATCAAGTTTATGCTAAAACATTTTAACGCGTTTCATTTGCTCTACCGTGGCACCATGCTAGAGTGGTTTACTGATATTTTAATCACTTCGTTCTTTTTAACTACTGTGTTTCCATGGCTTTGGAGAGGCAAAGAAACTCATTCAAAACTATAGATTATGTATTGTCGCAAGTATAAATTCGGAAGTCAATATTTCCCATTCAAAATTCTCTAGATGGCCTGTACAGTAGAACCTCTTTGCTCTTTCCACAACAATCAAAAAGAAACTTTGCACGTGTTCATGCTGGTAATGTTGAGGTTTTCTGTTTGTAACTTTGCTAAAACTCAGGTGTTTGAAGCATACGTTGGACTGCTGTTGCTAAGAAAAACAGTAACTGGAGTTGTTAATGAATGGCAGGTATATTTTTCTCACTCTCGTGGCATTGTTTTCAACGGGTCTATTCCCGGTATAGGCCGACAAATCCTGATTCAATAGAGAATAAAGACTAAAAAAATAGGAAGTAGAGTAAGAGGAATGTTGTCGCTTTCAGGTGATGGTTTGTGGGATTCTTCTGGTAGTGATGGCAGTTGGGAACTTCATAAATACAGTAGAGACACTGATGGCAAAGTCAAGAGTTAAGGCAAAGATGAAGAGAAGTAAAAGCAGAGCAGAGCTTAATTAGACTTCACAGGTCTCTCATCTGTTCAAAATCTTGCTTTTTTTGCAGTTCATAAATTTTTGTCCTTTTTGTTTTTAGGCCACGGATAAAATAAAACTGTGACCATCCTTTTTCTGTGTAAATGGAAGTGGCAGTTGATATTTGATAATTGATGTTGTATTTGTACACTTGACTGGGTTTTGTAGGAATTTTTTAAGTGTCAGATCTTGAAGATGATAGTGTTAAAATAAGTATCCTTAAACAAGAAGAGCTAGGCCCAATCCCAGGCCCACTTGGGTATCAAACACTTCCAAAACCCAGTCAAGTGTTGTGTCACTGTGTCAGTGTGTCACAACGAAGCTCTGATACCTTTCTTCTTCTTCTTCTTCTTTCTCCCTTTCTCGATTCAGAATTGTAGAGTTTTTAGAAATGCTTCCGCAGTTCTTCGGGCGCTTTTGATTTATCTTCTGATTCCGGTTCAGAGGCGGAAAAATTGAGACTTTACTGGATTTCACTGGAAATAACAGTCCAGAGCTTTGTAGGGTTCCTCTGTGCGGTTGTGTTTGGTTCGCTTGAGACAATTCGTCTTTATTGCGTGTTTTCTTGTGTTTCCTTTTTCAGGATCGGTGACATTTTCTTGATTGTTTTAAAGATATGGATAGAATCAGTGGGTTACCTGACGAAGTACTGGTTAAGATACTGTCGTTTGCTCCGACTAAAGTTGCTGTCTCAACTAGCATTTTGTCGAAACGATGGGAGTTTCTTTGGATGTGGTTGACTAAACTTGAGTTTGGTGGTAAACTTTATTCAGAGTCTGAATTCAAGTGTTTTCTGGATAGGAATCTGTCATTACATAGAGCTCCGGTTATAGAAAGCTTCTGTCATAAGCTAAGTAATTCGGTTTTGAAACCTGAAGATATCAGAATGTGGGTTGTAGTAGTTCTTTCTCGCTATGTACGTGAGCTGGAGATTTATAGTTCTTGCTATCAGGATAAGCAAAACATATTGCCAAGTAGCTTGTATACCTGCAAGTCACTCGTGATTTTGAAGCTCAATGGCGGGATTCTCATGGATGTTCCTCGAATGGTTTGTCTTCCTTCTCTGAAAACTTTGGTACTTAAAGGTGTGAACTACTTCAAACAAGAATCTCTTCAGCGACTTCTATCTAATTGCCCTGTTCTTGAAGATCTAGTAGTGAATTTATGTCATCATGACAATATGGGAAAGTTCATTGTTATTGTCCCATCTTTGCAACGTTTATCACTCTATATAGGTTATAAGCGTGTTTTAGATGAGTTTGTCATAGATACTCCTTCTTTAGAGTATTTCAAACTTGTGGATCGTAATTATGATAGTCACCCATGTTTGATTGAGAATATGCCTAAGCTGACGGAAGCATATGTCGATGTTAGATCCACTGATCTCCAGAGTCTCATTGGATCAATCACTTCTGTCAAGCGGCTTATAATATCCTCTAAGGTAATCAGTTTCAATCTATCTTTGATCTTGCTTTCTAAATTCTCTGTTAACACTTTTCTTATTCGTCCGCAGGCTATGTTTGGTGACGGTTATATCTTCAACCGCCTTGAGCGTCTGACACTACATGTATTGGAAGAGAACCCGTCGAATCTCCTTTCCCAGTTCCTCAAAGACTCTCCTAACTTACAAGAACTAGAGTACTTCTCTGAACTAGATGACGTATGTTTCTTCTATTAGCTATTATTTCTTATTTATTGCACATTATGTTTAAAAAAAAAAATCTGATTCTTCTCTTGATCTCAGAGTTATGAGAATATGCGTATGTTTCCCTGGAATCAACCGAGTATTGTTCCCGAATGCTTGTTGTCGAGTCTACAAAAGTTCACCTGGTCGCAGTACTTAGGAAGAACACAAGACAGAGATATTGCGGTTTACATCTTGAAAAACGCTTGTTGCTTAAGGAATGCAACAATCGATTCTTATACATGTTTGGTTCCAGAACTCAAGATGATAAAGGAATTGACTCGTTCTTCCCGAGCTTCAACAACATGTGAACTCAACTTTTCTTGAGGATTTGAGTTTTAAGATGTTTTCATTTATAAATAGGGTCTAGTTTCCATCTAGACTCGTCTGATTGTCCAGCAAAGATCAGATCATGAATGTCTTGTTCTTTTACTCTCCTACTTGTATGGTTTCTTTTCCATCTCTTAAAACTCGTTTTCGACAGAAAGCTTGTTTATGTATAATGGAGATATACCTTGTATGTCAGACAGAAAAGTTTGAGCGTTGCGTAAAGATGTTCAGCTCAAAGTTAAAAAGAAGAATACAATAGCTTAAGAGTTGGTACTTTTTTTTGCTTGCATGTGTCCTTTAATGTCAATTTCATGTTTTCAGAGTTATCTAAGTGTGGTTGTTTTTCTTGTTGCCATGGAACAGGACAAGACAAGACTGCTCTTCTTTTCCTTTTTTTTTTCCCCCTGAAACATTATTAAACCTTAGATCTTATTATTGGGGTGGATGTTTGCCTGCATCTCCTCTCCAGCTCTACGAGATAATTGAGTATGATTTGGGTTGCTTTAAAATGTAATTTTTTTATCCTTTTTACTAGGCTTGGCTGTTGTTTCTCTATGCTGGGTTAGCTATGCTAGAGAACATATTAAGAGCTAAGGGGAGCAATATTCGTCCATGGTACTCTTATATGTTTCCTCATCGTTCGATTATGACTGTTATGATCTCTTAAGTTTTTCTTTGCTCGTGTTGTCAAGTTCTTTGAATTTGGAGTGTTCTTTGTGTCTCATGCGTCGCTAGTGAAGGCCATAGAATGTTATTTCATTGTATGTGTGTATCTCAGAGTGATGCGTCATGCTATATGTTGAACGTCTGTCCTATGCTCGACCAAGCACATCTGTAGTTTTATGGAAGTCATAGGACGTACCTAAGTCTAGAGAATATTGGGTTTCTAAGTGTTGTGTCATGTTACTGTGTGGATCTTGAGTTCTATATCCACAACGCACATGCTTTGCAGTTAGCAAATGATGACTATTGAATGTTGTAAAATATCAAATGCATCATCATGTGGCATGGTGATTGGCAAACATTTGGATTTTTCCCTCTAAAGGGTCTCTTTCATTTTGGCATAGAAGCATACACATAGAGAACTTTAGCATACACATATATGGTTTTGTCAAGTATTTCATGATTAGGATTAGAGAACTTTAGCTTCCACGGAGTCCTCAATGGTTGGGGGTGTTTAGTATTGTTATTATTATGCAGTGGATATCTCTATATATGTATTCATGTAGTGGTGTTTCGTTTGGCTTATCTCATCTGTTGGGAGTGAATTAAACTCTGAACTTGATTTGGTTTTGCAGGTGGCTATATCATCACTATTGTGCCATGGCTCTGGCCCTTGTCAGCCTCACTTGGGAAAGCAAAGGTCAACCAAACTGTGTCCAGAAACAGGTAATGATCAGAGTTATTTCTTTTTTGTGCAGATTAAAAGTTCACATAGTAAATGCCATGATGAAGTTCAATCCTCGACAGAGAGGAGTCCATCTTTTCCTACAATGGGCTATGATGCAAGAGGTGTCGCCATGCTTCTATAAAACAGATATCAACGCCAAAGATTATACACTCGCATTGCACTAGGAAAGGTGCCTTATTATGTGCAATTCTATTCTTCGGTCCAAACTTGTATTCGCTTTTGTAAAATAGCTCTAAAGTGTGCCTTGTGGTTAAAATTCAGGCTAAGAGAATGTATGTTGTATGGGGAGAAACAGCTGGCGTTGGCGGACAACTATGGCTCTTATGTATGCTATTCATATTACAGGTGAGCTTTTTTTTTTGTGTAAATATATGAATCAAGTTTATGCTTAAACATTTTAAAGCGTTTAATGTCTTCCTTCTTTTTAACAACTGTGAACATTTCTATGTATATATTTGAAAGTCAATATATTTAATAGATTATCTGATGTAATGAGATCTCTTAGATGGCTTGTATAGTAGAACCTCTTTGCTTTTTCCACAATAGTCTTGAGGTTTTCTGTTTAACTTATTGGGCTTAACAATTTGTTGCTAAAACTCAGGTGTTTGAAGCATACGTTGGACTGCTGTTGCTAAGAAAAACAGTAACTGGAGTTGTTAATGAATGGCAGGTATATTATTTTCACTCTTTTGGCATTGTTTTCAACGGGTTTATTCCCGGTATAGGCCGACAAATCCTAATTCAATAGTGAACAGAGACTAAAAAATAGGAAGTAAAGTAAAATAAATGTTGTCGCTTTTCAAATGATGGTTTGTGGCATTCTTCTGGTAGTGATGGCTGTTGGGAACTTCATAAACACAATAGGAACACTGATGATCACAGGTCTCATTTGTTAAAATCACTTTTCTTTTCTTTTTTTTGCAATTCATAAATTTTTGTTTTCGTAGGCCACAAAATTCACATCCTGTGATTAAAAAGAAACTATGTGTTATGAGCCAATGTTTTAGCCTTAGCTCTTGTTAAGGGACCCGTTGCTAAAGCTTAAGAACAAGAGATTGAAAGATAAGCTTCCTCTTAACCCTAAGCTCTCTTGGAGATTAAGGTTAATTCTTGGAAGTTAATTTTATTCATTGTTTGAGTCTCCTTTTATAGAGAAACCCTTACAACCGACTCTAAGCATAATTATGTTAAAATACCAAATCTAAAAAGGAAAACATAGGAAACAATTTTAAGAAGGATCTCGAGTCTTTGGTTTCCTTCTCTGATATGTAATTCCATATCTTGTATCACTATGAACATCTTGAAGATGATAGTGTTAAAAAATAAGACAGTATTCTTAAAAGACAAGAAAGACAGTATTCCTAAACCTTTTTTTCCCTTAATTTTTTTATTCAGCAGAATCATAGAGTTTCCAAAAATCTTCCGCAGTTCTTGAGGCGGTTTTGATTTACCCTTATGATTCCGGTTCAGAGGCGGAAAAATTGAGAATTTACTGAAATAGTCTCATTACATAACAATCCAGAGCTTTCTAGGGTTTGTCTCCTGTTCTTCTGTGTTTTTTTTCTTGTTTGGTTGGCTTGAGACAAATCCTAAGTATTTATTGTGTTTTCTTGATTTTTGTAAAGATATGGACAGAATCAGTGGGTTACCTGATGAAATACTGGTTAAGATAATGTCGTTAGCTCCGACTAAAGTTGCTGTATCAACTAGTATCTTGTCGAAACGATGGGAGTTTCTTTGGATGTGGTTGACGAAACTTGAGTTTGGTGATGAACTTTATTCAGAGTCTGAATTCAAGAGTTTACAGTGTTTTCTTGATAGAAATCTGCCATTACATAGAGCTCCAGTTATAGAAAGCTTCCGTCTTGAGCTTAGTGGTTTATATTTTAACCCTGAAGATATCAGAATGTGGGTTGTAGTAGTTGTTTCTCGCTACGTACGTGAGCTGGAGATTTACTGTCCAGAGAAGCAACACATATTGCCAAGTAGCTTGTATACCTGCAAGTCTCTCGTGATCTTGAAACTCGATGGTGGGATTATCTTGGATGTTCCTCCGATGGTTTGTCTTCCCTCTCTGAGAACTTTGGAACTTAAAGGTGTGAGAGTCTTCAGTGACGCATCTCTTCAGCGGCTTCTATCTAATTGCCCTGTTCTTGAAGATCTAGTTGTGAATTTATATCATCATGACAATACTCTAAAGTTGACTATTATTGTCCCATCTTTGCATCGTTTGTCACTCTATATAGGTTATACTTGTGATGTAGATGAGTTTGTCATAGATACTCCTTCTTTAGAGTATTTCAAACTTGAGGATCGTAATTATGATAGTCACCCATGTTTGATCGAGAATATGCCTAAGCTAACGGTAGCATACGTCGATGTTAGATCCACTGATCTTCAGAGTCTCATCGGATCAATCACTTCTGTCAAGTATCTAACAATATCCTCTAAGGTAATCAGTTTCAATCTATCTTTGATCTTGCTCTTTAAATTCTCTGTTTATACTTTTTTTTTATTCGTTCGCAGGCTATGTTTGGTGACGGTTTTATTTTCAACCACCTTGAGCATCTGACGCTACCTGTATGGGATGATTATCCGTGGAATGTCCTTGTCCAGGTCCTCAAAGACTCTCCTAACTTACGTGAACTAAGCTGCCTCTCTGAAATGAATGTAAGTTCCTTCGTTTAACTTGTTTTCTTTTGTACATTATTTTGTTGTTCAAATCTAATTCTTCTGCTTGACTTCAGGATCATCATCAGAATTTTGGTCTGTTTTTATGGGATCAACCGAGTACTGTTCCTGAATGCATGTTGTCGAGTCTACAAAAGTTCACCTGGACAGAATATTTAGGAAGACCAGAAGACACAGATATTGCGGTTTACATCTTGAAAAACGCTTGTCGCTTAAGCACTGCAACAATCGATTCTGATACACGTTTGTTTACAAAACTCGAGATGATAACGGAGTTGACACGTTCTTCCCGAGCTTCAACAACATGCGAGCTTATCTTTTATTGAGGTTTTGAATCATTAAATGTTTTCATTTATATAATAGGATTCTATAAGTTCCATCTAGACTCGTCTGATTGCCCAACAAAGATCAGGTAATGAATGTCTTACCTACTTGCAGTGGTTTCTCTTCCATCTCTGAAAACTTTAAGACTAGTTTATAACTAGGAGATATACAATCTTGTTGCTTAGACCTAAGTTTGACAACATAATGTTAATCTTATTTGATTCTTAGAACTTGTGAGGGTCTAAGGCTCTATGATACAAATTGTATCATACAATGTGTCAAAGATATATTGCAGAGGTTCCAAAATCTCATTTATCTTTTCTCACAGTCTCTTCCAAAGCCAAATACACCGTATCAGTATACCACGCTCAGACCTAAAGTCAATCGTGAAAAAAGATTCTGAAATATTGACACTTACCTGGTTAACTAGCATGAATTTACAAAGTATGGAGCTGATAGCTACTGCCTCGTTGTGCCAGGCATCAAAATGATAGCCATTATTATTACCAAAGATTCCTTTGTAGGATTCTTGAAAAAGAGGCCCAACCCACTTACGTATCAAACACTTCTCTAGGCCCATATAGGTATCAATGAATCCCTAAAGCCAGTAGTTAAGTGTAGTGTCGCTACAAATTCTGATTCCTTCTTCTATTTTCTCCTTTTCTCGATTTCAGAGTTGTAGAGTTTCCAGAAATGCTTCCGCAGAGTTCTTCAGGCGCTTTTGATTAACCTTCTGATTCCGGTTCCGGTACAAATAAATCGAGCCTCCACTGAATTTCACTGGACAAGACTCATCACCTAACAAACCAGAGCTTCTTTCTAGGGTTTGTCTCTTGTTCTTCTGTTTTCACTTGTTTGGTATGCTTGAGACAAATCCTTTGAGTCTTTATTGTGTATTCTTTTTCAGGGTCGGTGACATTTTCTTGGTTGTTGTAAGACTATGGACAGAATCAGTGGGTTACCTGATGAAGTACTGGTTAAGATACTGTCGTTTGTTCCGACTAAAGTTGCTGTGTCAACGAGCATTTTGTCGAAACGATGGGAGTTTCTTTGGA
>Ga0041059_1003559_pt1 | contig 10530 bp, 8 predicted proteins | sample AraColnosormetaG_FD_56232 | JGI IMG/M metagenome (GOLD analysis project Ga0041059, IMG submission 56232) | Arabidopsis roots microbial communities from North Carolina, USA - Col MF nosort | ecosystem: Host-associated > Plants > Roots > Unclassified | place: USA: North Carolina | collected 2013-09-02 | reverse complement strand
TAATTTATTTTTTGTTCAAAACCTTTAAAAATATTCAGTAAATATTTTAATATTGAGGAAAAAAAAAAAAAACTCTATCTTACCAAGTCTAAAAGAGAAACAAATATTTTCTTAAAAGACTTTTGGGCTGGCCCAAGCCCTGTGAGGCTAGACCCCAAGAATCCTTTAATCCTTTAGACTAAAATTTCCCAAGAAATTTCAAATTTCATCACTAAACTTTCTAAATATATTGTGACATTCCTCAGTTTATTCGAATAGGACCATTAAAAAATTATATTAGGTTTTAAGTCATTAAATTAACTCATACTTGTGGACTCGCAAATATTATTTACCAGGATCATAGAATAATTAAAGATATTACATAAAAATGATTTAAAATAAAAAGACACCCTAGAAATATACTTTAAAATTCAAATTATTGTAATTGTTTTTTTTTGTATAATTTCTAAGAATATTTATATTCACTTATTTTTCAAGAAAATAGGGAAGAATTTCAAAATAAATATCAAGATCAAAATGTATTTCAAACAAAGCTCAAAAAATTATTATTTCCAACTTTACTAAGGATAAGAGCAAGAAATTAGTTTATCAAAGGATAATCATGGCATTACCAGTTTCTATGTGTATCCGTTTTTATTTGACAACTATATACGCAAAAGTAAAACAAAATAAGTGAAAAAAGAAAAGAAATTTTCACATAAGTGGATGAAAAAAGAATTGCTCTCATGGTTTGTCAAAGTCAGATATGGTCTTTACCGTTTGTCTTTTCAGTTGTTTTCGGACCAAAATATCTTTAATGGGAGCAACCAAACTACACAGCACTTGATTTTGGTTTAGTTTCTATGATTCAGTTTTTTAAAAAAAAAAGAAAAAAAAAACTGAAACAAAGAAATCAAAGAAGAAGAAAAAGAGAAAGAGACGGAGAGATTTGAGAGACAAGTAGAAAGAAGTTCAAAATTCATTATTCACTCCTTCATATTTCGACATCTCTCCATTGAACTCCAAAATTGAGAAACAAATTTCTTGTTTTCAGAGATGAACAAAATGCAAAAAAAAAGTTCATAGATTCAAACACTTTAGCTTTTTAAACTAAATATATTCTAGGTTTACAAGATTTATTTATAAATAGTAATTTTTGAGAAACTGATAAAGATGACCGCAAAATTAGGTTTGCAGAAAAGGATACACATGTTGGAGATGACTGGAAAATTACAATTATACCCTTCATCGAATTTTTTCTGTGTACGTATATTCAATTACAGTGTACGTACACGAAATTATTTATTGGGACGTATATGAGACGATTTCTAATAACTCAAGCTATTTTATTACGTATTCTTATATCTCAATAATCTCAATACATACATAATAATTAAATAAAAATAGATGGTGAAATAATGTTTGTTCCTCATATTGAACAGTTATATACGTATATGTGTAATAATGTACGTACATTTTTGTTGGTAAATGAATGTATGTACATGTGTAATAATATACGTACATCTTTGTTTGTGAATTGAATTATCAAGAAAAATTTATTGATACAATATTAAACCAATATTGGTAGTGGCTGAGATAAGACATTGTTTGTTGTATGACTTTTCTGTTCTTAAAAACACTTCTCAATCTATAGTGTACGTACATTGGTACAAACCATGTTGACACATACTTCTTAGAGTCATAGCTGGTGTACGGTCACCCGAGTGAGAAATGTTATCTCCGCGAGGTACACGTTGACTTGTGTACGTACACTCTGCCAATAGACGACTGAATTCCCCTGGTGTGAGAATGACGTTCTCCTCAACATTCCCTATTCCATATTCTTCTACAATTACATCGTTCTACTTGTTATAATCATAATCTTCGCCACTAATTTCACTACCGTCAATAGTATGATCGAGGGTACTTCCCCCAATAGATCCATCGTCACCCTAATAAGCATCATACCCATCACCATCTTCGTTGTCCCCCTCCTCTTCATCCTCATCTGTTTTATCGTCTTCAACGTCGTCTTGCTCATCTACGACCTCATTATTTTCATCAACATTTGAAACACTATCACACACACAGTCACTTTCAGCATCGTCACCATGAGTTCTAGAGACATTATTTCCGAGTGTCTTGACGGTTGTAATAAAAGAGACAAACAAGTTGAGAGAAGGATACTGACCACGAATAAAAAAGAACGTATTCAACCCCACTTGACTGTCAATGTAGACAGGAGGGCGTTTAGTATCTATCATCACTAACATCTCTCCCGGCTAGTGTACGTACAAATTCTGTGTACGTCATGTTTTCCTTAACACGTACACATCGACCAAACATGTCTTCTTTTAGTTCAAATTTCCATTCTTTTTCTTTGCATCTCCACTCACCGACCATAATAAATACGGGAATATCTATTACCCAACAGCATCATAAATTCAGGAGAAACCCATTAAATGCAACTGAAAACATGATTATATCTACAAAAACAAATAGAATTTCGATATACATATTTATAAACATAAATATTTACACATTTAGCATTTTCAACCAACAAAATTAAAAATAAAATATTTCTGGGTTTTTCTATAAAAAAACAAAGTTGATTTCGAACACAATGAAGATCATAGTATGTTATAACAAAAAAATTCTTTAAAACTTCATTACTTATACGATAATGCTTATCTTGGCTCCAAACTTCGTAAATAAACAAGATCAACACTTCTTGAGCATCAATGTACGTTCGCAATTAATGTTTGTTCCTGGATTCATCTTTAACTCAACAATTATTATCAATAATTTTATAATATTATAACATGTAATGATGATTTTGCATTAATTATGACAAGAGTCACGTCTAAACTTTTTGGGTCATTAAATGTTGATGTCATTTCGTTTTTAATGGAAAAGATCTCTCTTCTAACTATATAGTCGCGCTCCTCAACGTGAAACAAAAATAACTTCAATTAAACCGGAATAGTGTACCTAACTAAACCTGAATAACTAAACCGTACATTAAACAGTTTCTCAGCTGTAGCAGTAAGGACAAAATGGTCAAATTTCAGCTGAAAAGACAAAACGTGAAAACCACCTTTCACTTTGTCAATCATTGAAAATAAAACATGGTCAAAAGGTGTGACGCGCAAATTACCCAAAAAAAAACTCTTTTAAAAAGGTTCAAGGGAATGGAGACGCGAAAAGATTAATTATTCTCACAAAGATAAAGATCTGAGTTAACATAGAAAAAGATAAAGTCTATACTCACAAAGACAACATGAGTTTGCGGTATTCTCCAAGAGCCCAAATGGGGAATATGTTTCTATAAGCTGAGTAACTGATCATACAATTCCGATTAAAGACTCCTAGTATCTCCTGAACAAAAAGTAAGAAGCAAATATAATCAATGAGGTTAGTGAAAACAAAACCTGTCTATGAATATAAAACATTTTACTCACTTGTTGTGGGTAATCTCCATCTTCCATCTGCGAGTTGATCAGCGATTTTGCCCCGCGATGCAATGGCATCGGATCTCTACTAGCCTTCAAACCCAAATTATGGATTAAGTAACACCTTGCACCTAAGCAATAAGACATTCTATAGAGAAGGATGAAACTCACTTGTCCCGCTTCAATGAGAGCCAAGAGTGCCCATGATGTGTTCACAATATGCGATTTATTCCCAGGAAGATTGGTGTATACTTTGTTTTGGCAAGAAAGGTAGCTCTCTCCCCATCCACCACAACAAAGTTGTTTGGAGAGCAAGAAACCACAAGCTTTTCTAATACAAAGACTGCTCTCATATGTTTTGCCTGAAGCCAACATGCCTTTAATACCAAACCATGTTGCATAGGTGAAACACACTCCCCACGAGCCATACCTAAAAATTTATCAGCATACCGATAGAAAAATCACAACATATATATATATTAAAGTAAAAACCAACTTAGTAGCACTGACCATGAACCATCAGGAAGTTGTGTTTTTTCAATAAACTCAACTGCTTTGTTGATGCTTCCTACTATCTCCTTCCTCTTGTAGCTCGAATTTAACGTTGTGAATAACACGAGACCTTGGATGGCAGCTGACGTGCATTCTACGTATCTGTGGATTTTTAATCCTTCATCAACAAGAAATTGTTGTTTGAAATGGAATTTAGGTAATACTAGTTCGCATCTTACTGATAATCTATGATGATATCCCCAAAAGTCTCTGATGGGTTGATAACCTGTTATGTATATGCGCATACAACAAATGATATGAGAGTCCACTAATCTTGTCTTGAATATAAGCATAACAAGAAGAAATGGTTTAACCTCTAGCTCGGGATATGATCTAGTTAGCTCATATGACGCAAATCCCCCATTCTTGTTCTGGAAGAAGTAAGCTTATAGAAAATGTATGTTAAAAAATATATCCGAAAATGCAGAAAGTATACCTGTAATGATAAGATAAAGTTTACAGCATCAACTAAATGCTCTTCAGGCATGGGTTCTCCAACTAAATTAACCGGCATTTGTGACAATAGCAACGCCGCCTATAACAAGAAATTTCAACATCTTTAGCTTGTTGAGAAAAAAAAAACATATGAGGAGATTAACAAAAAAACATGTAAGAGTTGCATATTTAGTTAAGTAACCTTCAAGGCTTCAGCAGTACAATCAGAGACAGGCCATGGATTGTCTCCAGTGGAGAAACCCCATCCTCCCTTGCACGGGTGTCGGTACCACAACCCCGGATCTCCACTTGTGTCTTTCCTTATCTATTTCAGGTTACGAAACAAGAGATCAATGAAATAAATCAGATCACAAGAGAATATATAGTCTATATGATTAAGTGAACAAAGTACTTGAGTGTTCTTGATGTAGTTATGGGCTTTCTTAAGCATCAAACCATAGTCATCAACCAAATTCGTCGCCAAGATTGCTTGGACCGCTAAAGTCACGTCCCACAGCTGAGATCCGTTGTATCCCTATATGGACATTATATACTTGTGAAATATGGTTCATATGGACCAAAAAAAAGAAGAAGAAGAATGATAATGTACCTGCATTTTCATTCCATCCTCAGCCACCCACAAATAGTCTTTAATCCGCGAGAGGTGAGATTTAAATGCCTCGGAATTCGAGGACTCGACCCAACAACAAAGCATATTCAAGACCTTAAATCCCACACCAACCCAACATATATAGTGTTAGCCAAAATTAGTAATTTAAGTTTACTGGTGCATTGAGATATATGTAACCTACTTTGTTGACAGGACCGATACAAATATAGTGGCTGTTTTGGTCTTCATAGTGAATGTGTTGCATTACTGTCTGAAGAGCATGGTTTCTGAGGTTATTCAATGGCCATCTTTCAAGAAGAGGCTCTCCAAATTTATTCAGACAACTCCAAAGGACGTCTTGAATCTTTGGATGTGGATAGTACAAGTCCTCCTACATTGATATATTAATGGACCAAAATCTAACAACAAAAACTTTTGAAAAAATCGCTCTACCTTGGCACATTGATTACGGGCGGTGTCCCAATCGATATGGTGATAAGGAATAGTGTAGAGCTCTCGTCGAAGCGATAAAATAGTTCCATTAGTACGACAAACAAATCTTCTTCCATATAGATATGACATTGGAAGATAAACCATCCTACAATGGCACCACATTCGGCCCGGATGAAAAGGAAGACTATATGGAAGGAGCCATAGCTCTGGAGGTAAAGGATTGTTCCCACTCCACTCATAAGCTCCAAGAACCTGTTTCATATAAAATCAACAATTCATTATGTGATTCGCGGGTCGCGGCAAAACCAGTACAAGATTGTGTTGTTGTTAACGTACGGAGAGCCAGAACTTGCCCCAGGAGGGAATAAAAGTGGCACCACCGTGGTGGTGAATCCAACTTCTAGCTGATTCCATGGCTCCATCTCCACCGTCTAATTCTTCCCCCATTAGTCTCAGTGCTACGTATGAGAGCACTGTACAAAACATGGTGCTATTCCCTTCTACGTGTAGTCCCCATCCTCCATCCTTGTTCTACACGTTATATCTTGTTCAAGTTAGGGCTTTTTTACCAACAAATAGATTGGTTCTTTCACTACAAAAAGATTCAATATGTTTTCTTGATCTGAAACCTGATGGTTATAGAGATAACGACGAATCTCGATTTGATGTTGCGCAGTTAAAGTTCCATCCAAAACTTCCGTCACATATAAGCCGATCACCTGCGACAAAAATCATTACCGGTGTATGTTATGTAAGAACTTTCTTTGAAGCTTTTCAAAACCTTGCACTGTTTAGTGTACAATCGCATTTTTTTTGAGGTTATTGTTACAAATTTCACATATATCATATCTATTTTTTGACACCACACATTTTTGTTTAAGAATTTCAATTTAGAGAGAAAGAATAATTAAAGAATTACCAGAGCAGGCAAGAGAAACAAAGGGCCACCATAATCACCAGGCCAAAAACCATCTTGTGATTGAAGTATTGAGTAGAATCTCAAACTTCTTCTTAATGTAACATTCACCACTTCTTCATTTATCAATCTTTCTTCCCCCTCTTTTACTTTCACTTGTGGAAGTCTCTCCATTCCTTTTCCTTTCTCTTTCCAACACTATACGTTCAAGTTCATGTTTATATTTCAATCCAGTATTGGATAAAGATTTTCACTTTCTTTTAATTAAAATCTAATTTTCTCTAATTATACTTTAATAATCTAATAGCCTTGGAGATTAAGCTAATTTTTGTCACCGTTCATTTTTTTTTGTTCTTATTAATTAAGCTAATCTCATAGCCCATTTTGTTTTTATTCATAGCCAATCGTACATCTTTAAATTCGTTTAAAATCACAACCACTATTTTAAAGAACAAAGTATTATTTGAAATAGAAAAAATTATACTAATTACGTGATATTCACATTTTTTTGTTGTCAAACAATTTTCAAATCCTATCTTATCATATGTTTTGTCCATATATGTCTACATAAATGACACGATCGGATCTTATTTTCTGAAACCCAAATAAGAAGTAAAGAACAATGACTTTGACTAAAAAACGTTAAATCTCGGCCTTACAGAAATGTTGTAAACATGAAAGAACAAAATAAGGATGTGAGTGTTTTTATGCAGACTTATATGACTTTAAAATCACTAATGCATGATGGGATAAAATATCATTTTAAAGAATTTTTTTGTTTCTTAAAGTCTTCAAAACCTTTTAAAGTCAATATTCTAGTCACTCCCAAAATTAGCTGGCTTAAAAAAAACTAAGACATATCAAAATATAATCGTCTCAAATTTTGAAATGTTCTATAGCCTTTACAGCTTTAATAAGTGACCTTTTACATGCAACTGTGGATCATGTGTTGTAAAAAAAGTAATCTAAATTTCACAGTTAGAAATATGCTAGCCATGATTTATAAAACTAAGTAATAAAATTATCAAGTTTTGGGTGCACAAAATAAAATAAAATTTTATCAAGTTTAAAATCTGAATTTAAGATAGTTGCTGCTGTACCAATATGCGTTATAAGGAAAATGAAAAAAAAAATGTACCTGAAAACGGTAGAGAAGATCAGAACTATGCTTAGAAGAAAACCGATTGAGAGTAAAGTTGCTACGAAGATGGTTAATGTGATGTCTCTCTTCAGAGGTTCCAAATTGGTTATCATATTCCCAAAACTGTCTTCCAACATGTTGATTCACGCTCTCTTCGTCTCCTTCCGATAACTTTAACCTCCACATCTCTTTCTTTATCTATCTCTCCCTCGATCTTGAATGTGAGATTCTTTATATTAATGTTTAAAATAAAAAAGACAGCTCAAGAAGGCAAATCTATATGTGTTCAAGAGACGTAATGGACTCACCAATGCCGTGAAAAATCTTGTTCACGTTGAAAGCAATGAAGCATGCAAGAAATTATGGATTTATTATTTAATCTAATTTTTTACGTGTAACTTATAATGTATATATGAAATTGTTAAATCACTGAAAGTGTTTTTGGTTTATATATGTGTTGTGATTACCAGATTTTATATAAGCAAATCAATGATTAAAATAACAATATGATCATTTTGTTGACGTATCAATCACCTATTTTTTGACGTTAAGTGCGAGATTGACCTAATAAAGACAAATTAGATTTAAAGGGATCTGTCACATGGAAGATAAAAGCATCTGTCTGTATTCACATGAAATAACATTCTCAATTTTTTTTTTATGTCGTAACTGAATAGCTGAGTATTCTATTCACATAAATTCCAGAATTAGGTTAGATTAATATTAGTTTGTCACCGACGGTTTTCGAGTAATGCAAACCCGGGAGTTCAAAGTAGGTCGAGATTAAAGGCTAAACTGAAGTTTAAATATATAGCCACATTGAGAAATGAAATGAAAAGAAAAGAAGCGTAGTCCTAATTAGGCAACTTCATCGAAAGACCGCCATGTGAAAATTGGAGGTCGTGACCGTCTCATCCGGCTTCCGGTGAGTTGTGCTTCCCAAATATTTCAACTGACACAAAAACTCGGTTTCAAGATTGACAGCAAAATTGTTGGTTGCCTCTTCCACAATGCCTAGTTGGCCATAGAAATTAAAATGATAGCTTTCTCGACATTTTAGAAGAGGGTCTTACTGTTAGTTTTGAAGTCAAGTTTTTTTTTGTCGACTAAAATAATTGAAAGCACAGTTAACTGGAAACCGAATACGGCTACCAAGACAATCCAAATTTCTCATAACAGTCTTTGGATGAATTTGTCTTTCGATGAACAAAACTATGATTATTGTAAATTTTATTTTTCTCAATCAATTTTTTTGGTCTATTGTTTCTTTTGTAAATGGATGTGAAAACATAGTTTTCTTTTACTTGGTTTGCATAGAACATTTACATATAAAAAACTACTCGATTTCTCTCTACTTACTGATGGTAAGTTTGTGGAACTTATCCACAAACTTCATTGACCAAAAAGATCATAATAACTTCAAAGTAAGAACAAGAAGTTATACAAACAGCTCATACAGTATTCATGCATCTTATCTTCTTCTTCTTTTTTAAATGTTATATCTTACTTAAAATAAAATAAAAATTGGTTTTTTTTACAAAAATAGATGATAACATCAAGTTTATTTCTGTATAATATTTTGTTACCATTTAGTGTTACTGATTTTCTAGTAATAATTATTTATTTTTTCAAATATTTTATTCTCTCTCTATTGTTTTGTTTTTGTAAATGGATGTGGACAAATTATTTTCCTTGACTTTATTGATATAGAAGATTTACATACCAAAGATATTAAGTACTCCATTTCTTTCCTAAACTTACTGACCATAAATATTATAATAAATTCAAAGTAAGTAAAAATAAGAATACAACTAGGTAATATGTTTAATACATTTTATCCAAAGATATTCATGAAATCTTATCTTATTTTTATTTTATATTCTATCTTACTTACAAAACTATGACAAAATGGACTTTCTTACAAGTATAGATGATAACACCAAACTAGGGGATAATCGGGGGTACGACCGGGTAATATATGACAGCTAATATATTTCGGCTATCAAAAAATCAACTTATGTGTCATCAACTTGTTATGTGATTATAAATATAATAAAAACTATTGCTTTCAATTAAACGATCTCTTACGTATTTAACTATTTATACATAATTAAAATTCTCATAATTTTTTTCTTTTTTAGATTAGTTCATAATTTTTTTGCTTTTTAGATTAGTTCATGAACTTATAAGTTCTTCTCAAAAGAATTAGTCTACCAAACCAAATATTCCTAACTTGTACTTCTTTCTGGGACTTAATTGGCATTTCTACGACACACCAATACTCTATGATTTATATAACTCTTTGCTTTTTATTCTTGGAATTAAACATGGATCATCATTTCCTAAAATTAATAAAGGCAGATAACGTACATTTTCCTCTGTGCAAAACGTTTTAATTTTGCTATATACATATCTACACTATTATTTGAGACGTACGTTAAGTGATTCTCAATTAAAAAAATTTTTTACCTTAAAATCATATGTTTAAAATATTAATATCATGGAAAAATTACCTTTAATTGAGAATCACTTAACTTACGTTATAATCTTGGCCATTCGATTGAATTATTTGTGTCCGTTCAATCTCTCGTCTTCACTTAAAAAACACGCAGATCCTTTTGACCCGGATTTAAACTTTTGAGTCATACGTTATAATCTTGGCCATTCGATTTAATTAATTGTAGCCATTGAATTTTTTTCAATAAATCCTACAACAAGATTTTTGGAGAGAGGATTTTTATTTATTTTCAATTATTATATTCCCTTATTCAATACTATTCATAATTACGTGGGTTTAAAATTGGATAACTAATTATACTCATATATCAAAGGAATTTACAATATTATATTCTAAAATATTACTAATCCAATTATTTTTTTAAAAATATTTTCTAATCAAATCTGCTTTATTTATAGATATAACATTATAAATATCGAATTAATATGTTTGAATTCGAAATTGGGTTAAATATTCTAAATTTATTTAAATAAC
>Ga0041059_1003558_pt1 | contig 10534 bp, 9 predicted proteins | sample AraColnosormetaG_FD_56232 | JGI IMG/M metagenome (GOLD analysis project Ga0041059, IMG submission 56232) | Arabidopsis roots microbial communities from North Carolina, USA - Col MF nosort | ecosystem: Host-associated > Plants > Roots > Unclassified | place: USA: North Carolina | collected 2013-09-02 | reverse complement strand
TTTTTTTTTTTTTTTTTTGTGTGATTACAAAACAGTAGAAGATGGTTCAAATAAGTTAAGAGGAACCTCACCATGTGTTTCAATTTCTGGTAATATATTGGCCCCATAAAGATGTACGCTTCCACTGGCTCGCCACTGATACCTGAAAAACTCTCAAGGTCGTCAGGTTGATGTACAAATAAAGAATCATGAACCCTTATATAGCTTTGGAATAAGAATGAGTATGTCCGGGTGTTAACAATGTAAAATGATAATGTCTTGGCCCATTTTAGTGTAGATCCTAAACAACTCTGTATTCAAAGAAATAAACAACAGACACTAGAATGCACTTTAACATATAACTGCACATTTTGAAATGTGTACAGAATCATAATGCAGTACCTGAGTATAACAAGTCCTTCCCACTGTATGAAAACCCTTTTTCCACAAGGGTCGCACTGAAATGATTGAAGAGCATACGGTGACATTAAATGCCAAAACAAAAGTTTATATATGGAAGAACTTTTATATATAAGAGAGAAAAGAGTACCTTATAGTCTCAACCTTGTCAGCATGACCACTTCTTTCTCCAAAAGCACTACCATAATGAAATCTACCACAAGAAACCCCAGCCTTACTTCCAAGGAGTTCTATCATCTTACCTACAGTCATACGACTGTGACAAGAAATATGTTAATACATTCGTCAGTTTTAATACAAAATCTCAAGTAATCAAGAACTTCAGATGAAACTCGAAAGCTTTGGAACGAAGGGATGAAGCTAACTGTTGCTTCAAGTTAGCTACCAAAACAGATTTAAGATTTTATGCCAACTGGAAATCCATTGTTGTTTGTTACATCGAAAAGATTCTTATAGTTAAGGCAACGTGATGAAGCAAAACCTCCACACAAAAGTCTCCAAATACACCCACCCACACACTCGCACAATGAAGGATGTTTTTTTTTTTTTTAATCCACGTTATAATATAATAAGGCTACATGCACAGATAAATAGAGAAAAATCTTATGAGGAATATTTTCTAACCTTGGAAACCCATGAGGATTCATGATCAAATCAGGGCAAATTCCAAGCTCAGAAAATGGAAAATCTTCTTGCTGAATAATTATACCACATACACCTTTCTGCCCATGCCTACTGCTGAATTTGTCGCCAAGCTGAAAAAAAAGCCAGACCAAGACATGATTAACACTGTAGAACATGAGGGCTAGGGCTAGAAGCATAACAGTACTGAAGAAAAAATTTCTCACCTCTGGTCGACGAGTATGGCGTATGATATATTTGATGCACAACTGGCCTTTCTTATCAGAACAGAGAGCAACTCTATCGACCACTTGCGTCTCCCCTTCAGGACCTTTGAAATACTCTCTGGCCGGACGGTATTGACTGAAAATTACACAACGAATTGTACATTGGTGATTACAGTTTTAAGAAACAATTATGGTCATATACTTTGAAAAGTTAACTGAATACCTATCAGATAACGCAGATGTAAACTTAGTTACTGTGTCCACAGGGACTTGTTTATTTATATAAATATCATTCGGTCTGATAATCTCCCCTGGAGTAGCTAATCCATCATCATCCAGTATCTTGAAAAGAAAAAATAATTAACATGAAAACGTATTCAACATGTATCAGCAGACGGAAAGGCCACAGTTAAGTAAATAAAAAATAAACACCAAAATGGAACAAAGAGAAGGAAAACGCTTATATTCCGACACTCTAACTTGCCCTTTGGATAATCACAATTAAGAAATCTCCGATCTTCAAACACAGAATAGGAAATAATCACGAACTAGCCCTCTGGGTTATGCCAGTTCTGTCATAGTTTCTAGGCAGTCATATTATTGTTAATGAAGCGTCTATCTTGAGAATAATACAGTCACATATTCTAATAAGCTACAATCATATTGTGCTTGCTCCCTCTGATAAGAAATTGCAAAGTCCGAACATGTATATTGTCCTCAATGTCTTAGCTAGGGCTGTTTCCACATCATCTAAAAATCCGGAAAGAATTAGCATTTGCAACAACACTAATTCCCAAAGATCCCATTTTTAAAAATAAATGACTTGCACAAGTTTTATGATACGGCATATGCAGACAAAATGTACTACCTGCATCTTTTCTGCATCTGGGCCTGTTCTTTGTGGAATGAGTATTCTGTCTGCTGTACAGTTGTCATACTTCTGGGACATAGCAACAATTCTGTTTCACAAAACAACACAACACGAGAAGCAATAGTTAATGTAATAGACGATTTTTCAAAGCAAACGACTTTGCTCAAAGAGAAATCCATTACATACTTTTTCATAACAATGCAGCGGCCAAAACCACGATCCAAGGAAGATTTGTTCATCACTATTGCATCCTCTATGTCGTATCCACTAAAACTCATGACAGCAACTGTTGCATTTTGACCTGCTCCAAGTTTATCGTATCCAACCTGTTAACAAGCATAATGTATTAGTTCCATATTATTAACACATTCCTGTTAGAGCAAAGAAACTTACCAATTCAATTGTCCTTGTTGTCAACAGGGGTCGTTGAGGATACACCAATAGGTAAAGCAATGTGTCCATCCGGTTCAACTAAATACAAAGTATAAAAAGCAATATCAGTGTCCAATAGAGAGCAAAGCAAAACCTGAGAGATAGCATAATAGGCAACAATTTGCCTAATCACAACAAAACTGGAAGCAGCAGGATTTGCCTCAATGGAATGATATGAAAGGCATAAACGGACTTGCCTGGTTGTAAGCAATATTTCCCATAGCTTGTTTCCCCATAGCACACTGCACACAATGTAACAGGACTAATAACGGAATGCAAACCAACAGAAATTGCAGCTGCTTATGTCAGATTGTTTAGAAACACAAACCTGATATGTATTTCTAGGTGACTGATTATGGTGAGGGTAGGGAATAAGACCAGCAACAACACCTAAGATGGTGAAAGGTTCAATCTCAATGTGGGTTGTGTCTGCCTTAGCTGCTTCTGCTCCTTCATCCAGTTCCGTAGTGCCATCACTTTCATATAAAGCGATCTTAAAACAAGGAAAAAGAGCAGTTTATCATTTTAGGCTGCCTACGGTGCAATATAATATAATACATCTAGAAAATATGGAGACTGAGACAAACCAATGCATTGTTTTCCTCATTGACATCAAGGTACTCTATCAAACCGTCACGAATAAAGTCATCAAAAGTGCGAACCCCATCCTTCAAAAAAATAGAAATCAGTCAGCCAATGTATTTAACTCATACCACTAAGACAAGTATGCATGACTCTAGGAAATATAATACATGTACCTGTAATTCCTTCATGTGGTGTTGTTTAACTCTTGATATTCCTTTATCGGCTATAACAAGTGGACGGCAAACCCGCCCAACATCAGAAGCAACGTAAACACAATGCTGATAAACATTTTCTCTTCAGAGTCAGTCTCAGTTAACATTTGTGAATTCATAGAAACAATTGGCAGGAATTTTAGCAACCATCTACAAAGTTGTAGCTTTTATAATTGACATCCTTAGCTGTATTTCTACTCAAATCACCAAAACGGAGACTACAAATTAATTAACGAAGCTTGCACGGACAATTTTCAATTCAGAAATCCCAATTTTCATTTCTAGCTATACCAAAAGCATGTATTAACAAATATATTTGGGTTTTGCTTCATGGACGAATGAACATAAGCTATAGGTGCCCAACGCAAAACTTAGATACCCAAATTACTGATCAATGAAATACCTGCTTTTCGTTTGTGAACACACTGACAAACTCTCCAATTTTTCCAGCTCTACGCAGCCTTCTAAGTGAATTGGCGAAGTACTGAAACAAAAGAAACTCGTGAAGAGGTGTAAATAAGTGTATTGTGCTTGTTGCAAAACCATGTATTTATATAAAGTACCTGTGGCCTACTATGTTTGCCAAGTATTAGCCCATTCAATATGACCAAGAATGAGTCCGGAGTATGCAGCTCCTCTGCTGACAATACTTCCAGATCTGTAACACCCAATTTGTAGCACTGTTTCCAGAAAATTTATTCAAACACAGATTTGCATTAATCGACCATATGAGCAAAAAAAATAGCAAACCATACCATAGCAACCAATGGGCCTTCCTCTTCATCTGTTGTGACATGAGTCATTAAAGCCAAGTTCTTGACAAGCCCACAAGATTCGCCTTCTGGGGTATCACATGGGCATAGCATGCCCCACTAGAACAAATCACAATACCAAAAATTAGATTAAATGATACTTCTAACAAAAGCAGTAGTTTTCTTTACAAATTTCAGCACTGATAAAGAAAGTATCATTACCTGGCTGGGTTGCAATGATCTAGGCCCACTTACTTTTCTGGACTTTTCAAATTGTGGCGAAATTTTCGTGATAAACCCCATGCTCCCGATAAAAGATAACCTTGTTAAGACCTATATGAAAAGATTTCTTTGAGAGTAATGTAGCATGAAGGAGGATACAGACTTACACACAGATGTATATAGAGACTGACCTGTGTCATGCCTTTTCTATGCATTCTGAACCTTTTAATATCGAAGTTTCCAGTTGAAAGGGTTCTTTCTAGTCCGAGAGAAATACTGTAACGACTGTCTTTATTAAGACACTATAAGCACACCACAAAAAAAGAAAAAATGAAAGTTTTACCAAGACATCTTTGACTACAATAACTATCTCTGAAAATCTACTCTAAGGGAAATGTTATTCTAAGGGAAAAGCTACAGAAGCAATAAAAAATATAATTGTTGCAATGGAATATCCAAGGGAAATGTAAGTTGATAAAGCAAGTGGTAATCTGCATGATAACACCTAGTTAATAATGATCTCATTGCAAACACATATATATATAGATTACTTCAAGACACATGAAGGGAACACAGAATAAATCTTAAAATATCAATCTTTGATGTTATTTTGACTGAAGTTCATTTACAGATGCAAATATTAGAAGGTGTCTAAAGAAAAATGTTTTGTGTTAACAAAATTATTGCAAGACCTGAACCAGCAGGGAAATGTATTTCTGCACTTACCTGAGAAAAATCAAATCGGCTAGCCCGGATTGGTTTGTTAAGAATATGATCTACATTTTTAATGGCCTCACTGAGCATCGTTTTGAACAAATCCTGTAGCAGGAGAGGGAGGGAAATAATAGGTAAGGACTAGACAAAATCTTATTGAAAAAACGGAATAAAAAGTACTGTGCTTGGTGATATGTTCCGGCGACACCTCAAAGAGAAGAGATATTAGTTGTCCAGATAACTCCAACCGCTTGTTACCAACATAATCCTACAAGAAGACGCACATTTGAGAACATACGTTACAAGCAATATGAACTTTCGGGTTACAATAAGACTTGTCTACAGATGATTGACTAAACAAGCAATCAAAATGAGTTGAAGTCTTAAATACCAATGGTCCTCTAAGAGACGGCCAAGACATTTTGTAAGCCATTTCAGCATGTCCCTCCCTTTTTTCAAATGGCTAATCTTGGTTAATCTAAGTATCTAACATGTCATACAGCAATAATCCTAATAGAAAATAACCAGACTTCAAATATGTTCCACAGGTACAAAATAACCAGACTTCAAATATACTGCAGATAGAAGGCCATCATATTACCTTGTCATCCATCGCATCTTTGTTTAACATTGCTTCAATCATTCGTCTCAACATCACACCAACGTAGAAACATTTTTGACGAAAATTGTTGTCAGGCACCTTAAAGAGAAGAACATAGCAGTAAGTAAAGACTAAAATTTTAAGAACCAAAAGAAATTAAGATACTTACTGGTACATGCGCAAGGAATAAATCTCTGAGGATGGATAGAGCTCTTCCGTCCTAGTAAATCATGTAAATATACAATGCGGAATTTTCAGTTAGCAAGACAACTTTCATATTCAAATTTGCAGGGGGGTCAAAAACATATTATCCATCTGTGATCTGTAATTCTGTATAAAGTTGAACTAGAGAGTCTAAAAGTGGAATACAGAATAAATACCTTTTCAGGTGGAGTTCCGTATGATATTTTTTTCACCTACGTAATAAACAGATAAAATAATGTCACATAATTCTTGCCGCAAATTGACAAAAGTCAAAATCTATTGTTAATATAACATAACCTGATAGTCTACTCTTTTGTTCAGAGTGTTTATTCCTCAATGGAAAACATGGAAATAAATTGCAGACTTACTCTCTATATATCACAGAATGAGGTGGAAGGAACTAATTATACCAGATTTCTTTCAGCTGAGTGAGATATGAGCTATGGTCTTTTTAACACTAGAAAGAGCTCAATTTCAACAGGGGGGTAAAATCTTTTCTGGGTTTTAGATAATTTTCGAAGTATACGATTTGTGTTCACTACAAATATTGAACAGAAAAACTATTAAATGACTCTGTAAGATAACTAAATGTCTAAAATACTGCACCTTTGCCTCAAGATAGTCCAGTGCTTGTTTTTGTGTATTCACACCTTCGCTAACACACTCCTGAAATTAAATAAGCATTTTGAGAGATAAATATGATGCTTCAGAGATCAAGGCTCGTTAAACCCCACAGGATGAATAGAATAGCATGGAAGAATAAGAAATTCATCAACTTTTACATTCAACAAAAAGGACTAGCTAAGAAATTGGTTTCATATGGCAGGTTCTTTTGTGAGACACAGGTATATGATATTCACACATTACCTATAACTTTCATTAGCTAGAGCAAGAGGGAGAACAATGTCAAAGCAAAACCTTCCATTCTAAGAGCCATAAGTGGCTTCTATATCTTTATGCGTCACCGACCGACCAACGTTGCTCACAAGTGCATCAGACAATATGCATGGTATCAGATTTGAATATCATTATCTATGTATTATGACTTCTTTATGGCAACACGTTAGTATTGGGAGTTGAGTTTAAAAATTAGACATTCACCCTCCTACTAAAATTGTGAGAACAAAACAATCAACCACAAGGGTCACTGCTTCGTAGTTTACTTCGCAAATGAAAGAGATTCAAAAATTCATACAACAAACATTTACATCCATAGAACTACAGTTGCTTCTAGATCTAGAGTTTTATAAATGGAAAGGTTCACTCAAACACCAGTATCATTACGAAAAGACCATAAATTAGACACAAGATAAAAAGCAGGGGGCTATAGTACTTGCCTCAATAGAAGGTAAGAGTGACGCGCTAAAACGGGGATCCCTTCCAACCATTTGTACAATCTCTTGGTCGCTCTCCATTCCCATAGCTTTTAGGACAATTATAATTGGAATCTATGACAAAATCACATGCTCAGCCAATAAAATCCAACGCCGAAAGATCTACAATTAAAGCGGAGGTTGTCATAATGTATCTACACCTTTTTTACAAATCGATGAAGAAATAAATATATCTTCTCCTTTTCCATCTGAATAACTGTTTTGCTTTTTGTCATTTCGGTGCTGCTTGTGACGGATGCATTTATGCTGAAAATACGTAGTAAAAGAAAGAGAGTCAGTAAATAGTAAAATTGATAATTGGATAGTGGTGGGTAAATAACGGAAGAACACTGCTGGAGCATGATACAATGATTTGGCTTGACAATTAATGTATATGGGGATGCTTGCCATCAATATTACTACAGGGACCAAAATACTGTAAGAGATCACTTACTTCCCCTTTTTATCAGAATCAATAATAATTCTGTTCTTCGAAAGTTGTTCTTGTATCAACAACACCTGAAATGAACATCAAACACCAACACACGCAATGGCATGGCTTCAGGTCACGTAAAAAGGAAAGGATTCCATGACAAATCGGATAACTCTATTGACATAAGAAACTAAAAACCAAAACACGCCAATTAGAACGAGAACGGTGTTAACAGTTAAATAAACACACTATCAAGTCTGAACTAAAGATATGCAACAACACAGAACATGTATCCACTAAGTCAAAGTGCGGACTACTAGGCAATCTATAGACTCCATAAGATGCTGTGAGTAGATTGTATATACGAAGTATGAAGCACCTTCTCAGTTCCTTTAATGATGAAGTATCCTCCAGGATCAAGAGGGCACTCACCTAGAATCCAAATGAAATACAATAAATATGATGAACAAGAAGATGTAATGCTTGAAATAAGAGTACAATACAAACCCAATCTTGCAAGTTCCTCTTCGTCTTTTCCATGTAATACACAGCGGCAACTCCGCAACATAATAGGCATCCTTCCGATAATTACATTATCCTGAAATAAAGAAACATCATATTCAGCCTGAATTTTCCAATAACCAGCAGTTTGTATAATACATTTTGTTTTTCCCATTTACCTTTGCACTTTTTGCCTTGTTTCCATGACTTCCGTGAACATATTCTATATTGACAAATATTGGAGCAGCATATCTGATGATTAAAACAAGAAGTTTTAAGACATTTAACACAGCCAAGAGAAAAAAGAAAGTTATTGATGATGTGGAAGAATGCAGAACAACAGAAACAGGTGGAAAATGCAAAAGATATCACCAAATTCTAACTGCCCAACATATGCTCAAACATCGAACAACAAAAAAAATGTAAATAAAAGAACTCTTTACGTCATGTCTGCTAATCGGCACATGTGCGGATTAATATTTTCCACCGTATTAACGTTTATAATTGACGGTTCACCAACTCTGACCTTCTTAAACCTGCATTAAAATTTGGCTACGAAAGGTTAGTTTAGGAAAGAGCAGAAATCCAATAAATAGAACAATCTCAATTTATATATCAATGTTGTAGGACGATTAAAAAAAGACTTCAAAACACCAACGGTTCTACATACTGATTATGAAACAAAGTATATCAATATACATATGTAAAGAAATTGAGATAAAAAAGATGATAAAAAAAGTTTGACCTTAGGTAGATTGATGGGTCCACTGTGGATGTAATACGACTATTTGCCTTAACAATCTTATGAATCCCGACATTGATAAAGTAGTTGAAAGAATCCAGGTGTTGCTTCACAAGTCCTCTCACCTACAAAAACAAGACAATTACACAATCAAATTATGGATTACCTTTGCTACCAAGATTACATACATTCCAAGTAGTATCAAAGACTTTGAAAGTAAAGTAACCCAATTGCATTGTTTCAGCTATTCGTATAAAGCAAAAATAAAGATTTTTGTGTTCTGTGTAGTACCTTCAAGAACTCAGGAACGAGCTGGAATTTATCTGCAGTAGACTTGATAGGAGCTGAAAGCTTTTCCTTGTCAATGAAATGATCATCATTGGTCAAGCTGTTTCAATAGAAAGAGTAACATTAGACATATATCTAAATAGTTCAATTAAAATCCAAAATCAATGAAGAATTAACAAAAAAAAACCATACTCTAAATCTTCTTGATCAAGTCCCATCGCTCTTAACTTTGCAATTAAGCTGTCAGTTATCTGAAATCCATGGAGAAATATAATTAACATCAACACATCATAATCACAAGAGAATTAAACCACAAAAACCCAAATACTGAATCCTAGTTTTCCACAATTTCATCAAAATTCAAATAAAACCCAGAATTTCCCAGAAACCAGTCGTTTTGAGAATTGAAGACGAAGCATTGTGATTTACAGAGAAGAAACAGTAAGAGAAGTAAACCTAACGACTCTACGAGTACCGGAAATTTGTGGAAGAGATTGTGAGGGGATTTTCGTGTGATTTCAAAAAGGAGATTGAAGATGAAAATCGAAGAAGAGAACCTGCGATTCGAAGGAGATTGAAGCTGGAGTTGATACAGTCGCTTCGCTGGCTGAAGATTTTACACAGTCGAAGTCGGTTAAGGGAAGAGGTTTAAGAGACGGCGAAAGGGTTTTAAACAGTATCTTTGCGTTTATTACTTTTTTTTTTGTCATCCTTTGCGTTTATTACTTATTGGTATTTAATTCACTTTAGTAGTCCTTCTTTTCTTTTTACGTTTTGAATTGTTACCCAAACTTCAAAGTTGATTAATATTTGCCAATAACCACAATTGGCCTCTAAGGAGGGTGTATTCAAATTAGAATTTAAGAAGAGGCTCGGTATAGTTTAAGGCAAATGTCTTTGTTTTCTTTTTTTTTTTTTTGGCCGGAAAACGGGAGAAGTCTCCCGCTTTATTATTCATAACAAAAGAAAAAAGAACTATAACCGAACAAAACGTAACCTTGAGACCCCATTGGCATCTTCCAACAAAATCGGATTAACAATATCCGGTGGAAGATTAAAAGAATAGAAACCTAAAGGTAAAGAAAAAGCATAGTTCGCTAACCCATCCGCTAGACGGTTAGCCTCCCTATACACATGTGACACACGGACTAACCAGTCCCTTGATAAAAAAGCCATAGCACAAACGTACTAGGAACGACAGGGGGTGAGAGTCACTGATCCCTGAAGTTAAAAACCCCACCACAATCTCCGAGTCCACCTCTAGCTCCAACCTCGCGACCCGCCTCTCCCAAGCTATGTAAAGTCCATAGTAGACCCCCCACAGTTCTGCCAAAGGAGCTGTACAAATCCCAATATT
>Ga0041059_1003557_pt1 | contig 10541 bp, 8 predicted proteins | sample AraColnosormetaG_FD_56232 | JGI IMG/M metagenome (GOLD analysis project Ga0041059, IMG submission 56232) | Arabidopsis roots microbial communities from North Carolina, USA - Col MF nosort | ecosystem: Host-associated > Plants > Roots > Unclassified | place: USA: North Carolina | collected 2013-09-02 | reverse complement strand
TAAAAAAAAAAAAAAAGAGGAAATCAAATAAAGGATTAATTTTCTTATTCAAAGTACATAAATTTGTTTCCATATGAAGCATATAACAATTGTATATATATATAACCAGAAAATCATTAGACAGAGCTCAAGTAAAATAAAAAGCAATCAAGTTGTGTTAGTTGAAAGAGAAATAAGAAGAGATGTCTCGCTATCCTCCATGTTGGTCTGGCTCTTGCGAAGATCCAGAGTGTTGTGCTATAGGTATGCTTTCCATTCTTTTTTTTTTGTTGAAGTGAAATCTTCAAATTCTCAATTTCTTTCATTTTTAATAATACTATATTACTATTTTTAAAACAAATAATTTTCCAGGAAAGAAGTATAGGTGGCCAGAACTGGTTGGGAAAAATGGACAATTGGCGAAAATGACGATCGAAAGAGAAAATCCTAATGTGTTAGCGATTGTCCTTCGATATGGAGAAAAGCGGATTGAAAACTTTTGCTGCAACAGGGTCTTTGTTTATTTAGGTTCCAACGGCCAAGTTGCAGATGCTCCTATGATCGGTTGATCCTTTTAAAACATTATAGCGTCTCTTTATGTTATACCATTGTTGGTAGTAATACAAACAATCGTCAATAACATATCTCGGCATTTAATATTAACCTATTATTCTTTTGGGTAAAATGAAAAATTTCCTTAAATATATAGATATATAAAGTAAAGACAATGTTTTTTCAATAATAATAAAAAAAGATAAACAAATATACAATTCATCATTCGTCACACAAATAAAGTCCTGGAAACACCATTTTGTCTTGTACATTGTAAGAGCTGTCAAAATGGACGGGCGGCCCGTGTCCAATGCTTAATGGACTGGTCATGGACAAACCCATTATGAAGCGGGCATTAATGGTCATGGTCATTAACGGACATGGGCTTTAGCGGACTGGACGTGATGGACATGAACGATCCAATAGTCATAAAATATTAGGTTAAGTGATTTGTAGCAAAACAGAAAAACACTAATCATCGAAAAACATTTCAAAGTGTTAGATTTTTGACTTTTGGATTGATTGATACTTAAATCATTTAATACTTTGTTGTTTAAATTTGCTTTTAGATTGATAATTTCAAAGTGTTAGACTTTTGACTTTTGTATTGATTAAAATATGAAGCAAATACTATTGTGTTAAAATTTGATTCTGTTATGTCATGTCCACTGAACAACCCATTTGGACATGAGCGTTAATGGACATGGGTCTTAGTGGACATGACCTTCATTTGTCCAATATCAAAATAGACATTAATGGATTGGGCTTATGGGCATGGACAACCCGCTTTGACAGCTCTATACATTGTCATTACCTCTCTAGAAGATATATATCTTGTCTTCCAAATTTGCTTCTCAATTTTCATGCCACGGTCATTACTGTTCATGCTTTGTTATTGTTTATGATCGTTCCTCACCTACATTTGTTCTAAACATCTAGTTAGATTCTTCGAGTGTTCTTTGCATTAATTTTCCGGTGCTAACTAAAACCATGTTGGCGCTAAATATCAAAAGAGTCACGAGAATGATCATCAAAGGAGTTTTATACTAAATTATACGCGCTAAAACATTATACTAAATTTTCATAGAACGGTCACAACGTTGGTATGGCTTATGCCTAACACTATCTTCAAAGCGAATATTAGTCAGATCAATACTCAACGTCAAAGTTTTTCCAGATGTCTTGTTTCTGAAGTCGATGCACAAAGATGAGTCTTTCACACGCTTATTATTCCAAGCAGAAGATTATTAGAGAGTTTTGATTAAATTTGGAGAATAATCAAAAATTAAATATCTGGATGATGAGCATCTTAAAACGGTTATTTTTTGGAAGTTCACTACCGAGGATGAATCATCGCGTAATATTGGAAAATAACCATATGCGATAATTCATCCTCGGTTGTTCACATAACGTTCTTGTATTGCAAGAGAGGATTTTATCAAAACATAACTTTTTGTATTGCAAGAAAGGTGTGATCATACTCTGTTTTTTTTGGAGGTCTCTTGTAGCTTGGCCAATGAACACATCTACTTCTCCGTTCGATCATATGACCGAGTTTGCTTATGGAGGTGGCCACGTCAGTCCAATAACTTGTCTATGAAGTTACTAAATCCGACCATATCACTTTCCTTTGCGGCTTGAATTACACAACAAAGAGTTTAAGACTCATTTCGGGTGTAAACAGGAGTGGCAGTGATGAACAAAGCCAATCAATAGCAAGAAACCTCAACTACCCATCCATGAACGGCCATGATTATTGGGCTTTCTAAGCCTATTCTAACTTCCCATTAGTTTGATATTGTCTTTGCACAAATTTGTTTGGATACCTTCCCAAAAGGCTCCAGTAGGAGTTAGACCTTACTTTTTTTCTAATATTCTAATGTGGGTCGTTGGTTTGTATCCCAACAACGACACCAAACCATTCAACCTGACTTTTGGTAGAATAGTCACAAACGTCGGTATGACAATCGACTTACAAAGCCAAAGTACTCTGATCAAAACTCACCATCTGGTTGTTTCAGATTTCTTGTCACTTAAGTCTATGTACTAGAAGAGGTCTTTCACGGTTACGGTTTCAGGCCAAGGTCCCGAAGCTGACAAACTTGCATCGTCACATTTTATATGGTCTGATGGAGTCCATTCTGTGAAATCCTATCGTTATATATGCTAGGAACTAATGTGTCAAAATCAGTTCATATCTCTCTATAATTTATGATTCATTTTGATTATAATGTTCTCGTTTGCTCTCCATCTCCTTTAGATTTTAAAGAAATAGCATCATATCTCACTAAACTAAAAAACGCGACGTTTTAACAAACGAAGCACCATAAAACGGTGTCGTTTGTACGTTTAACACTACCGTTGTGTGTTTTATGTTATTGTGTGATACAGAGGAAAGGCGACGATTCAAAGTTCACGCCTTTGAGAGATGACAGCCATTCGCGTCTGCTCGCGAAAGTTCCCAACTTTCGCTTCGATTTTCTTCCAAAACATTACAAGGAATCCGTCAATTCATCGAATTTCATTCTCGAATTTAAAACCCAAAACGCTACTTCACCCAATTCCGCCGAAACCCTTCACTGTCTTTGTTTCTCGGTTCCATGACGGGAGACCAAGAGGTCCTCTCTGGAGAGGTAAGAAACTGATCGGAAAAGAAGCCCTTTTCGTGATTCTGGGTCTCAAGAGATTGAAAGAAGACGACGAGAAGCTGGACAAGTTTATAAAAACCCATGTTTTCAGATTGTTGAAATTAGACATGTTAGCTGTTATCGGTGAGCTTGAACGACAAGAAGAGACTGCGTTAGCCATCAAGGTGCGTTCTTTACGTGACAATTTCTTCTGGGTCTTTCAGCTTATGTCTCGCTTCAGCTCATCTTTAGTTTGATCTCATGTGCTCATGAAGTGTTCGACGAAATGCCTGAACGGAGCTAACATTAGGGTAGTTATATTGTTTAAGTTTTAGACCATCCTTTATAGATCATATACGTATATTCTTATGGTTTTGTGTCGTTTTTGTTGTGTTGTTGATGATTGGTTTCTTCAACTTATAGATGTTTGAGGTGATCCAGAAACAAGAATGGTACCAACCTGATGTGTTTATGTACAAGGACCTTATAGTATCCTTAGCAAAGAGTAAAAGAATGGATGAAGCAATGGCGTTGTGGGAGAAAATGAAGAAAGAAAACCTCTTTCCTGATTCTCAGACTTATACTGAGGTTATCAGAGGATTTCTTCGAGACGGATGTCCAGCTGATGCTATGAATGTGTATGAAGACATGTTGAAATCTCCAGATCCGCCGGAAGAGTTGCCGTTTAGGGTTTTGTTGAAGGGGCTTCTGCCGCATCCGCTTCTTAGAAACAAAGTGAAGAAGGATTTCGAAGAGTTGTTCCCTGAGAAACATGCTTATGATCCACCAGAAGAGATATTTGGTAGATGCTGAGGTTTGTATGCACATAACTTTACTCTTCTATCTCAGACTTCAAGTGTTTCTTCAAACTGTTCTTTATGAATAGTGTTTCTCTCCACTTATGAAGTCTTAGTCTTTTGGCAATTTAGATGTTTGCGACTGTTATTCATCAATGACTTGTGTGCATTGTGCAGGGGAAGTCTATCTTGATCAAGATCCAGAATGTGTGATCCTGAAGAAGTATCAGTAGATCTGAGCAAGTGGCGAAACAAAAGACTTAGTTAGTTAGACGAACCCAGATGATGTAGCGACTTCTATTCCTTGTTATGATGCTTCATGATATTAGGCAGAGACCGAAATTTTGTGAATGCATCATCTTTATGAAGTGACTTCTATTCCTCGTTCTGATGCTTCATAATATTAGTCAAAGACCTAACTTTGTGAATCTATCATCTTTTGAGTAAAGAAGATTCTAAGTTGACAACTTTTCTACTTTTTCCACATTTCTTTGGCCTCTCATGTTGTCGAAGGGCTCTTCTTTTATCATTCTTACTTCATGAACAACTTAATAGAAGTTTATAATCGTCCTTGTGGGCGTGCCGGAGTGGTTATCGGGCATGACTAGAAATCATGTGGGCTTTGCCCGCGCAGGTTCGAATCCTGCCGCTCACGTTTTTGTGTTTCAATATGATAATCATTGACCCCCAAAAGATGAAGACATCCCCATTTGAGTGCTCTTTAAATATACATGACCAAATCCATTCGAGTATTTGGAATATTATCTGGTCATTTTATTAATGTATTATACCATTATGTTATCATCCACTTGACGAGACAAGAAGAACATTTTTAGTTTGGGATCAATGATATTTGACCATTCTTTATTAATGTGACATTACTGGTGAAATCTATGAAAATGATGGTAAGATCTTCCGCCAAAATCTTCTTTTTGAAAAAACTGTTAAGACAACAGTGGATTGAAAAAGCTCAAGTACAATTGTGTTTGGCTCTTTGTGATCAAGAAAGGTTGGAATCCTATATTTTCTCTCTGAATATATTTCTTTCGTATGTAAAATTGCATCTAACATAGTAAAATCCAAAAAACCAAACCGAATTAACTAAATCAAAATAGTGGTGGGGACTAAATTTAAAAGCAGTTTTTTTGTTCTTTTGACTTCTCACATTATCATATTGTAGCATTTTCTATTTGTCTATATATACACTCATGATCTTCTACATTTTTCATCATCTTCTCTTTTCATTTCCTTCTAAGTGATTAGTTAATAACACATTTCTCTTAGTAATGGAGGGTAAAGGAAGAGTTGGATCATCATCGTCTTCTTCCTTCACAGCTCAACTCTTTGGCCCCAAGGAACCTTCCTCCTCTGCCAACTTCAACTCCATTTTCCCTCCTTCCAAGGTTCGATTATTTCTCTATAGTTTCTTCTGTTACTTTTTATGATGGATTCTTGAAATTCATTCTTCCTTTCTCATTTTTTTCGTGTTTTCAGGGAACAGCAAGAAACATCCTAAGCTCCAAACATGGGTCCCTAGGTCAGTGGAAAAGTCTTAATTAAGCCTCAGAAAACTTGTCTCCCTTCTTGAATCAATATGGTTCCTTTCACTTTATATTAAGCCAGGTTTTACTAGAAAAACGTTTTGATTCATCTCAAAAAACCTTCTATCTCATGCCAAGAACGGCTCAAAAATTCTTCATCTAAGATTCACCGTTCTTTAGTCAAGATTACTATCCAAATCCGGGTGGTCTAATGGATACATTATCTCCTTGGTTTTCGTGGTTTCTTCACAGAACAACGTAAAGAAGCTGGAACCTGCAATCTAAGCTCATCTCTTTACTACGGTGGTCAAGATGTTTACTCTCACCCCACACACAACCATACTTACCCTACAGTGAGTTAACATAACTATCATTTTATCATCCACCCCTTCATGTTACTTTGATTGTTGATTTTTTCATAGAAGAGACAAAATCTTTTGACTTTACAAAACGTTGAATCATTCAGATTAACAAGGATCAGAACAGAGATAACAACGATGCCAATTCGTCTGACGCCTCTAGAGGAAACTGGTGGCAAGGTACTATACATACCCTAACCAAATGATGTTTGTTACAATATTCACGTCTTTGTTTGTTTTGCTTATAACATATGCCTAATCTTGATATTTTCGCAGGTTCACTATATTACTAGAAGCTTCTCTAAGTGCGTCTCTGTAGAAGAATATCAAGTTGAAACAGAACAATATTTGATTGTTTGAACATTTTGTTTGTTCTTAAAAAAACTGTTTCAATGATGTATACTTGACTGTCTAATGTTAAACCAAAGATTAGATCTCTGGCTACAGAACTAATCGAATCTGAAACCTCAAATCCATCAGACAAGAGATTGTAGAAACCCAAAAAAGGGTTAATAGATAAATGCGTAGAGCACAAGGAACACATAGATAATAAGTGCAGAAGGAACAAGTACAACAAGAGGAACAATAGCTGCAAGTGCATGAAAGCTTCTCTTACATTCCAAAGGTCCAAGTTTAATCTGAACAAGATCCACTAACGCCATTGTCAAGAACCCACATCCCAAAACCGACGCAACACACGAAGCAACAATCCCAACCCTTAAAGCTGCCAAGTTCACACGCCCCTCTCCCGCGTTCAACACACGCGCCTCCTCCTCTAAACAGTTCCCGTTTGTTGTTGTTGTTGTTGTCCTAATTGCTTGCTTGAGAGACATAGCGATGAGACTGGAGAAGAGGAATAAACTGAAGGAGTAAACATGGCTTGATACTAGCCTCTCCGCTAATGCGGGACCTTTTGCAGAGATACATCGGCGGAGATGGTGGTTCTCGGAGGCTGATGAGGAAACCGGGAAAGTGATGTTTCCACTTGTGGTTAGGCCGAGGAAAAGAGCAAGCGAGAAGAGTGAATTAACGTTCACGATGCCGTCTATAGCCGTGACGTGGATTAGTGTAGTTGGGAGGAGTCGTCGCCGGAGAAATTCCACGGCGCCATTGGAGATTGCCATCAAATCTGAATCGTTATAGCTCCTAGACAACAATTTTGATTGAGAGAGATAGAAATTTAGTAATTCATATTTAGAGAAAGTTTAGCTTTTAGTTGTCAGTTTTCCGGAGACTGTGGGAAAATGTGAGTAGCGTAGAAGCTAAGTATTGCGTGACGTCTCCGAGGAAGAAAACGACGGACAGGTAATGATAGGAAACGTGAACCGCAAGGTATCGAACCTTTTTTCTTTTTTGGGCTTTTGTATCGATACGTCGTCGTAGAGGTCATATTTTTTTTTGTCTTTTACCCAACAACACTAATTAGAGAATTTTATATAATCTCTATGATTAGCTTTTCTATAATTTTGTAAAATCTTCATATAATCTTGTAAAATCTGTCTAAATATAATTACAAACTTTGTCATTAATTATTTTTATCTCTTAGAGGGTGATTGACATCGCACTGTCAAGACTTTAAAAGCATTTGACAGTCCTTACAGCATTTTTTCATACAATCAGACTGTTATTTGTTTTTGCTCTTATACAGTCTTAAAAGTCAGATTTTTTTTTACTCTCTGTAACTTCATTTTTATCTAAAGCCATGTAATTGAGACTTTAAGTGGTGTTAAAGCTTTTGCAACAATTATTATTAGAACATATCTCTAAAATATTGGATAATATTTTCTCATCTTCTATAAATACTATTTTCACCAAAATGATATTATTATTTTAGGCTTTCTTTATAAAAAACGTAAGTATTGATTGTCAAAAAGTGTACTCTCCCAAAATATTCCACTACGATTTTGTTAATACGTAAGTTTTCAAATTTTCCTAATTCATCTTCTTAATTTGTGTGTTCATATACTATTGTCTTCTTTGTGTTTGAGTGTTTTGGTTTTGTATATTTTTTTTTTATGATTAAAATTCTAGTGATTATCAATTTTTTTTCTTATTACTATCTATACATATATGCTTAGTTTATGGGGAATTCCCAAAAGAGTAAGGAAAAAGGTCAATACAAACTGTGTCGTGAGGTTTTGAGGCTTGTGATAATCTATGGTCATTCTTCACGATGGTTTATCATTGGTCTTTGTTTATATACAAAGTTATGATTCACAATCGCTCACTTTTTATGATATTTTCATGATTTTGTTTTGTGAATAAAAGTGTATAAAATTATAAACCAATAATACAATAATTTAAATCATTAACAATCATAGATTCTTTTGTTTTTAGTTGAATATCACAAAAAAATTGATGACTTTATTAAATTATGAATCCAATAACTTCAGATTTATTAAGACTTTAGATTACTTTTTACAAATCAAAATTTAATAACACTAAACTTTAATAGAATCTTATAAAATCTTAATTGAATAACAAAAGATTTTTCATAACATTTCAAACCACTAAAAATCTATATAAATAACAAACCAATAACACCTCCTTAATTTTGGTTTTGAAACCTAAGTTACTAAATCCTTAATTACATTTGTATAAATTCTTTTCAAATTATTAGATTTATTCTAAATTAAAATTAGATATTCTGTGTAAATTATTTATTATACCAACGCAAAGAAGATTAGACGAAGAGGCATGGAGTTGTAATGTTGTATCATGCAAATAAGGTAAATACTATATATATATTTAGGGGATTATATAGTTGTCTTTCTTTTGAACATCTATTTAAGGGGATTTTCTAAATTCTAATATAACGAATGTTTGTACTACACAAAAAAATTTAACAAGTCAAAAGATGATGTACTTGTACTACAGTACAACACATACATTTAAGAAATCACAATAAATACGAACCGATTCTCTCTTAAAAATTTTGTCTACAAGAAAATCAATCATAAACCCTATTAACATTAGTATCATGGATCATGATCACATGCATGACATGCCACCACCATCACCATCATCATCATCGATGTCGAATCATACAACACCACACATGATGATGATGCACATGACCTTCTTTTGGGGTAAGAACACGGAGGTTCTCTTCTCCGGATGGCCCGGGACAAGCTCCGGCATGTACGCTCTCTGTCTCATTGTTATATTCCTCCTCGCCGTAATTGCCGAGTGGCTCGCTCATTCACCGATCCTACGTGTCAGTGGCTCAACCAATCGAGCCGCCGGGCTCGCTCAAACCGCTGTGTACACACTCAAGACTGGCCTTTCGTATTTGGTGATGCTCGCTGTTATGTCCTTTAACGCAGGTGTTTTCATCGTCGCTATCGCCGGCTATGGCGTTGGTTTCTTTCTCTTTGGGAGCACTACTTTCAAGAAACCCTCCGATGACCAGAAAACCGCCGAGCTTCTTCCGCCGTCTTCAGGCTGCGTTTGTTGAACAATTGAAATTACTCTTTGTTTTTTTTTTTATCAACAAAATTACTCGTTGTGTTATAAAGAACTTTTCTTTTGTGTGTGGTTTGGTTTTAAATTTTGATATTTCGTTTTGGTTTAACTCGATTAATAGTGGAAGCTAAATATTTTCAATTGATTTTCTTAGGTTACAAAAATTCACTAAATTAATTCCACAATTTCTTGAATATTTTGTGACTTTTGGATTTTTTTTATGAAATCACAAAATTAATTCCACAATTTCATTTGAATTTTGAAGAATATGGCTATCTTTTTCTTGCATTATTATAGATAAGTGTATTTGACAAATTTTGAACCACAAACTTATGATAACAAATGCTGTCCATAGAAGGTTCTTGTAACCATCCACAAGTATTTTCATTGTAAATACATATATGGAGAAAAGAAGAACTAAATTATTGATTTTCATCGTATGATATATGCATGTCTACTCAATATATCTAAGACAAAATAAACTGATCATTTAACTTTAATTCAGTCACCTATTTGATTCACGGTCGGATTGGATTTCGATCGGTTTAGATTATCAAACACTATTTCTTTGTGTTTGAAATCTAATGAACCTTATTTTCTTTTCTTTCAGGGTTGAATTATTCGACTCTTAGTTTGCTTTTACTTCTGATGTCATACAAACAAATTCAAAAAACAGAAAGTAGCACGAAGAATAAGAGCCGCCCAAAACAAAAGATGTTCACGGACTAGGTGAACCAATTATATGAATTAGGGTTGGGCAAAATATTCGTTCGATCCGCTTCGATTCGGTATTTGATTTGATTTGATTCGAAAAATCCGAATATCCGTAAGATTTTGGACCAAAGTAAATAGGAAAATGTAGTATTCGTAAAAACCGAATCAAATAACGAATATTGTTTTTTAAAAAATCGAATATCCGCTTCGATCCGTATCTTTTTATATATATTAGAAAATATAGTTATATCTATATATAGATATCATAAATAGTTTATGTATTGTTGTCATTTTATGTTTTTATGTTAAAATATTTGTTTGTTCATTTTTTTAATGTTATGTTTTGATCAATGGCATCAAAAACTATCGGGTTTTAGTTTTTGGAATTAGTTTGATAACATTTTGTTGACCGATGATACCAACAACGGTTGTGTTTGGTATTTAAAACTTATTTTGAAAGCATGTTTAATAAAAACTTTGAATATCTGATATGGTTATATAGTATAC
>Ga0041059_1003556_pt1 | contig 10542 bp, 12 predicted proteins | sample AraColnosormetaG_FD_56232 | JGI IMG/M metagenome (GOLD analysis project Ga0041059, IMG submission 56232) | Arabidopsis roots microbial communities from North Carolina, USA - Col MF nosort | ecosystem: Host-associated > Plants > Roots > Unclassified | place: USA: North Carolina | collected... | reverse complement strand
AAAACATTAATTGATCAACAAATACTTTTTTTTTTTTTTTATTGATCATCAAATACCTTCTATACTTTTTCATGTAGAAGTAAATGATAAATCACTTCTTTTACATATTTGACACCATTTATCAATTTATTTATGGTTTTATATGTTTCGACAATAGTTCATAAATAAACTGAAAAAGAACCAAGGACCACTTAGATCAGTCTTTTTTTCATCTTAATGATGCTTTCCCTTTTTTGTGTGTGTGTTGAATTTCAGAAATACCCTTTTTGATCATTTTCCAATCATAAAAATTTCGATTGGCAATAATGACTATTTTTCCTGCAAAATTATGAATTAAAGAAGTAAATATAATTCTATTTCATTAAACAGTAAACATAGATTATAAATTTACGCTCCTTTTGTCTTTGAGACCACAAGAAACAAACCCAGTCGCACCAGTAGCGCGTTTTAGCGCGTGAGACCAAAACCTGTGGACTATATAACCCACAATATTGGGCTTTTTCGCATAATTTAGAAAGTGAGATGGCCGAGGGCGCGTGATAGGCCTTCTAACAACACTCTTAATATTTTTTCTTTCCTCGGGCATTTATTTTCTGTAGAAAAGAAAGAAAATCGCATTCGTTACTTTCGCATTTCGATAGAAAAGGATACACTTTACAAACAACATTTATTTCTACGCTGACATTTGATAAATACTTTTGGTTTATCATTTTTTTCTTAATACTATATTCTAAAGAAGTTTCTGCTTCGTTTTTGTTACGAGCGACTTGCAAATTTCTACTAAATTAATATTTGGATTCACAGAATAATTACTTTGGCTCGCTCCACTTATCTGAAAAAAACTGTTTCCAAATGGGATCATTCTCTTTTTTCGACTGGAGACAATAATATAACTATAAAAATGTAAACTTGATTTGTGTTTATGGACTATAGTACATGTAGTGGGAAGGTGCTTTTATGGAGATTCCTCAACTTTGCTACCATTCTTTTTTATATATTTATTTGTATATTTTTTACTTTAATTGGTAAGAACATTTATTGCTGCTCATTTATGTTATTTGGCTTTTAAGCCTTCAAGATCAATCATATTTTCTGATATTTATATCAAAAAAGCTATCTCCTTTTTATATATCCCAACTTCCATAACGTGAAAACAAACAATCAAACACACATCATTATCATTTTTTTTTTCTTTTTAAAAAATCCTAACAATAATAATCAAAAACTTTTGAATTTACTCGAGTAGTTTTAAAGTTTTGTGGGAAGATAAAGGTTGAAGCTTTAATATTTACTCTGTTTTTTTGGGTAGAACAACTCGTGCAATGGGGGTCTGTGATGAAAGTGACAAATAGCTAAATATTTTCTCATGCATTTATTGAGTCTCTCTTTGGACCCGATCCCATTCAACTCATCTTCACAGATGTCTCAAGCAGCTCTCTCTCTTTCTCTCTCTCTCTCTCTTCTTTCTCTGATCACAAGGGTTATTTGTCTGAATCTCATTCTATTGAGTCATTATTGACCTCTGCAGAGATCCGGACAAAGTTTTGAAACCGACCACAAGTCCAAGAATCATCGATCATACAACAATGTCTGGAGACTCTCTGCTCACATCTAAACAGTAATGTTTCATTCCTTTTCTCCAGATTCTTTTCTTGTCTGGTTATTGATTCTTCACCCTCTCTGTTTCTTCCTAATTCGTCACTGTTGTGTTATGCAGAGGAGGAGGTTCTTTGTCCATATACTCACAGGTTCTGATTCCTCCATGAAGCATATTTCATTAACTTGTTACTCAAGCTGTCAATTCACTTGAAACTTACTTTCTTCTAACTCTGTTTTCTCTGAAAATCATAGCCAAAGAATGTTACTAAAGAGTTCAACGGTCGTGATTCCCCCAAGAACAGCAAATTCCACCATTACAGATTTGAGCTCGAGCACGATGTGAGTTTCGCTCACCTCTCTTTTAACCATATAGATAAATCTGTAAATAATTGTTAAAAAAGCTCAAGACTCAGTTCTGGTCTGACACAGGTGAAGCGATTGAAAAATCAATTGCAGAAAGAGACTGCAATGCGCGCTCTTTTGCTGAAAGCTTCTGATCAAAGCCATAAGATTGAGCTGTCTCACGCATCTTCTCTTCCTCGCAGTGTATGTTTCTCCAATTTGTCTCAAGTTATAAGCTTGCCAATGTTCAGAGATGTAAGCTTGAACCTTACGAATGTTCCTAAAAACAAACCGTTTGCAGGTTCAAGAACTTCTCACCAATATAGCAGCTATGGAAGCTACGGTCTCTAAGCTCGAACAAGAGATCATGTCTCTGCATTTCTTGCTGATTCAAGAACGAAACGAGAGAAAACTTGCCGAGTACAACCTCACCCATTCTCTATCTCCACCTGTATGTTAATTACATTCTTCTGTATGTTTAATATTTGTCTGCTGCTGCGAGTGGCACTGACTATAAAATCGTTTCCCAGAATGCTTTAGATTTGGTTAGACTTTCCGAAAAGAATGAAAGTCTACGCCCTAAAGACCACAAAGCACAACCTAGAAGCAAAGTGGCAAAGTCCTTGCAGAGTTTTGACAATGCTAATGAACTATCCAAGGAGATGATCAGATGCATGAGAAACATATTTGTGTCTCTAGGAGAGACATCTGCAGGATCCAAATCCTCACAAGAGACTGCCAGTGTTTCTTCTCGTGAGAATCCTCCATCATCATCAACGTCATGGTGGTCTCCTTCAGAACACTCACGGATCTCCAGGTGGGCACAGAGTCCACGGATCGATATTCAGAAGAACTCAGATGTTTTAGCCACAGAGAGCGATGTGTTTGATCTTTATACAGTCCAAGGAAAGCTGAGCTGGGCTGACATCGGGAGTTACAGATCTGCAACTGAAGTGGCTTCAATGTCTGTTGAGGAGAAAAGGCTCGGATATGCTTCAGATGAGTTATGGAGATTCAGGTATTAACACACAGTTCAAGCAACTTCTGAAGTTATGGTCCTTGGAACTTGACAAACTCTTATGTGGTATTTTCAATACAGGAACCTCGTTGAAAGACTTGCCAGAGTAAATCCAGCAGAACTAAGCCACAACGAGAAGCTTGCCTTCTGGATCAACATATACAATGCCATGATCATGCATGTAATAAAGTCTTTGGAATTTCTCTAAACTTAGATTTGCAGATACAACAAAACTTACAATTTCCTGATTGTCTGATTCAGGCATACTTGGCTTACGGCGTACCAAAAACTGACTTAAAGCTCTTCTCCTTGATGCAAAAGGTTTGATCTCCACACAAAAAAACTACTTAACTCTTCTTGGTTTGGTTCGGAGAGAGGTTAGTATAAGTCTCTGATTTGGAGATTCTATCAGGCTGCTTATACAGTTGGTGGCCATTCATACAACGCAGCAACGATCGAATACATGACTTTAAAGATGAGCCCTCCTCTGCATCGTCCTCAAATTGTACTAAACTCACCTTCTTTATTTTCTGCAATCTCTTCACTTTCTACTCTATAACTCTTACCTAAACCGGGATATTCAGGCTCTGCTTCTCTCCATTCTCAAGCTGAAAGTATCAGACGAACAGAGACAAGCGGGGATAAGTACACCGGAACCTCTAGTGTCATTTGCTCTCAGCTGCGGGATGCACTCATCTCCTGCGGTAATATTTCCATATCTATCTGCATTTTACATCAGATTCTTGAACCGATATTGCAAATTTCTCACAGAAATTGCTTGCAGGTGAGAATATACTCAGCCGAGAACGTAGGAGAAGAACTTGAAGAAGCTCAGAAAGATTATATCCAGGCGTCAGTGGGAGTGAGCCCAAGGGGAAAGTTGATTGTGCCCCAAATGCTTCACTGTTTCGCCAAGAAATCTGTCGATGACTGCAAGGTTGCTCTGTGGATTTCTCGTCATTTGCCTCCTCGCCAAGCTGCATTTGTTGAGCAGTGTATTCACAGGCGACAATGGTGGGGTTTTCTGGGTTCATCTAGTAGCAAATGCGGCATAGTTCCTTTTGATTCACGGTTCCGATATTTGTTTCTTCCGTAGCAAGGCATTGATTCACAATGATGTGATTAAAGCAAATACTGTTCCGATCCTAGGGTTTAGATCTATGATTATTTAGGTGATTCAATCTTATTTTCTCAAACTAATAAACAAATAAATGGATTTAGATCTGCTCAACGAAATAAAGAAGACGAAATACATTCTCTCAAATTGCAAAAGTATAGTAATATCACCGGGGTACATGTTATTCTGACAAATAACTAAATATTCCGTGTTCATAAGAAGGACAAGATTAAACTAACTTGGTCCTAACTAGGCATTGATGGATGAAATGTCTACTTTCCGAGATGCTTGGACCACGTTCTTGTTTCCAGGGAACGACTTGCGGGAGACATCCACAAGTGCTTTGAAACTGTAAGGTTCATGCATAGATAACTCAGAGAGGACTTTGCGGTTCAGCTGGATGTTCTCCTTCATCAGTCCATGGATGAAGTTCCCGTAGTTCACCTGTTTCAAGTTTTAGATGTTAGGATTCCAATCAAACATGTCATTTCCATCTTATTCAAAAGAAACAGAGTATTATAATAGCATATATTTAGCTTGTTACAAAGCTAAAACGAGGTAACCGAGTTAGAAAAATATGTTTCTCTACTTGAATTAGGAAGTAATCATTGTTTCAGTTAGATCAAAACTATTGACATGAAATGTGTTTTTCCTCTAATCAATCCGAAATGATTCACTTCTTTAAGCATATTTGAGTTTCAAATTAAACATTCACATCCAAAATCTCCATTGGATAAATATCTCAAACTCAGATATTGGAAAGCTCCAAATTGATCAAAGATACAACAGTAAAATCTGAAGAAAATAAGCTAATCTAAAATGCACTTTAATTCAACTATTCAATCTAATTCTTTCGCTTCTAGTTATAACCAACAAGTTTTAACTCTATCACTAGGTAGATGCAAACATAGAGTGCCACTGCATAAGAAAAATCTCTAGAATACAGCAAAAAAGTTAAGACTATAATGTAATCCATCAAGTTCTGTTTGAAACATCAAACTAGAACTTGTTATACTAGCAACCACAGACTCTGGAGAAATCAAGCACCCAAATTTAACAAAAGAAAACCCTAAATCCCAAGCTCCATCCTAAAAGAAACTCATCATAGATTGCAAAAATAAACCAACCAATATCTCAGAAGTTTTATTTATAAACTAATCATGATTTATCGAATCAATGCAATTAGCAGTGACGGGAAGCAAATAGGCAAAAATCTAATCAATATTGGGGGGAAAACGTACACCGTGCTGACGAGAACCGGCGTTGATGCGCTCGATCCAGAGACCTCTCATCTCACGTTTCTTGTTGCGCCTATCTCTGTAAGAGTACTGCAGAGCTTTCTCGACTCTTTCCCTCGCAATTCTTATACAATTCTTAGCTCTTCCTCTGAAACCCTTCGCTAGCTTGAAGATCTCCTTCTTGTTCATCTTTTCTCTTTATTCTTCTTCCTCCTCTATCTATTCTTCGTCCTTCTCTCACTAATACTGTAACTCCATTTCCTTCTTCTAACGCCGCCTCTGTGTATCCCCCTTCTGTTTCAATTCCGGGTCGATCGGGTCGGGTCGTAGACAAATCCGGTCACACAATTATTAAAACCAATTCTCCATCTACTGGGCCTTTATTATATAACATCACAAACTAAACAAAGCCCACTATCCCATCCAGTAACTCCCGACAGAGGACACGTGTTGCCATGTCATTACCACGTGTCACAAGCTTTCCAACTCTGCTTCATTTTCCCGGGAAACAAACAAAAACAGAACCATTATTACTTTTCCGGAAACAGAATTTAAGTGGCTTTGCTCTGTTCTTCTCGACCCATCACACAGAAAAAACCAAAAAAAGAAAGAATTTCAAGTTTTCAACTGTCAAAATCTTGTAGTAGTAATGGAAAATCATCACCGAATATCCGCCACAAAATACAACGGCGAAGCAGTGTCGGACGATGTGGGCCAGGGGAAGCTATATTCTCCAAACCACGCGATCAAAATCTCTCCAGAATCCGACGAAAACGTGGGCCAAGGGAACCTCTACTCTCCTGACCACGCGATCAAAATCGCAACGAACCCTGATTCCGTGGATTCCTCATCAGAGGAAGAAGAAGGAGAGAAGCAGAGGAAGACGATCATGTTGGGGCTGAAGAATCTTGCGGCGGTTAAGGATAAAGTGTTAGAAAAACTATCGGCTGCTTCGGTTCCATCTGAGTCGCTTGAAAACGCTAAACAGTTTTTGGAAGGAGCCATTAAGGATTTCGCCGGAGCGGCGCAGGGTATGACGAAAGACGCGTTGCACCGGATTAAAACTCAGCTCGCTGTTATTGTTCCGTCTGTTTCTCCTGCCGTCACCGAAAAGGTTTAGTTTTAAAAACAATTGGTCCACCGGGTAAACTAATTTGGACTCTTTTTTGGCTGACTTGTGAATTTACTTTTGACGGAGCAGATAGTGGACGATGCTGAGAAAGAAGCCATTGACGGAGAGGAAGAAGATGAGAGCAAGTCAAAAGAAAGCTCCGGAAAGTTGCCGTTTGTTTCTCCGACATCTTCGTTTTTCAGCTCTCTCGCCAAACCTTTCTCCAAGCTTTGATGGGTTTGTGTCGTACGCCTTCATGACTATCTGAGATAAATAAGACAAAGTCTGAGATCTTCTGAAGTTTCAATGTTTACTTATAATGAATGAAGATACTTTTTATGTTTATCATTCAAAATATTATGAGTTTTGTGTAATAGAAAACTGGGTTTCACACCCTTTTTATTATGTTGGTGGCCTTGGATTGTTTGTATTAGCACACAAATTTTAAGTTGAATATAAGAAATAAATGGTAATGGACATAAAGAGACCAAAGAGATTCTTGTATGTACAAGTTATACATGTACGTATGTATATATGCATGTAATGCGTATCAGAGCTTGAGATGTGTACAATATACAAAATGGAATCAATGATTCTTCTTCTCATGTGTTCTTCTCAAGTACAGATAAAGCCGGAGTCAGATAGTTGTTCGCCTTGTCTGGCAAATGAGCCACCTGAAAGAGACAAACACTATCAGATGATGTAATGATGTAGATGTGACTCTTATTGCAAGTGATTGTTTACTCTTTTACCAGCTCATAGAGTTCTATTCCTTGCTCAGCAACGTATTCATGGCAAACCTGTAAAAACCAAATGGAAGAAATTTGAGAGATCCATGATGTGATTTCTTCTTTATAGATCAAAGATTGAATCTTTCTTAGTTTTGGTTCTTGAAAAGGGTCAAAGATTGATTCTTTCTCAGTTGTTTCTCTATAAACTGCAACTCACATCAAAGCTTTTGTTTCTGGCGGTTGAATCGTGCAGTGCCTTGACACATATATCAGCCACATCCGCGCAACTAATGCCCTGAAATTGAAAGAAAATAGCGCATTGGGAAGTTATAAGTGGCTCCATCAGAGAACTTTTGCTAGGTGGCTTGAGTTTGTTTTTCGTGATTGAAATAACCTGAGAAATTCTGTTTCCTTGATCAAATATCAGAGCTCGTTGCCCGCCTGGTTCCTCCTATATCAGAAAATATGTATTCAGAGCCATATATATACAATATGGCTGGAGCTCAAAGAACATTACCTTCAAGGGACCAGGACGAATGATTGTGTATCCAAGGCCTGATCTCCTTAAAGAATCTTCACCAGCCTAACAAATTTAGCGGACATCAAGAGAGAAGGAGATAGAGATGTGAAAAGATGGAACCTACTGGCACAAAAGCCCTGACAATCCATAGCCTCGAAAGATTCAAGAGTTATTATGATGTGTAAGACAAAATGGACTTACCCTCTTAGCTTTCAACACTTGCTCCCTTCTGTTGGCTTCTACTCCCGAACCAGTACACGATACCAGAATAAAGTCTGTTTCTTGACCCGCCTGCAGACAAAAATGCAGGAAGCTGATGATGTATCTGTTTTTTTTTTCCGTTCTTTCAGGTGATAATCTTCAGTAAGTAGACATTAAGTTGGGAGTACTTACAGGCAAAGCTTTTATGTACTCAAATACAAGGCTAAAACTTCTCAAATCTTGTTGCGCACCAGCAAGTCCATCAACAGGCCTCTGAAAGAGGAAAAACCCCAAGAGATTGCTAACTCAGACACCAACGAATGAAAGTTTTCGGTTAATGATCACACAGATCAATCCGCAAAACCAACTGCTGAAGCTTTGAAAAGAGTAAGCAAACCTGTCTTTTAGGCTCAAAGCGTATTGTCAATGTGTGAACAAGAAATGGATCTAGCGGTGGATCTTCTGGGTTGACCGGTCGAAAAGCTGAAAATGGCACCCTTACCTGCCCAAGGAACCAAAGTTTTAGCCAAAAAAATAACGGAAAAGGGGTCAGACTAATGAGTAAGACCGATGATGCTTTATATACCCGACAAAACCCTGCTTTGGTACTGATCCTAGCGAAATACTGTTTGCTCTGAGACATATCTGATGATGGACCAGCTTCAAGGATTACAACATAGGATCTTCCATTCCCACCAACAGAAAGAACTAAGCCTTCGTACCTATTGATATAAAAGCATAAGCATATAAAAGAAGCTATAAGGCTAAATGAGTTTCAGGAGGTGTTAGAAATTTCATTTAATACTCCTTTCTCTAAGTTTCTATCATTGAATCATTTCACAGAACAAGCTGAGAGTAAGTTGATACGAAATCGCGCAATACCTGTCAAGAGTGGTACCCAATGGAAGTGAAAGTTTCTTCGACAACTCAACATATCCTCCTCGGGTGAAAACATAACCTGCATTTGAAAACTGATTAAACCACTATACCTCAAAATATACATCAAAGGAAAAAACTTTGGCAATTGCCATATTCTCCGGAAAGATAATGTGTACCTGAAAACTCAGCTCTCTCAGTTTCAGTGAACTCAAACTTAGCATCCATCCCACCATCATATTTGGAAGCGGTTGTGTCCTGAAAGTAAGTTCCTTGACGAATTTCCCAACCATCAAGTGACTCAGCTGACTTGAACTTAGCTAATAGAAGCTTGCTTTTGCTGCTTTTACCCGCCCTTAATTGCGCTAGTCTGTTATTGTAATCCTGCAAATACTCAAAACGACACACATGAATAAACTACTCTCTGCTCAACAAAACAAGAAACCAAATTAACCACGGTTGAGTCATGGACAAATCTTACTATACCTGAAAAGCCTTGGTGAGGTTATAAACACCCAAGTGATCAACCCGCGTAAGGTCTGCAGTAATCGTAGACCGAGCAGTCGCACAGTAGATGATCTTGCTGCAGCTTTCAACAGCGGATTTGAGCGTTGACGGTTCACCCACATCTCCAACAACAATATCCACTGACCTTGGCAACATACTCATCACTTCCTCATCTTGTTTCCTCACCAGTGCCTAAACGGTAACCTCAAATCTCTTAAAACTCTAAAGCATTTGCATAAACACACCAATACTACTTTATATTATAAAAATCAGCATTTTTTGAACCTTGACGGTGTAGCCACGGAGCATGAGTTTACGGACAACGATACGACCGATTCTACTAGTAGCTCCGACGACTAAAACGGTAACGTTTTGAGCGCCGGGAACAGCAAACTCACACATAGGTCCTTCTCTAATGAGTAGACTATCAAGAGTCTCTTGCTCATCGGGTCGGGTTGTCCTCGACATCTGACCTAATCCAGAGAATTTCCGCCACACCTCGTCGAAGATCTGCCGCGATCGTCGTCCTAATCCCACAGGATTCACATCGTCCAACTTCAGTGTAGGCGGAGACGGTGGTGATTGAGGCGAAGGCGGAGCAACGTCGAGCTTCTTCGCAACCGTCTCTTCGCTCTCCTTAGTGGTTATGGTTCCGGGTCGGGTTTTGGTCTTCTTCTTGTCGGAGGGTGGAGATGGAGACGGAGAAGAAGAAGATTGAGCCCTAGGGATTACGATTTGGGAGCGATCATGGAATCTGTGAATTCTGGTGTTGATGCTGAAACTGTTGCCAAAATTCGAGCTTAGAAACCTCGCATCAGTCGCAGCCATGTTACTGCCAACAATACTACCCACCATTTTTGAACTCTGCTACACAAACAGAGCTCAAAGACACAATTTTGAAAATAAATTTTTTGGATAAAATTATACTAAATGCATACAATTGTTTGTTAAATGAATCTTATTTGCATGCTAGACTGTCATTGAGAACACTCTTGGTCGAAATTGGGAATGGATAACGAAAGTGAGATTTTTCAAGTTTTTTTTTGTCGTTAAGAGAAAATAGAGAAGAATAAGAAATGGTTGGATCGGAGGATTTTGACATTTCGGAAAGAAGGAGAGAAGAAGAAGACCACAGAATCTGGTTTATGTGTTTTCGGACAGTGATATGACTTATGAGCCAATTAACTAGCCACGTACACTCTCTCTTTTCCTCTTCTTTTTTTTAAAAAAAAAAATATACTTCTTCACCTTTTTTTTTTTTNGAGAAAAAAACAAGAAAATT
>Ga0041059_1003555_pt1 | contig 10552 bp, 3 predicted proteins | sample AraColnosormetaG_FD_56232 | JGI IMG/M metagenome (GOLD analysis project Ga0041059, IMG submission 56232) | Arabidopsis roots microbial communities from North Carolina, USA - Col MF nosort | ecosystem: Host-associated > Plants > Roots > Unclassified | place: USA: North Carolina | collected 2013-09-02 | reverse complement strand
GTGAAGTTGCATGGAGTACCTGTGAGTATTGTGTCAGACAGGGATTCCAAGTTTACTTCTGCGTTTTGGAGAGCCTTTCAGGCAGAGATGGGCACTAAGGTGCAGATGAGCACGGCTTATCATCCACAGACAGATGGGCAATCCGAGAGGACTATTCAGACTCTTGAGGATATGTTGCGGATGTGTGTCTTGGAGTGGGGAGGTCATTGGGCGGATTACTTGAGTCTGGTAGAGTTTGCTTATAACAACAGCTATCAGGCCAGTATTGGGATGACTCCTTTTGAGGCGTTGTACGGGAGGCCATGCAGGACACCGTTATGCTGGACCCAAGTGGGGGAGAGGAGCATATGTGGTGCGGATTATGTTCAGGAAATCACAGAGAGGATCCGGGTTCTTAAGCTGAACATGAAGTAAGCTCAGGATCGACAGCGGAGTTACGCTGACAAGAGGAGAAGAGAGCTTGAGTTTGAGGTTGGGGACATAGTGTATCTCAAGATGGCCATGTTGCGAGGTCTGAACAGGTCTATCTCAGAGACTAAGTTGAGTCCGAGGTACATGGGTCCGTTCAGGATTGTTGAGAGGGTGGGACCAGTGGCATACACAAGGTCTTTCATGTGTCGATGCTGAGGAAGTGTCTTCACAAGGATGATGAGGTGTTGGCTAGGATTCCAGAGGATCTTCAACCAAACATGACTTTGGAGGCGAGACCAGTGAAGGTTCTCGAAAGGAGGATCAAGGAACTTCGGCGGAAGAAGATTCCTTTGATCAAAGTCCTATGGGACTGCGATGGTGTGACAGAGGAGACTTGGGAGCCAGAGGCGAGGATGAAGGCAAGGTTCAAGAAGTGGTCCGAGAAGCAGGTTGCTGCATGAGTTTGCCTATCCTTGGGTTCCAGTTTCAGTGTTTTTGAGCTTTTGAGTTGTTGTTCTTATTTCTCTTTCAATTGTATTTTCGTTTGGAGTTGTAAAGATCATGACATTTGATGATTAATAAGATGAGTATTTTTTTTCGGGGATTTGACTTGAGTTGTCTTATTTAAGAATGAGTTATGCGGTTTCTAAAAATGGAAAGTTCCCAGAAAGGACTTGTCTATTTTTAGAAAGTTTGAGTAAACAACCTAAGAGAGATGTGTGTTTACGAGACGGCCGGGAGTTGGTCCTAAAGATATCCTCGAGGGGATATGATGGATGGTGAGATATAGAGGTGTCTTACGCAAATCCATGAGAGAGTCTGGAGATATGCTCGGAAGCATTTAGTATTGTTTGCTCGAGGGACATGAGGGTCCCAACGACTCGTGAGGAGCGGGGTATGCTCCTGAGGTACCGGTAACTCGAGGGACTTTTTGTCTTTAGAGTGCGAGGGGTACGGTGGCTTCGGGTGACGATCAGAGAGCACGCTTTTAGGGTGACGACCCGAGAGCGAGTTTTGAGGTATTATTTTCCCGGACAGCCTTTCCGCAAATGACTACATCATCGACGTAGACAATGACATGAAGAACTTTGGATCCCCGAATTGATGTGAAAAGAGAATAATCTTTCTTAGACTGAGTAAAACCAAACTTGAGTAGAGATGTAGACAACTTTTCGAACCAGCAACGAGGCGCTTGTTTCAAACCATAGATAGATTTCTTGAGCTTGCATACAAGAGATGGATCTGTTGTTTTAAAACCCGGAGGTGGTTTCATATAGATGTCTTCTTTTAAATCACCATGAAGAAAAGCGTTATGAACATCCATTTGATGAAGTTCCCAGTCCTTTGCTGCCGCAACATCCAATAAAAGTCTCACTGTTTGCATTTTGACAACTGGAGCAAATGTCTTTGTGAAATCAATACCTTCCTTTTGATGATTGCCTAAAGCCACAAGACGCGCTTTGTAACGTTCGACGGTACCATTAGAGTTATACTTGATACGAAATACCCACTTTGATCCAATAGCTTTAACTCCTTGCGGAAGTTTGGTAATATCCCAAGTTCCTTGATCTTCAAGAGCATCGACTTCAAAAAAAACTGCATTACGCCATTCTTTCTCTCGAATGGCTTGATTATAAGTCTGAGGAGGATCAACCATACTAATGGCAGCTAAGAAGTGTTGATTACTTGGAGAGAATATTTCACCCGATACATAGTTGGCCATGGGGTAGATACACGTACCAATGTTGTCGGACAGAGTTTGAGTTGACTCACATTGAGCCGAATAAGTTTGATAGTCTTTTAGGCGCACATTTTCTTGTCTTTGACGTAAACCGCGACGAAGAGGAGGAGGTGATGCAGCAGCCGGTGTTGCAGTAATTATAGGAGAGCTTGGAGGTGAGTCGTTGACATCAATAATAGCCGGGAGAGGATTCGTAGCGGGAACGTCACCAATTTGGTATATGTCAAGGAATTCATCATCATATGGCAAAATTGGAGATGGAATGACGGCAGCAGGTGAAGAGAATGTATCTTTATTCTTTTTGTCAGCAAATGGGAAAATATCTTCCTGAAAGACCACATCGCGAGAGACAAAAAAAATTTGTGATTCAATATCATAAATACGCCAACCTTTTTGTCCATGGGGATAGCCAACGAATATGCATTTTCGTCCTCTCTCTTGAAATTTATCCAAACGACCAGTGTGTTTTCTTGCAAAACAGAGGCTGCCAAAGACACGAAGTGAAGCATAAGACGGTGGTTGTGAGTAGAGAATCTTGTATGGGGTTTTGCCATCTAGAATTGGAGTAGGAGTTCGATTTATGAGGTAGGCGGCTGTAAGAACACTTTCTTCCCAGAAGCTAATGGGAAGTTCTGCTTGAAATAAGAGTGAACGTGCTACATTCAAGATGTGTCTATGCTTACGCTCGACACGTCCATTTTGCTGATGTGTATAGACACAAGAGATTTGATGAACAATTCCTCGTTCAGCAAAATATGATTTGAGACTCATAAATTCAGTGCCATTATTGCTTCTTACTGTTTTAACTTGTTTGTTGAATTGTCGGGACGCCATTGCAATGAACTGTTGAAGGAGAGAGGCAACCTCACTCTTAGCAAGCATGAGATGTATCCAAACCGCTCTAGAGTGATCATCAACAATAGTTAGAAAGTAATGAGCTCCGCAAGAGGAAGCATGTTTGTATGGTCCCCAAACATCATAGTGAATAAAAGAAAAACACTCTTCGGCTTTATTGAAACTTTCAGAAAAACTTGCACGAGTTTGTTTGGCTCGAACACAAACGTCACAAATCGTCTTTAAATCAGAACTACAACTATCAAAATCCTCTAAAGATGGCAAAACAGAAGATAAAACTTTCGAAGATGGATGGCCTAGTCGCATATGCCACAAAGCTTTATTGGTTTTCCACTTCACCACATTAGCACTTGTTGCAACGACTTCAGCTCTTTGTAAATGATAGACTCCATTACTCTCTGTCCCAACCCCAATCAGCATCTTGGAAGTACGGTCCTGTATCACGCAAACTTTATCAGTGAATATTGCGAAGCAATGCAACTCACGCAGAAGACGAGCCACAGAGATGAGTGTGCAGGAGAGATCAGGTACAAATAAAACATGTGTAAGTTTCATATTTGCACCGAGTATTAGGGTGCCTTTTTTGGTAGCAATAGTATGTTTAGCGTTAGGTAGCACAACAACACTATGAGGGATTTCGTAAATCTCAGTGAGCAAATCCAGAAAACCAGTCATGTGATGTGAGGCGCCTGAATCAATTAGAAAATCGACACAATTTGTCTTACCAGAGAGTTTTTCTGATGAAGTAGCTGTGTCTTGTTTCAGCAGATTTCTGATAGCAGACCATGCCTCTTTGCTAACGCCTGGAATGTCAGAAAATTCTGAAGCAGAGGATGACGGATGAGAAGTTTGAGCATTGTTGGCTTTGTATGAGTTTCCATGTCCCCTTCCTCTGCCACGTGGTGTGCTGCTGCGCCCGCGACCACGGCCTGAGCTAGTATCACCGTATTTTTCAGTGTACCATTCAGGAACACCATGTAGCTTAAAGCATGTATCAGCACTGTGATTTGATCTCCCACAATGAGTACATGGACCCATATTATTGACTCGAGTCACCGAAGCAATTGCATTAACTCCAGTTTGAACAGCGAAGCCGACAGCATCAACACGCTCTTCTTTGCTCCTCGTAATTGTTAGATGTCGTTCTTCTGCAATAATTTCAGAGTAGATGCTGTCGAGAGAAATATTATCATCACGACTTAAACGACCCAATATATTGGTTCTACTGGTGCCAAATTTTGCTGCATCAAGTCCCATAAGAAATTGATGAATCCTTTCATGATCACGTCGTTGACTCTGACGAACTCTGTGAGTGCATGATGGTCTATTACAACAACAAGTTAAGAGAGGTTCGTAGTCGTCTAGGTCATCCCACATGACTTTGAGTTTACCAAAATAGTTGGCAGCTGTTTGCCCATCTTGACGACAAGCTACGATGTCATATTTTAATTGGTGAACACGAGAGGCGTTACCAACAGAGTATCGGGTTCGCAAGCTTTCCCACATGACTCGTGCATTATCAACAACAGAGATTGATTTCTGCACCTGGGGATCAAGACTTGCATACAACCAGCCTACTAACATCGAGTTTGTCTGCAGCCACCGTGGATAGTCCGGAGAGTCAGATGATGGCTTCGTTAGGGTGCCATCGATGAAACCAAGCTTTTGTTTGGCTTGCAAGTTGTTGCGAGTAAGTTTAGCCCATCGTTCATAGTTCTCACCGTTCAACAACATGGGTGTGAGAACATGATGAGGATGATCCGATGGATGCAAGTAGTAGGGAGATGCAGAGATTGCATCCTTTTCAGAAGAAGCTGTAGTAGCGGTAGATCCGTCGACTGGTTTGGTCATGTTGTGTGAAGAAGACGATGAAGCTTAGTAGAAAAAAAAAATTTGTGTATTTTTTTAGGGTTTTGGCTCTGATACCATGCCAAAGTGAATAGAATTGCTTGAGTATTATTGATGTGAATATGAGAATATATATAGTACAAGAGAGTCGGTATGTAAACGTATACGAATATACACAAGAATATTGACAGATATCTAATAAGGAATGTATCCTTATCCTAACATTTAAAGCTCTTTTGAGACCTCATGAGAATATTGATGATTGTGTAGGTATTGGTCAAGATAAAACTGTGATGCTCAATCTGAGTCAAGAGTCACGAAAGCCAATATCTTTGAAAACTCTGTTTGAGGTAGTTTTTGATGATTTGCAGAGGTCGAACGACAATCTTTTATCAGTTAGTACCTCGTCAACACTTCTTTTATGGTATCTTGATAGAGGGTTGTGTTTCTTATGTAAATGCCCTTCTTTTATAGATTGTTGGTGCAGAAAATCCAATTTCAAAGATGATCAATCAACCTAATGGTTTCTACTTGCTCTTTTTTACAGATCCTACCAATAGGTTCAAAGTGTGAAACTATGATATATTCGTAAGAAGGTGTTCAAAACAATGAAATAGCTTTAAGAGAAGAGGTATGAAACTGAATCAGTCATCATCACTCCATATAAAGTGAAACTTTTTTTGGCTGGATTAGTTTCCAATTTGTGAATATTGGATCAGAAAAGTTGGATTAAGAAACTCACTTAAAGGGCTCTACCATTAGACATAGAAAAAATTTTAAGGCCCAACAAAAACTCTTAACATTTAATTTCTCAAAATTTATGCTTTAAAAATTTGGAAGAGCCCTTGTAAGCGGTCAACCATTAGGGTTGCTCTTATGATCTTTTGAATGAGCTCGCACTGAATCACTGCCTCCTACAGCAATCTTGATCTCGTTGAAGACCTTTTGATCCCAAACCCCTTTTCCTATTTCCTTCCCTTGAAGAAAGCAACAATTAGCTATATCAGTTCAGATTTTTATTTTAAAATGAATAATTTATTTTTCATTACCATAGGTAAATTAAACTATAGTGAAAAGTAAATGAGACATCTTAAATTCATTTCTTTTTGAATATTCCTTGATTTGAAGATATATATTGCTAAACATGGAATCAAAACCAAAAGATAAAAATAAAACTTTACACGCCATAAATTTGAACAACAACCAAGCCTAAATCGTAAAGAACCTATATAAAATTGCTTGCGAAGAAAAAAATACTCACTTGAAACTGGAGATCCATATTGTACTCGGGCCAGTGTTGTATTTGGTAATCCAAAGAACAAGAGAATACTCAAAGCTAGTACGTAAACCACGACTTTGTTCATGCTTTTGTTTGATTTAAAAATATGTATTCAAAATGCATATTCGTGAATATATATAGATAAATGAATCTCTCAGTCTCTCACGTTACGTGTCCATCGTTTTTGGTCAAACACGTGACTTCAATTTTATATTTTAGAAATGAAACCAGGTCACACGGATTGTTTCCATGACATTAGATTTTCTTTTCTCAACAAATTTTCGTGTCCACATAATGTTTATGTAATAAAAGAAACTGTATTTGACTCTTGAAAAAGTATAAAGTCTTTATCAAAAAAAAATACGAAAATGTTTGAAATCTTTTTTTGAATTGGTCCAACTTAATTTTTGACTTTTAGCTATTCTATATATTGTGGAGAACAAAGTACATGGTCTTGGTTTAATTGAGCTTAATTTAACAACAACAGCTTTCGTTATTGAATACATTACCTTGGAAACTCGGTTTGAAGACTTGTGTAGGGTTGGGCATATCTAAGATTCCACTTGAACATAAATGGAGAAATCATATTATCTATAAATCACATGTCAACCCAAATTATTTTGTTTGTAATAAGACTTGAATGACTTGGATGTGAACACAAATTGTTATAAAGTATAAGACTCGAATAAAAATATATGTAAAACGAATTTTCTTTTTGGTACTTGATCATTATTTATTTATAAGAAACCTTGATCATTGCAGACACTAAATATCTCAAAGGACTGTACAATAGACAAACACACACTTATAAATTTATAACAAATGTTTTGAATACCATATCGTCGGACCATCCGGTACACTAGGAATCGTCCATATAACCGAATCCAGTTGAGTCAAAAATCAAATTTGAGTTAAACCACTAAAACCAATTATTTATCATTGTGCTTTTCTCTTCCGCTTTATGATTATGTGAACGACAAAATTTTACGTATCCGACAATTATTTTTCATATTGCATTTTCTTTTTTTTAATATTCAGAAATTCAAGTCCAAAGGTCCTACATCTTCTAGAGGCAGAATCCTAACCAGATAAAAAGATCTCTTCCAATATGCTTCGAACTCAGCACCTCTACCTGAAAGATTTATCACTGGACCGACAACACGTGAGTCGTATTGCGTTCTCAAGAGCAAGGTTTTTCTAATATTTTACCATTTATTTTCTAAAGATTTAGATCCAACATATATATTTGTTGACTTCTCATCTTGTTGCGTTTGTAATATCTTTTCAGTATGTTGTACATTATCTTTATTCTAAAAATTATTTAAATTCGAAAACGCGTTCCAACCAGTTCGATCAGTTGACAAATTAAAGTATTTGCAACTATATTCATTATATTTGTTTCTCTCTCTAGCTCTAAGCTCTTGATTCTTCCTACAAAATTACCACTTGTAACTCCTAAAGATTCTAATGGATTGCTTGCTGAAAATACAGCCACGAGATGTTCAAGATCATCAAAGTTGAACTTTTAAAACTCGCGAGTGTCTTGTTTCTGTGTTTGTTATTTCTACTGGAGTGGTCGTGAAGTGTCAAGTGGTATAGGCATCACACATTTGAACATGTGGTATTCAGTGTTAGTTATTGCGATCAATCATGAAAAGAGAAGGAAGATTATGAAATCGATCAAAATGTAATCTAACAGGAGAGAATAGGTCGAAACGTTCAACTTGAAGCGCAAGATACATATCTTAATATGTCACTGACTTTGCCAAACTAGATCAACTTGCGACAGAGATTTTTTTTTTTTTTTTGGTTAATGCCGGTTAGGTTTACAACTATTATTACATGAAGGATCTCTCCCTGAATTACTGCCCGATGCACCGATCTTGATCTCGCTTAATAGTGTTTGTTCCCAAACTTCTTTTCCTATTTTCTTCCCTAAAAACAAAACAACTATTAGCTAATCAATTTGAAGAAGAGAAACAAAATAACTGTTAAATTGTGAAACGTAGAAACAAAACCAAAAGATCAACGTATGAAAAAAATTGAAGAATATTTGGTTTGCGTTTTAAATTCTGGAATACTATACCAAACCCAAATTGTATCGAACATATCTAAAATTGCTTAGAAAGNANAAAAAAAAAACAAAAAAAAAAATACTTACTTTGGCTTGGAGATGCATACTGTACTCGAGCTAATACTGTATTTGATAACAAAAGAAAACTCAAAGTTAGTATACAAAGCGTGAGTTTGTACATATTTTAGATTTCATGCATATATATAGATATATGAAGTCACGTTACGTGTTACGTGTTCATTTTTCTGTTTTGGTCAAACACATCTTCATTTCTTTGTTCCCCACAAGTATTTATAATAACTAAAATTAAGCTTTGCCCAAAAAAAAAAAAACTAAAATTAAGCTAGTTTTCATATAATAGAAAACCGTAATTGACTTGAAAATGTATGAAGTCTTCTGAATTGGTCCAATCTAATTTTAGTTATTACACGACAAGAAAATTCTTCAGCGCAAACCATATGCTATCTTATATCTTATGTAATACACAACAAATTTATAAATAGTATGTTTGCGGTAGCTATAGTAGGTATCACTCCTATGATAACATTGTTTAGTAAGCTATAGTATATTTTGATACGATAGCAACGATAGAACGCTATTATAGTATTTTGATTTAACACTTTAATTTTTTGTTATAAAATACTAATGTTTCTAATTTCGTGTCATAATATCTTTACCTAACAGGACAACTAATTATTGCTGTCTAATTTAATTTTTGTATCTTTGTGTTTTATGCTATAATATATAATTTTTCGACAAGGACATCGAAGAATTGCTATAGTAAACATGATTAAGTCTTTTGATTATGCTGTAATATAATCTACTATAGTTGAAAACCATAGCCAATTTTTGCTATTATATCTAATCTAAAAAAACTATCTTTTGTGATTCTAAACCTGTTTTGCATAACATAAACATACAACATATCATAAAGTCTCAATAGATGTTATATCATATATAAGTCTGATTTCAATCCAACAAACACCATTCAAAAGTTAAACATAATCATTCAACACAAGTAACTGCAAAGCCAAATACATAAGTTCTCGGATTCCAAATTTTTATAAAAGAAGTAGATTAGTCTAGTCTTAACCTAATCAAAACTAGCTATTTTGGACCATAGATTCTTCATTCCCTTCAACAATCAACAATGTCTCATTTCAGTTCCTGATATAAAACCAAAGCACAAGCATCACAACAATTTCAAAACTTACCCTAGATTCTACAAAGTCAGTAGATCTCCAACTTATTCATTGGCCATGCAATTGATGAACCAAGTGAATCTCTCATATACTCGATTTCATTTGATGGCCTCCAAACTGCTGCATCATCTACATTAACTACATCTATCCAAACTCTAGCTGCATTCTCCCCCAAGCGAACATGGTGCACCTTTTGATCTTGGTCGATTGAATGCACTCGTCCTGCACCAACCACCCGCTTCTTTCCACTTATATCCATTAACTTGCACTTCTGATTAGCCTTCAATCCTTCAGATGCTTTTTGGCGCTGACATGTTACATTATAAACCAAGATTAAACGGATGTAAAAATTTTATTAGAGTCAATATGTCAAACTAACAAACAAACTTACAGGAGATCTCCGCAGAGGGGATTGTGATGCTAGATGAGATTTCTTCACAGGAGACTTTGGAACTACTGCTGGTTGCTTCTCACCAAGAGATTATGCAATTGTTCCTGCAGATTCTGAACCTTTGGCTGCAGATACCTTAATAGAAGAATTATAACCTGATGCTGCCTTTTGTATCCCTGTTGCTCCATTTTGTTGACTTGTTGCTACTGACTTTCCCCTTGAGGTTGATGCTGTTGGATGAGTTGATTGAGAACTTTGAAGAGGATCTTTCTGAACTGTTGAATCTATAGTGTTTTCATAGAAAACTTTGTGGGCAGGCTGTGACAGCCCCGAACCGTCCTAGGACTAAGGAACGAATCCGAAAGCGTCACGTATGGTTGGCGACCGCCCGCAGACGAATCCGACAAAAGATCACCCAAGGCCAGGCCCGACCGCAGAAGACCGCCCCTCGCGACCACGGGAGTTAGAGGCCTTGCAACCCGTACCGCGACCGCAAGTTGGGATTAGTCCGGACTAGACTAATAAGAGGATACACGAGAGTTTTAAGAAAACCAATTTCTTATTCATAGATAATGTATTGAAATACATTACCAAATACAAGTATAGGTTTTGGGTATAAAAACAAAGCTCAATCGAGTCGTAAATACTACGATACAAAAATATCATTTTACAAAGGCAATGAAAACTACACCGGCTTCCCTAACATCCATGCTTAAACTAAGGTTTCTAACTAAGGTTACCTACAAAAGAG
>Ga0041059_1003554_pt1 | contig 10553 bp, 12 predicted proteins | sample AraColnosormetaG_FD_56232 | JGI IMG/M metagenome (GOLD analysis project Ga0041059, IMG submission 56232) | Arabidopsis roots microbial communities from North Carolina, USA - Col MF nosort | ecosystem: Host-associated > Plants > Roots > Unclassified | place: USA: North Carolina | collected... | reverse complement strand
TCGTGAAAGTATTTTAATTTTTTATGTATACATTTTGATTTTTTTTTTTCTATATTTGTTTCGACAATTTCAGGCAGAAAAGGTTAAAGTCATACAAACATTACTGTTTGTGTCTGGATTAACAACATTGTTCCAGTCATTCTTTGGAACTCGATTGCCTGTGATAGCTGTAGCTTCTTATGCCTATATCATACCTATCACTTCCATCATTTATTCGACCCGATTCACTTACTACACTGATCCTTTTGAAGTAAGTCGTCTTAACATTATTCTTATCATGAATTTTACAAACTACATTGTACTAATAATAAATTGTTTGATATAATATAATTAATCAGAGGTTTGTGCGAACAATGAGAAGCATACAAGGAGCTTTGATTATAACCGGATGTTTCCAAGTTCTTATCTGTATTCTAGGCGTATGGAGAAATATTGTTAGGTAAATTACTTCATTATCATTTTGCCAAAGGAGGCATACCTTATTATGTCTCTAACGTTAAACATGAATGTATTTTTGGTTTGTGCTCATTAGATTTCTAAGTCCACTCTCCATTGCTCCTTTGGCAACATTTACCGGATTGGGACTCTACCACATCGGTTTCCCTTTGGTATGTGTATATACACTAAAATTTGGCCATTAACAATGAGATATCTTTTATAAATAGATTATTGAATATTGAATAATTATATAGATTTATAATATGATGCAAACATCTTTCATTTTTCAGCTAGCAAGATGCGTTGAAGTGGGACTTCCCGGATTGATCCTACTTATTTTTGTCACTCAGGTAAAGTTCTAACCTTTGTTTCTTAGCTTTCTTTTGTTTTAAATCCATACACATGATTATAAAAAAAAAAATAGAATATAGATCATCTAAAAACATTAATTTAGCCAACGCGAATTATATAATTTTGGTTACGTGTACATTTACATGTCACTTTTTAATTTTTAACTTTCGGGTGCAGTACTTACCGCGTTTTCTGAAGATGAAAAAAGGAGTGATGATTTTGGATGGAAGCAGATGTGACCGTTATGGGATGATTTTATGCATTCCATTGGTATGGTTGTTTGCTCAACTTCTCACATCCAGTGGTGTTTATGACCACAAGTCTCATACTACTCAAACCAGTTGTCGTACAGATCGTACTGGTCTCATCACCAACACTCCTTGGTCAGTTCTTCTATTCGAAATGAATTTAATTTTTTTTCGTGTGTAGATTTTAATATTTTGATATTCAAATGTTATGTTTATTCTCTTTATGTGAATAATAGGATATACATACCATATCCTTTCCAATGGGGAAGTCCAACTTTCGACATCACTGATTCTTTTGCGATGATGGCTGCGTCTTTCGTCACTCTATTTGAGGTTAAACTTTAATCTTTTACATGAAACTGATATTAAAATCATGGAAAATAATACTTAGCATACTGTGATTAAAGTTGAAAGTGATAAATTTTATGTACTATTGTAGTCGACTGGTTTGTTCTATGCATCCGCAAGATATGGAAGCGCGACGCCAATTCCACCATCAGTTGTTAGTCGTGGTACTTGTTGGCTGGTTAGTCTAGCAACAATTTAATCGTCACTTAAAACATATTTTTTGACCGTTTATTAACTATTTATTTCATCATCTATATGAACATTTATATAAATATCTTGTAGGGAGTTGGAGTATTACTCAATGGCATGCTTGGAGGCATCACAGGGATCACAACATCAACGTAAATAAACTCATCTCTAAATTACAAATTTTTAATTTTTCGAGCATTTATCTTAAGTTTCTCTTGTATATATAAATTGTAGTAATTAAAGGCTAATGATATAGTTTTGATATGGGTGTGACTTAATATTCAGAGAAAATGTTGGACTTTTGGCAATGACTAAGATTGGGAGTCGAAGAGTGATACAAATATCAGCTGCATTCATGATTTTTTTCTCCATTTTTGGTAATTTTCTTGTTTTGTTTTTACTAATAATCTACATCTTCCTATTTACAATGTCTAAATGATTTCGTTGAATATCTTTTACTGGTTTTGTAACTTATTTATTTTGATCAAAATACAGGAAAATTTGGAGCGTTTTTTGCGTCCATACCATTACCAATCATGGCATCTCTTTATTGCATCGTCTTGTGTTTTGTGTGTAAGTCTTTTTCATCACATCACATTTGTAGTATAGCATTTTCGATAAATATATGTTTTATTTTTTTCACTAAAATAAAATCAAATTCAATATATAATGCAGCTTCTGTGGGACTTAGCTATCTACAATTCTGCAACCTCAATAGCTTCAACATCAAATTCATTCTCGGATTTTCCTTTTTCATGGCTATTTCAATCCCACAATACTTCAGAGAATACTACAATGGAGGGTGGCGGTCTGATCATCACTCAAATTGGGTAAGCACATCTTATTCTATACTTTGAGACAAATTGTTTAAATCGCAAACGCCTTTTTTGCAACTTATCAAATTGAGATTCCTTTTATGTGTGTGCACAAAACAGTTGGAAGATATGATAAGAGTGATATTCATGTCACATACAACGGTTGCGGCAATAATTGCGATAGTGCTTGATTGCACATTGTGTCGTGACAGCGATGAAGCCAAGAAAGATTGCGGAATGAAATGGTGGGATAAGTTTCGACTTTACAATCTTGACGTGCGAAACGATGAGTTTTACGGTCTACCTTGCCGCCTCAACAAATTCTTCCCTTCTCATTGAAACTTTCACAAATTTCTTTCTATTCTTTTGTCTTTTTGAATGTTTTCTTTCTTCTTTATTTATGTCTATCTAGAAGTTTAGAGTGCTAATATATTTTATTACAATTTACTTATCTTGTTACATATATGTCTTCAAATGGTTTCTTAAGAAACTTTCATATTTTGTTCGATAATTTCTAAATAAGAAAGTTATTAAACGCTATTTAGAAGTTTTAGTATTGCATGGAGCTTAAATTGTTTGAATTATTTAAACTGTAATTCCTAATGTTTTTTCAATTTTATATATTTATATAGTTAATTTAACCAACTGCTTATATCCAAAGATGCATAGATGGTTTTTCATAATGTAATTACTGAAGACGAATCTTAACATATTATATCAAGTAAAATCTTTCTTAGAAACAAAATCAAATTCCATTTAACAAAACCGCTTTGGAGCTACTAAAAAGTCAGAATTCCATCAAAATTGGTAAAATGTTCCCATAGATATACACATTTTTCTCTAAATATCATCCACGAATAAAACAGAATAGAAGATCAAACACTTGTGTCAAGACTCAGGATTAGAACCAGCACCACCTACCTTCTTATTAGCCATTATGTTCTTAAGAATCTGCAGAAATAAACAAAAACTTGAACATTTCGACAGATTCGTAATCATAACCGTTAAAACTACACTGTGACAGTCTCTTAAATCACGATGATCTTAATGAATCTCAAACTGAAGCAAATCATTGATGAGTGATTTAACAAAAAAGAATGGTGAGAGAGACATATACATGTGACATGTCGAAGCATTTGATTTTCATTCTACAAAGTTGAAGTTTGTTCCTGCATTTTCTTGATAAAATTCTCAAACAAAAAATTACTAAGTGCTTTTCATTACCTACCTTTGGAAATTGTTGACTATGATGATTAGTGGCTAGACTGACTTTTTAATATTGCTTATTGATCATTTGAATGCTTTTGGAAAATGATGATGATTAGTTGATTAGTAAAACGATTAATTTCATGGAAATGAAGAAGTCTTGTTAATGTTTAGCGTTAGAAGTTCTTTTGCTGCAAAGTAAATGGTAAAAAGCATTATTCAAAAAACAAAAGTAATTGGGTAATACTGTAATAGTTCTACGGTAGAGAATCCGAAGCAGTATTTGTATATCCGGACCCGACCCGATTCGACCCGACCCGAAACAAAACGGTCAAAATCAGCAGAAACACGTTGAATCTTCTTCTTCTTCTTCTTCTTCTTCGGCTCAGTGACGACGACGATTCTTTTGACGGTCTTTTTCTCAAAGTATTTTGGATTGTCTTCCACGTTTTGATCGATCCTTTCCTCTCCACTCCTCCTCTTCTCTGTAGATGTAAGTCTTCTCCATTTTCGTCATCCAAATTTAAGTCTCTCGTTTCTGTTATCATCTCAATTTCGTCGCAATCAATCTCAATCGTGTTTCAGATTCATTGAATCGACTGCAAATTTTGTAATTCAGGTTTAGAAATTGAATTTAGGACTTGAGAGAGCTTAGTGATCTTCTACAACGAACTAATCCATTTGAAAAATCTGAATCATTCATGTTTTCTTTTGTCTTTTGTGAAATGATCTATCAGATTTTTCATACAATCACTGTGCAGATTGGTATGTAGCTGGTATATATATACTGTATATAGCTACACAATTACTGCAATATGGCTTCACGAGCGCTTCTTCGAAGGAGAAGTTACGACGTAGTGAAATCTCTAAGTGAACATTTGCCTACGGTTCAATGTTTTTCAAGTATTGAGCGGCAAGGACAACGAGGATACCGTGATTTTAAAGATGTGAAGAAGAAAGAGTCGAGCGTGTTAATGGAGGGGTTCTATAGAAGTAGATTACTTCAGTCTCCAAGTTTTAGTAATGGAGTTGGAATATTAGAATTGCCTTATCCTTTGGGATATAGATTGGTTTTTCAATCTATGTACTCGTCTTTGGCAACGGCTAATAAGCCTGACCATGATAAAAAGGGAGAAAAGGTTACCTCGCAAACTAAAGAAGCTTCTCCTGAGGAGTGTGATGAGGCTGTTGAGGGGTTAAGTTTAGCTAAGGCTAAAGCTAAAGCTATGAAATTGGAAGAATCACAGAAATCTGATATATCCATTATGCAACGTGTGCGGTTGTTTCTTCTGGGGATAGGTCCTGCTTTGAGAGCTATTGCATCAATGAGCAGGTTAGGCTGTAGTTTTTGTTGTTTTAGCGTTTGAGCGATTTCATGCCATTTATTGTTATGTAACATATGCTTTATTTATGCAGGGAAGATTGGGCTAAGAAGCTTCGTCACTGGAAAGATGAATTTAAGTCTACTCTGCAACATTACTGGCTGGGGACAAAGTTGCTTTGGGCTGATGTCAGGATCAGTGTAAGGCTGCTTGTTAAACTTGCTAATGGAAAAGGTCTATCTAGGAGGGAACGACAACAACTCACTCGAACAACTGCCGACATTTTTAGATTAGTCCCGGTTGCAGTTTTCATTATTGTTCCATTCATGGAGTTTTTGCTACCGGTGTTTCTTAAGTTGTTCCCAAACATGCTGCCGTCAACTTTCCAGGATAAGATGAAAGAAGAGGTACTGTTAAAAAACCTATTTTATTGCTTCTCTATTCCTTATACGTCATTTATTTTTATTTTTACATTGATCTGGGAAGTATGAATTGGTTTGATCTTTCATTCTCGCGCTGTCACTCTTGCCTGTTTCTCAAGTATGAATCTAAAATTCACGTTTATTTTGCAGGAGGCTCTAAAAAGAAGGTTGAATGCAAGAATGGAATATGCTAAGTTTCTCCAAGATACTGTCAAAGAAATGGCAAAGGAAGTCCAAACCTCTCGCAGTGGAGAGATAAAGAAGACTGCAGAAGATCTAGATGGATTTATGACCAAGGTTCGCTTTCCTTGTTATCTAACGCAATTGACGTCCTTCTATAAACTTCAAGATGGACTTATAGCGTCATTATCAATTGTACAGGTTAGAAGAGGAGTCGGTGTTTCGAATGATGAAATTTTGGGCTTTGCAAAGCTCTTCAATGATGAGCTTACATTGGATAACATTAACAGGTTATGAACTAGTCAAAACTGTATCTATTGGTAATGCGATATTGCTTCTGTCTTGGTTTGTTTTGTTAATCTTATCTTCCTTATTGCAGGTCCCGATTGGTAAATATGTGCAAATACATGGGTATTAGCCCATTCGGAACTGATGCATATTTACGTTATATGCTTCGGAAAAGATTACAGGAGTTAGTTCTACATTACTCATATTGCTATTTTTCTTGTCTCCAATGGCTGACATTGAGTCCTACTACTCTACAAGACACGCATTTCAGATTATATATATATCTAAATTAATGTCTTCTTTCTCACATAATCATTGGGCAATTCCATTCCTTGGACTTCATAGGATTAAAAAGGATGATAAGTTGATCAAGGCTGAAGGTGTGGAGTCTCTCTCAGAAGCTGAACTTCGCCAAGCTTGCAGAGAGAGAGGAATGCTTCAATTGGGTTCAGTTGAAGAAATGAGAGAGCAGGTTATTGCTTTATAAATATCATTCAGCATTCCATCTTTAGTGGAGTTGGTATCAACAAAATTGTACTCTTTGTGAATAAGAAGAATGATCTCGTGATTTGTGTTTGTGTTGTTCTAGTAGTTTAACTAGAGATATAGGTGATTTCTGATCTGCATATCTCTCATTACAGCTAGTTGACTGGCTGGATTTATCTCTCAACCATTCGGTACCATCATCCCTCTTAATTCTTTCTAGGTAAGCTTTTCTTGCAACTCAGTCAATATATATATTATATACAAAGAATTAAGAATGACATTGCGACATTTTTCTTCCTGTACGTATTGACAGATCATTCTCAATGGCTGGGAAACTCAAGCCAGAAGAGGCTGTTCAAGCTACTCTCTCCTCTCTGCCAGATGAGGTTGTGGACACAGTTGGGGTTACAGCTCTGTCATCAGAGGATTCTGTATCAGAAAGGAAGAGGAAGTTAGAATACCTAGAAATGCAAGAAGAATTAATCAAGGTTTGTCTCTATGTTTTCCTACCATTCTGTATCAGGAAGGAAGAGGATTGAGGAACTATGTTTCTCTTTTCCGCGTATCATGGATCTTGAATTTACTGAGATTGTATCAGGAAACTATTTTCTTAGTTATGATTCATTGAATGTAGGAGGAGGAAGAAGAAGAAGAAGAGGAAATGGCAAAGATGAAAGAGTCTGCTTCAAGCCAAAAAGATGTAGCTTTGGATGAGATGATGGCATCTACAGCTAAAGATGCTAATGAGCAAGCGAAAGCGAAAACTCTTGAGAAACATGAGCAGCTTTGTGAGCTCAGCCGTGCATTAGCTGTTTTGGCTTCCGCATCTGTATGGAGACTTTTAACCACGCTCTCATTTATTTTACCAATAGGAGTTCTAAGAGTGTGAAATCTGGTTAATGCTTCTCGTTTCTTTTGATTTTGACTCCAGTCTGTTAGCATGGAGCGTGAAGAGTTCCTGAAACTAGTTAAAAAAGAGGCAAGTTCGCTGTAGTTTTCTCTCCACTATCCTCTAGTTTTTATCTTGCTTTCTTGGATTTTTCTGAGTAAACTTGTCTTATTTATGCGCAGGTAGATCTATACAACAGCATGGTAGAGAAAGGTGGTACAGATGATGAGGAAGACGCTAGGAAAGCTTATTTAGCTGCTCGAGAAGATAGTGACCGAAGTGCTCAGAAAGCTATTGCTGATAAAACTTCCTCTGCACTGCTAGATAGGGTAACAACAATTTTTATATAGTATTCTTCAGTCACAAACTCTCTAGTCTTTTTAATCTCTAACTTCAATATCTTCTATCGTTAGGTGGAGACAATGCTCCAGAAACTTGAAAAGGAAATTGATGATGTCGATAACAAGATTGGCAACCGCTGGCGACTCCTGGACAGGTCTGTGTAACCATCCTTTAGATTGTTTTCTCGCCTTAGAATTATTTCGCAATCAATCAATTCAATTTTGTCTGTACAGAGATTATGATGGTAAGGTAAGCCCAGATGAAGTTGCATTGGCTGCGATGTACCTGAAGGACACATTGGGCAAAGAGGGTATCCAAGAGCTTATCCAAAATCTGTCTAAAGATAAAGGTCACACTCTCCATTTCCAACTTCTCTACTTAGATTTTTCGGTTTTCTGATGGAAGTTTTTGTGGTTTTTAGATGGCAAAATACTGGTGGAAGACTTAGTGAAGTTAGCGAGCGAGATTGAAGATGCTGAAGCTGAAGAAACAGACGAGCCTACAACCAAGTCTTGAGATTGTTTGTTTTTGTGTCATATAGACGAAACCTTCTTTTTTCATGGTTCATGTTTTTGTCTACTAGTAAAGAAAAGAGAAGAACATTCATATTCAGAGGAAATATATCATAATAAGTCTCTTGACACATTTTTTGTTTTCAACATTACTGGTTTCTTCATGAAGCTTGGTCTCCTTTAGAAGGGCTTTTGGTATTTTTTTGCATCATATGTTGTATTGGGCTTGCAATTACCGAATAACGTAAATTCCAAGCCCAATACAACTTATGATGCAGTATTCTGAATAAATATTTTCTTTTATTGATTTATTTTTTACTTATATATAGATTTTCGTTTCCCAATATGGTTTGAAATTCTTACATTTTTGTGTTTGAATATATCAACAAAATTAGATTTGATATGTGCTAAGATATGATGTATTAGTTGACATGACGATTTCTTTTACTACTAGCCAAATCATTTAATAATCAGTCACAAAGAGGAAGAGAAATGTGTTCATTAGAGAAACGTGATCGTCTTTTCATACTAAAACTCACCGGCGACGGCGAACACCGTCTAAACCCAACCTTACTCGACTCTCTCCGCTCCACCATCAACCAAATCCGATCAGATCCATCATTTTCACAATCAGTACTCATCACAACATCAGATGGTAAATTCTTCTCCAACGGCTACGATCTCGCTTTAGCCGAGTCAAATCCTTCTCTCTCTGTTGTAATGGACGCAAAACTTAGATCCTTAGTCGCCGATCTAATCTCTCTTCCTATGCCAACAATCGCCGCCGTCACAGGTCACGCTTCCGCCGCGGGATGTATTTTAGCGATGAGTCATGATTATGTATTGATGCGTCGTGATAGAGGTTTTTTGTATATGAGTGAATTGGATATTGAGTTGATAGTTCCGGCGTGGTTTATGGCTGTTATTAGGGGTAAGATTGGTTCTCCGGCGGCCAGAAGGGATGTGATGTTGACGGCGGCGAAAGTGACGGCGGATGTGGGTGTTAAGATGGGGATTGTTGATTCGGCGTATGGTAGTGCGGCGGAGACGGTTGAAGCCGCCATTAAGTTAGGTGAGGAGATTGTTCAGAGAGGTGGTGATGGACACGTGTATGGTAAGATGAGAGAGAGTCTTTTAAGAGAGGTTCTTATCCATACGATTGGTGAATATGAGAGTGGTTCAAGTGTGGTGCGTAGCACTGGATCTAAACTTTAGAACATGTTTGTACTTCTTGGGCTACTTGTCAGTTCTTTTCAAGCAATTGTTCTTTATACATTGATGATGTATCTTTTCACCAAGTGAATTTATAGTCTTTTTTCATATGCATGACATTCTATATTTCTTAAGAAAAAAATTTAGTATTACATAATTTGAAAGTCTCTAACTGTTACAAAGGTACATAGTAAGTTATAAAGAGAGTTCGAAATTATAGATCGTAAAGCTTAACAATTACAAGAAGAAGAATCTGAATAACAAATATCACGAAATATTAGGGATTTGATTTTCAAAAGAGAGTAAAGGTGGTTCGGATGAAGAGGTTCGGCTACGAACCATGGTTTTGGGTGTAATTGTTAGGTTAGGATGGAGATATGATAGTAATATCCAAATTTTTCGATTAAAAATTAAACATTTATTCACTTCTATTTGAGAGGGGGAATTATTGGCTTCGGCTAAGGGAAAAAGGGACTTTTCGGACGAAAATTTGATTCTCTTCCCATCGCTAGATTTAAACCTTGGACGATTGAGCTATGTCATCTCTTTGGATTGGCGAAGAAAAAGATGGGTGTATGGTATTTGTGCAATCTTGACTTACATGCTATCAGAAGTCTTGTCAACAACAATCTCTAGGTTTGCTTCATTGGTCATCATCTTTAATAGCTAATTTTAGGCATTTTTCTTACGCCGTTCGGAAACTGAGCGAAATAATCTCATTCTCAGCGATATCCAGAGAGCTCCTCCGCCGCAATGAAACGCATTTGTGTTGTTGTGCAACATATTGCAGACGAAATTAAGGATATACTTTCGTTTTTCCATCTTCCAAGAGATAGAAACCCACCACCCTTTCCTTAGCCGTGGAACATGCAGATTGCAGATCCATTGATCTCCCACGTTCTCCAATTGCTCACTGTAATCAATTCTGATTTCGATTTGATGAAGGAATATCTCGATGGAGTTGAGTCTTCGTCTCATCTAAAACAAATTCATCCAAGATTTTGACCACTCCCAAGACATATTGATCAAGCAAAACACGGCGATTTACTTCATAATTCGGAACTATGCTCAGCTCAACTCCATTGAGATATTAGTAGTAAGAAGTTTGTTTTCTGAAATTTGCTACATATATCTCATAACAAAAATACAAAATTGGTACATATTTTGACGATCTACACAATCGGAAATAGGTTATATGGAGTTGCATAGTTCATAATTTGAGTACACGCTAATTCATACAAAAACCATACAATTTGTTTGTTTCAAATCAGCCAAAGATTCCAAAAAAAAAAAAAAAAAAAAAAA
>Ga0041059_1003553_pt1 | contig 10558 bp, 10 predicted proteins | sample AraColnosormetaG_FD_56232 | JGI IMG/M metagenome (GOLD analysis project Ga0041059, IMG submission 56232) | Arabidopsis roots microbial communities from North Carolina, USA - Col MF nosort | ecosystem: Host-associated > Plants > Roots > Unclassified | place: USA: North Carolina | collected... | reverse complement strand
TGAGTCAAAATTTTCAACTCATTAGGGTTCATGAGTTGAGTTGAGTTGAGTTGACCCATGAATTTTGACCCATTTTGACACCCCTAACTGCAGTACTATATATATGTCCACTGTCGCATAATTACAAATAAGTTTACTCAAAAAATTTATATATATATATATATATATTTTTAACAGAAATTTCTTAAAAACAATATCTTTGTCTAAAAAAGGGGGGGGGGAAAGATCTTAATTAACTTAGTAATTCTACTAAACTTAAAAAGATTGTTTTAAAACATAAAATTTGTGATATTTGATTTATAAAGTATTTTTTCGTAATTATTTTTATATTTTTTATTTAAGTCAGACAGTATCACGAACTAGTAGGTTGATGTGATCGAAAGAATCAGAATAGTCTATAATGTTTTTTATTTGATTAAGCTAATATTTTATATTTTAAATATAGTAATCATAGACTTTTTTCATAAAAAAGTAGTCATAAAAAAAAAACTCATATAGATAACACGACAGCAGTCAATAATAATCATGTGTTCCATTATACAACAAACCGGAAAAATAAAATTAAATCGCTCCCAAACAAAATAAAGGTTTTGTTTCACAACAGATTTAGGTGGGATTTTGGTTTCAGAGTATGTCTCTGATATTGGCTTGAGTTTTAGAGGTTACCGTAAAGGTTTGTCTGAATATCATTGTACCAATCGTCTCTGACTGTCTTCTCACTGGTGACTTCTTAGAGAAAGATTTGGTTAATAGCACTACACCACATTACTGATTTTGATCAATTTGCTAACTCTATAATATCTCGATATGTCTCATCAAAGATAGGGTGAGTGCACAAACCATTTACACACAGAATAGGGCTGAGGATTTAAACAAAAACCCTCAACAATCACAAATCTCAATTGTCTTAAACGCTGATTACTTGGTTTGTGATTTTGCCCAAACAAAGTCGGTTGACTATTCCCGCCTATTATTCTTTCTCCAGTCCCATGGCTTCTCTGGATTTGAAGAAGCCCACAAGCCAATACGCTTCTGCCTTGCCTCCTTTTCCCACTGAATGATTTCACATAAAATGAACAGTAAATACACAAAAGATACTATGTCAACAAACTAAAGAGACTTCGTACTTGTAGTATATACAAAACAAACTCTACTAGTCTTGCCTTTGCGAGAACCGGGCGCTTGTCATAAGCTAAGTAATGCCAAGCAAGCCCTTTCTTTAACATTGCCTCCTAGATAAGAAACCAATAACCGATTAAACAAAGTTTTTATTACAACGGAAGGGCAAGTACTTCTATTACCTGGACAAAGATCCCATTGCAGTATAAATCACCTACGCATCGCCCATATTGATCTTCTCCATAAACTAACACCTTCAAGCTTTTCCGCCCAACAATCTTTAAGAGCCCTTCTTGTGCCTCTTTCCCAAACGGCATTTGGCTCTCTGGTGCATCTATTCCCCTATTTCCTTTCCCATCACCAAACAGCTTCACTAAACAAAATAATCCATGGTAGAACTAGTTGAGCTTTTCTTAAAGGAAAAGAGTGATCTTTACCTTAGTCTAATTCTGAACTTCCGAGCAAGAACTTCCTCATTCTCAATATTTAGTACCCTGTAACCAGAATCAATGATCTTTTGGTGAAGTTCGTCAGCTTTTGGATAATTTCTCTTCTCACGTGCTTTTGCTCTTTGAACAGCTGCAAGATTGACTTCCCTTGGAACAGAAGATGACACAACCGGCTCTGAAGTACTGACATACACTGTGATGGTGTCTCCATCTGCCACAGCTTTTGGATCCACCTTGTTTTCCATTACACAAGCTTAGTCAGCAACATTATCAAATCCCAAAAACCGAGTTGTTGTTCTTTTTGATTTGTACTGAAGTCATTCTAACCGGAAGTGTTTGAAATTCGAAAAGAATCCCTTCAGGCAAAGACACAGGAGCTTCAACAGTGACTTCAACTAGAGTATGAGACAAAGGGAGTCCATAGAAAGACAAAAGCCCCTGTTTCATAAACAACACAATCACATAAATCTCTTCCAATTCTCATAAATGTTTTAAAACATCTGTTCTTGCTAATCATACCTCAACATCAGCTTTCTGATTCCTTTTTAAGATATCAGTGACAAGCCTAGAAGCTTCCTCAGCTGTCTGCGGTGGAGGTTTTGCTTGCTTCCATGCCTCAAGTATTTTTCTATACCTTTCACAATGTTAAAATACATGACAAACAGATTGATTACACAACAAAGTTCACATCTTTATCCTACACGAAACATGTAAAGCAATCTTGTGTTATTTTACCAGTTTGCTTGAGCTTTTCTAGATGACTGAACATACCTCCCAAGCCCTTCAGGAACCTACAGGTAAACTCATCATCAAAATCAACTTTTGAACCAAATCAAGTAAAGAGACCTTCCAACAGCTGAATTAGCTTAAAGATCACTGGAGCACAAATGAAAGCAGCAGAATAAGTAGATCAAAGGACGGTTAGAAGTTTCAGTGAGAAAATTAAGACCTGGGAAGTGATCTCGAAGTTGAAGAGATCGTGAGCGAGAGCTGAAACACCGACGGTGGCGGCGGAGACGCCGTGAGGACCAAGAGAGTCATCGGTTGTTGTGGGTTTGCAGCATTTTCCGTAGAGAAACGTAAGAGCGTTACCCATCTTTCACCCAATTTCAGGGAATCCAAAAAGTTTTGATCTTTCTAATACCTTACCAGAGCCCAGAGGAGAATCCTAAAGAGGAAGGACAAAGGAGTCAACTCTCAAACACTTACTCTTATCTGTAATTAACTTTTCAATAAATAAATAAAAATGATTTAATTTAAAAGGAGAAGAAAAAATAAGTTGGGAGAATAATTAAGAATAAGGCAACAATTTTTTTTTTACAATTCTCTTTGTTAAATAAATCACAATTGTAGGTGGTCCATACAAACACCGAAGTCCAAAAGTAAGGAAACTATCCATTGTTGGAGCACAAATAACCAATTAGGATAACATAAGAAGTTCCTCCTTGGGTGTTTGTATGGCCGCGCAATACTCAGTTACTCAACAGTTTTTTGGTTCTCGCTGTGGCTTTGACAAGCTTGTGTTTTATATGACAAAAAGATTGTTGTGTCAGTCTGGCAGAGAAAGTGAAAAGTGATGGTAGCGAATCACACCCATGCATGGAATTTATTTGATGCCTGAGCACAGTTTGATACGATGAAGACAAAATATCGTTAGTTGTCATTAAAAACGATCTTGTTAAAACAAAAACAAAAAAACCCTTATGTATGCCATCTGAAACCATTTCCCATTATTCTCAACAATTTTCGAATTGATAAGCTACAACTATAAGCAATTCATGACTGTACAGTACATGATAAATGATGTCATATTTGGGAAGGGCAATAAGAGAAAAAAAAAACTCGTGCATCCACCACCATGTGCAAATATGGCAAACCAACATGACTAATTGAAGAAATTTTATTCACGAATCATTGTTTCCCGTAAGCTAAGATACAAAAATACAACTCAAATGAATATATCTTTCCCTCCAATACGATCAAAAGCTTTTATAAACATATACAATTGGTACCTAGTCACATAGCCGCATAAATCTCATTGATTCTTAAGATCATCCATACTTGCCTCTTCAGTTGTACTGTATTCCACTGTGGATTGGCTCGCAACCTCGGGGATTTGGTTGGAAGTTGTGACACTTTTCTGAGTTTGCAGACCCGTAGAGCGCGCAAGATCAATCCATTGCTGCGTTTTTATGAAAAAAGTTGGAATGAAGTTAAACGGTATATCAAGAATTAACCAAAAATAATAATAAGGAAAAAGGAGACAAAGAATTCAAGAAGAGATCATAGTACAGGCCTAATTCTGACCTGAGTTCCAAAGTAGGAGTTAGCTACTCGAACAACAAATGAAATCATGTTTACAAGTAGAGGTTGAGAAGAAAGCTCGTCAGAAATGCGATGCTCTATTAACCCAGCAATTATCTGCAATTGAAAGTAATATGATTTTAGAGGCATAAATTCAAAGCATACTGTTCTTCATCAAAAGGCCTTCCTTGGCTAAGATGCAAAAGCATAATATATTGCTGTGGTCATTAAGCAACTTTAACTACTTTTCATTAATATCCCTCATTCATTGAGTCAACATGTAAAGCACCGCGCATCACCATACCTGATAACGGATATTCGAAGATGTTCCCAGATAACCTCCATACACAAGGGCCGTCTTCAGCATAGGAGACCTCTTTGCTTGCTCACCAACACCCAACTCTGGTTTAATGAATTTTCGTATTGCATACAAAGCATTTGAAGATCCCACAGCTGCAAAACTGGAAACAACTCCAACACCAGCAAGCTTCAAGCCACCGATAATAACTGAAGCAATCCTAAGACTCAGAGTCCACTCTTGTCCACCTAGACTTTTTTGAAATGCATTGTCAGGTATGGACCCTAGGAGGCCTCTTAAGGCATCTATGCTGTTTGGCCCAATTGTCTCATCAGCATATGAGATAAAAGACAAGGTTGGTGCAGGGAGCCAAACTGTGAAAAAATCAACAACTGATGCTCTTACGCTATCAGTGATCACATAGTCGAGTTCTTCAAAGAAATTTTCTTTCCGCTTCTCATATTGAGCTACAAGTGTTGTTGTTATTGATATAGCTTCTTCAATAGCTAATCTATTCAAGAATTTGGGATCTGCCAACAACCTTTCTCGGAATCCCTGTAACACAAAAGATCATCATAAGTATGGTTTACTTACTAGTTGAAGCTATCATTAACTCTGGCTAGAGAAGATAAATACAGGAAAAGTTAATGTACAGTGGAAGGATATGAAGGCTATAACACATTATTTAGTGAAAAGCATATTCGAAGAAAAAGATTCACTAGAGGAATATCTTCCGGAATGGATATACCTGGAACCGTTGTGTAAGCTCTGAAATAAGAGGATATTGCTCCAAATCAAAGAAATTCTGCAGAATCTCAGGTGACACCAGACCAAGGTCTAATCCTTTTTGAATGTCCTGGAACAATGGAAAAAAATCTATCAGCATACTAAGACATAAAAGCAAAGTGAGCAAAAGAAAGTAAAACTCAACTCCACAGTCAACTCTAAACAGCAAAAAAAATAGGGCAGAATAAACTGAGTGCTGAATAAAGTACAACTGTACTAATACTAATAATGGAGATCAGGTTTAGAGTTCATTTTTACTGTAAGCATAAGAACGCCAGATACAGTAAGTAACAATCAAACAGAGAGTCAGTCTCATAAACGAAATCATAGAAAACATACTTGGGGAAGGGCATCTCGTCTCCTACCAGCCGCATTCATTACCCGAGCGATTTCTGCTCGGTCAAAGCAGTTTCTGCTGCAGGGTCTGGCCGCAGAATACCACAAGAAATCAGCAACTGGAGATTCACCCTCTTTCCGCAAAAACTGTCTTTCAGGATCAAGTAACACAACAAGTTGACTTTTCTTCGGAATCTTCCTAGAGATCCTTGCCGGCAATCCTGTTCCCCTTGACCCATACTCAACATGGTTTGCCCCTGTCACCACTACCAGCATACCAGTTCCACCTCCATCTGCAACTGCTTGTACAATAACTTGAGACATTGTATGGTCTTCAACAACTCTAGCTTGTGCCGACAAATAAGAACTCGGTCCAAATGGAACAATCTGTGTGAGTGGATTCATATTGAGTGAAGAACTACGTGAGAAGGAAGTAAACCCTGAGATAAACCCTGAACCCGCAGGAGGAGTGTATAATTTACGCTCAGACTCTGATAGACCACGGATACCCTCAGCTTGGACAGTTCTTAAAACCTGCATCAAATTAAGCAGTGCGCAGCTAATTCTCATCAGACTAACAATTAAAAAAATGCATAATCTTCAATCAGAAAGGTTTCAGATCAAGCTGCAGGATCAAAAGGCTCAAGATTTCATGACAATATAGTAGTATAAGACTCTACCTTGAGCGGAGTGCCACAAGCAATGAGTTTAACTCCGTTATCGCGGCAGTAACTTAAGAGAGGCTCATACTCTTGCCAACGTTGGACTGGCCAATGTGATACATACGACTTCAATACCTCTCCATCCATCCTGCAACCAATCCAAGAACAATTGGAATCAAAAACACATTGCAATTAACGAATATGCAGAGAAGCGAGTAGAAGCAAACCTCTTGTCCATGTATTGGTTTAACTGTTCCTGCAAATCAAGAGGAAATGCTTCCAATGCTAAAGATAACTGACGATCGCTCTCAATACATCGCTTCCTCAAATTCCTCACGATTTCGAGCTCGAGAACCTTGTCGTCTCTTGTAGGCACTTGTTCTGCTTCTCCGAGATAGACAATCCTCGCATTCAATAGCTTCTCCCACACTCTCTTCTTATCTTTCCCAACAGCCATCGGCTCACCAAGCACAGACGCGTCATAGATTCTAGAAGTTATCGCCTCTTCCTTCTCCACAGGCGGAGGAGGAGGAGCAGTAGCAACAGGAGGAAGAGCTACTGATTCCGCAGAAGTCTCAGCAGAGGCAGCTGAGGAAATAGAGAGAAACAACGAAGCGGCGGCGGCGAGGAGCGGTGGTGCGACGAGAATTGCGCGGCGAGTGACGGCGATTTGAGAGGAGGAGACATTGGAATGAGAGTGGAGACAAAGAGTGACGACGTTTGGATTTGGAAGATTCTTCTTCTTCTGATTATTATTGGCTGAGAAGATAATCGGAAGTTGGCCGCGGAATCTCGGAAACGAGAAGGAGGAAGATGATTGAGAAGCCAAGAGCCCACCATTGGTCGTGGGCTTCATTGGTACACGTCAGCTTTTTGCATTGCTCTAGATCTACAAATAGAGACTTTTCATTTTATTTTATTGCCATCTCTTGTGTGGTTCTCCAATTTTCAAAAATAAAAAAAAACTTCTACTACATGATTTTATTTATGTTAGATCCACCAAATTATACGTATAATAATGTTGAAAAATAAATTTATGGATAACAACAACGGAAAAAAACTATGGACTATATACGACTTTGATATTCATATATACAAAACTTTTTTTCTTTATGTCGGTGAAGTCATTAGAAAAGCACAATACTGTATTTTCTAAATTCAATAATTCCATCATAAGTATTATTTTACAAACTTTACTGAAAAAAGCAACAAACTAGGGGAATATTTTGCTTAGGGTGAAAGTAAGAAAAGAAATATCTAAGGAAGATTGAGGTAAAGCATCTCCTTAAATTCCAACTTTCTAGTATCACTATAAAAAGTATGATGCTTGTTAGGCCAATAAGTCAACCAAACGCAACCTTTAACCTCAAACTCCATTACTTTCCCAATAGCCGTTTTATCAACTTTCCACAAAACGCTTTGCCCATAACTATCTCCTGCAAACACAACTCCTCCTTGCTTCGTGAACGGTCTAAACGCGCTCGAGTACCGGTTCTTGAACCAAGCTCGAGGGTTCATCATCGAGACTTTCGATGGTTTAGAGGACGAAACTTCTCTTCCATCGTCAAGATCATGGAGAAACCAAGTGAGATTGGCGCTATAACCATGAACCCATTCCTCGAACTTCCATGGCTTCATGCTTTTTGTTGTGGTCTCGTTGGCTGAGACTTTTAGTCCAAAGAATGTGTTTGGTGGATCTATTGTTGCTTCTATGCCTTTCTCTACTTCGAATTCTGTCAATGGGTTTTCTGAAGATTTTTGTACGGATACCATTAAGATGTTTGATTGATTCGTTGGTGTTAGTTGCAATGATATTCTTGAGGGGAAATGTTTTTCCTCTGTTCCCATGCCACGTTCCGATAATAGTTTCTCGTTCACAAGCCTTATTATGTCGCACCTAGTTATAAACAATATCTATAGTTAAGAGAAATTAATATGAACAAATTACTTATGTATGCTTGATTACACACAATTTTACGATACCTGACGTTGTCAATATTTACTGCGACGTTAAACCACTTTTCACGAACGTAAATCCTGTGGTTCAATTGGATTACACCTTCAAGTTGATGATAGTTTAGCGAGAAGAACAATCTCTCGTCGTTTAGAGAACTATTTACGCTCTCCATTTCCATTGCTACCACAGGACAATACATATGAACTTTCCATAGACCTTGAGTCGAGAAAGCATATGAAAACAAAGGAGAAGGAGACTTGAGATGCTGAAACGCTTTGATCTCGATGATCCAGTTGGTTATTGCAAGGTTCAGCGATCTCATCCATTGTTCTTCAAGGTTAGAGCCTAGTTGCACCATGAGCAACTTAGAGCCCTGCCTTGACCTACAAGTTACCAGCTGATCTTTCACCGTTTTGAGACAAGTTGTTCTCAGGCTCGTTGGCGCCTCGTAGATGCAGATGAGGAACACGAAAGTGAAGAAAGCGAGGTTGAAAACGTCTTTGAGGTTAGAAGTGGAGCCTAGGTTTTGGAGTTGGATTGAACAAGTGGTTCTCTTGACGTTATAGTTGAGAACAACGTCGACAAAACCCATCAATAGAGTAGATATGACGTTTTCATTGAGGAAAGTAGTTGAATTAGTGCTAATGGTTCTGAAAGTTTTTGAAATAAAGAGAGTAATAGGAGTCTTGAAATTGGCTACTATCGAGAAGGTGAAAAAGTTTGGAGATTGAGGGGTACGAGTAAGAGTGAAGTTCAAAGATGGGTGTGATGAATTTGGAGAGCAAATACACATGGACATTAAATTTCCTTTCCATAGAGAAAGAGGAGGAAGAGTTTGAAGCCAAGCAAACGCATCAGGTGTGTCACAAGAAGCCATTAGAGCTAATATTGAATATCTAGTTGTTGTTCTAGATATGTGTGGTATAGAGAGTATATGATTAGAAGACTAGATTTATCATTTATATATAGAGAGAACATTTTAATGAGTGGAAGAAAAGTAAAGGAAGAAAGATTCGCTTATTTTTTTCAAAAGGTAAGCTAAACAAAATCATGAACTATTTTACGTAAACCAGAAAATATAGAGCTACGCACGAACACGAGACGTCTCTTTAGTAAAATATTGAAAATTTGAAATGTGATAATGATTAAGAGTCCTGCAAATTATGAGATAACGTACAAGGAAAAAGGTTTAGATGATAATTAGAGTAGCTAGACCGTTAAGAGGGATGTAATTAAATTGATAAAGTACGTGCTATTCAAGATTCTTCCATATGTGGATTTCAACCCGAATTTCCAAGAAATATTCTTGATTAGGCCGACGAATATTGTTATTCGATGCCTCTATTCTACTCAATAATGTTTCTTCGTCTTTATTTAGTTTACTAATTATATGTTTGATACATAAATAAATACGAATTATGGAGTGTGTTTGTATATACATAAATACGAATACGAATTATGGAGTGTGTTCAAATAATTATACATAAATAAATAAATACGAATTATGAATTATATACAAATATAAATTATATACACTTGAAGCCTGACGATTACAATAGCAGCTGATCATTATCTTCGGGGTGAATTCAAATTATGGATTGTGTTTGATTTCCTCAAGTCTTAATTTTCATCTACTTTTCAAACGACTAATTAATAGTGGCTACATAACTAACGACTCGATGATAAACACTCCAAAAAGCAATCAATCACTTGAGCAAAAGTTCAAAAGAAAACACTCCAAAAAGCAAACGCAAACACCAAACAAAACAAAACTCAAGTAGAGTTTTAGATAAAGCAACAGTAGAATTTTAGAAAAACCAAATTAAAACACCAAGTGTTTATGCCAAATAAATTGGCTAGACGAAGCAAAACAAGAACACATTATTGATAGTGTAGATTTGGAGTTCACTAATTGATAGTGCAACGTTTGAGTTCAACATTGCCTAGGCTGAGTGAGAATATCTTATTGTTTCCATCCACGAATTTGAGAAAGTAACTACATGTTACCTTTACCTTCTTGTTATTCTCGTCAACCTCATTTATCTCGGTCATCTCAACATGAACAAGTTCCGCAAACCTCCATTTGTTTTCATTATCTCATTTTGATTGTCCCAATCATGTCAAACTCATCTTTTATCGCTTGCACCCCCTTCTTCATGTAGTCTCCACCACCGGTTGCATAGGCGTCTTTAAAAATGCTCTCGAGTTCCCTCCAGTTGTCTTTGCCCCAAGTTCCTGGTGTCTCAAGACACCATAATTCATATATAACTCATAATTCATATTTATTTATGTATATAATTTGTATTTGTATATAATTCATAATTTGTTTAGCTTCAAGTGTACATAATTTGTATATAATTTAATTTCACAGTTTATAGATATATTTAGTAAACCTTTATCATTCATGATCAATTGATCATATGATTGTTTCATTTGTTCAACGAGAACACTCATAGGGTGGGAAATGAGATGATAATTATTGAAATGATCATATAAACAATTGTAGGAAGTCGTAATTTATCTGCAAATAAAATTAGAATATTATTAACTACACTAATTTACTAGTTTGTGTTGTGTTATCCTTGTAACATCATATAGATACAAACCACTGAACCAGTAAGATTGTTTGTTTGTTGAAAAAAAAAAA